>Ga0247815_10002476_pt1 | contig 13671 bp, 7 predicted proteins | sample UWRJL194509B1_FD_181014 | JGI IMG/M metagenome (GOLD analysis project Ga0247815, IMG submission 181014) | Plant litter microbial communities from Arlington Agricultural Research Station in Wisconsin, United States - UWRJ-L194-509B-1 | ecosystem: Environmental > Terrestrial > Plant litter >... | reverse complement strand
GATCAAAGATCCTACTGCGCCAGCCCTGATCATGGTTCCAACAGAATATTACGATGCAAAAGAGAGCCCTTACAAAGCAGCGCTGAGAAAACACCTAAATCCAAAGATTGTGGTACAATGGACGGGTACCGACGTTGTGCCGCCCGCTATTTCTATTGGTGATGCACGCGCGGCAACCAAAGCATTTGGGCGCAAGACATTGTTATGGGATAATTACCCTGTTAATGATTACGCGCAAACAACAGGTCGTTTGCTTTTGGCACCCTATGCGCGGCGAGAAGCCGGACTGTCGTCAGAGCTGAGCGGTGTTTTGTCTAATCCGATGAACCAGGAAGCTCCGAGCCGGGTAGCGGTAACTGGCGTGGCAGCATTTGGCTGGAACGACAAAGATTATGATGCCGGACTTACCTGGCGTGCCGCAGCCCGCGAACTGGCTGGTGGCGATGAGCGGACAACTGCTGCGCTGCTGACTTTTTTTGATACCCAGCATATGGCACCCACTTTCGGTAGCCAGCCCTGGCAGGAACAGGCCCCGCGTTTGAGGGCATTGCTGGACGGAGTGCGCGAGGCAATTGCAGGTGGTGACAATGCTGCCCGGCATGAGGCTATCGCAGATCTCATTAAGTGTGCCAATGATTTCGCGAGTGCTCCCGATATTATTCGCGCTGGAACAGTTGATTCTTCTTTTGCCCAAACATCGCAACCATGGCTTGATGCTATGCAACAATGGGGAAGAGCGCTTCAGCTAACCGCAGCAGGACTGGATGCTGCAGATCGCGGAAGCAACACAGCCCCTCGCTATTTTGCCAATGCTAAGAAGTTCGCCACCGAAGCCGCTGCGATAAAAACAATACCCGGGGCCACCCGTTTTGATGGGCCAATTAAAATAGCCGATGGGGTGCTGGACAAATTTGTTGCGGATGCACCGAAACTGATTGCATTGAATCCGTTGAAATAATCTAGAAGATACGTCTTTTAAAATGAAAAATGAGGCGTAAACCGAGTAATATTCAAATCGAATTTGAATATTACTCGGTTTACGCCTCATTTTTGAATACTGCTATTTAAGATTTTTCGATTTAAACGGACTGCAACTTTAATTTTTTATTGATTAATCTTAGTTCCTTTTTTGCAGCTTTTATTTTTTCAGGGAAAAGAACTTTGCCTCGTATTTGCGATAATACCAAACTCATTAATGTCGATGCTGGTACCTCGACCATGTCATCTTTTTTTATGTCCTTCGTGTTCATAAATCAAAGTTAAATATTTCTGAATTATTTCATTTTCTGTCTCGGTAAATTTATATCCTGCGCCTGCGGATAAGGCGCCCGGTTCGTCATGCTCACATCTTCCTTAATATTTCCATGCGTTTTGTATTGCCGTTCATCAGAGTTCGAAAACCTCGGATCTGGTATAAACGGCATTTTCGCCATTTTCACAATTGTAACCGTTGGAAAATGATAATCCACTTCTACGGTGCCCAGTAACAAGTAACAACCGCCTCCCTGAAAGGGATATTGCTTTAAACTATTCGTGAAATGGGCGGTATCAAATAATTCCCCTTCCGCATCTATCCAGGTACCAAAATACATCGCGCCCATTTTCGTTGGCACGTGTTTCCGGGAAATCAGGTAAGCCAGCATTTTTACCTGCTTTTTCTGAAAGTTTACCAGGTCTTTCGCCATCACATCACCACGGAATTTGGTCTGCAGCAGATCAAACGGGGAGCAGGAGGTCGGGAAACTCAGTAGCTCAATCTCATCAAAGGCATCCTCATATTTTGAACGTTCCAGTACAGGCAACTGATAGTCTTTAACCGGCTCCTGGATGAGCAGTAATCCCCGGTTTTCAGGCTTAAAGTTCACCAGGATCAATCTTGCAATAACCAGCAGCTGGTTCTTCGTTTTTCCTGTAAAGCGGAATGCCCCGATGAATATCAGTGTTTGTATACCTTCAATTCCTATAGGCACACGGTTGATGAAATTTTCCAGCGAAATGTAAAATCCGTTACGCTGGCGCTCCTCAACTATTTCCAGTGTTAAACTGGATTGCAAACCGTCCAGGTGCATAAAACCAAGAAATACTTCTACACCGTACAAGGTGGTCTCGTATTCGCTTTTATTTACGCAAGGGTTCAGTATTAGTGCGCCTGACATGCGTGCCTCATGGATATACACCTCAGTCCGGTAAAACCCTCCCTGATTGTTAATTACCGCAACCATAAACTCCACCGGGAAATGGACTTTCAGGTAAAGACTTTGGTAGCTCTCCACTGCATACGATGCTGAGTGCGCCTTGCAAAATGAATAACCTGCAAACGATTCAATTTGCCGGTAAATTTCTTCACTTAGTTTTGCCGGATGCCCTTGCTGTTCACAGGAATCAAAAAAATGATCTTTCACTTTCTGCAGGGCCTCTTTTGAACGGCCCTTGCCGCTCATTGCCCGCCGTAGTACATCACCGTCCGCTTCAGGCAGTCCCCCGTAATGCAGGGCGATCTTGATCACGTCTTCCTGGTACACCATAATGCCATAGGTTTCGCTCAGCTGTTCCTTAAACACATCATGAAAGTACTCGAACTGATCAGGATAATTGTGCCTGAAGATATATTCTTTCATCATGCCGCTTTGTGCAACCCCGGGACGAATGATAGATGAAGCGGCCACCAGTATCTTATAATCATTACACTTTAGGCGCCGCAACAAACCCCTCATAGCCGGACTCTCGATGTAAAAACAGCCAATAGTTTTTCCCACTTCCAGATAGCGGTTACATTTGGGCTCGTTGATGGATATCGCATTGTTCCTGATGTCTACCTTGATACCCTGGTTTTTCTCAATCAGTTTTACGCTGTCGTCTATATGGCCAATGCCGCGCTGGCTCAGTATGTCAAACTTTTCAAATCCTATCGCTTCGGCTACATGCATATCAAACTGAACAATGGGAAAACCTTTTGGCGGCATCTCCAATGTAGTAAAGTTGGTAATGGGCTCCTCAGAAATGATAATCCCGCATGAATGCATACTCCTTTGATTGGGGTATTTCTCCAGCATCTGCCCATATTTATGTACCATGGCCACTACAGAATTTTTGTCGTGCAGCTGCATGGGGTTGATGGCCAGCGCGTCCAGTTCTTCCTTTGGAAGTCCGAAAACTTTGCCCACTTCCCTAAAGATAGAGCGGTATTTAAACTCTACGTTAGTGCCGCAAAACGCAACATGATCATAGCCATAGCGGTTAAAGATATACTCCAGGATCGTGTCCCGTTCCTTCCAGCTCCAGTCGATATCAAAATCGGGCGGACTCTTCCTGTTCAGGTTCAGGAAACGTTCAAAATACAGATCCAGCTCCAAAGGGCAGATAGCCGTAATGCCCAGGCAATAACTCACAATGCTGTTGGCCCCGCTGCCACGGCCAATATGCATAAAACCCATGCTATTGCTGTACCTGATAATATCCCAGGTAATCAAAAAGTAACCGCTAAATTCCAGTTCCTCAATAATTTTCAGCTCTTTTTCCACCCTGGCTTTTGCTTCAGGATTGTTCCCATATTTCTTTTCTACTCCCTGGCGGGCCAGACTGCCGAGCAAACTCATATCACTCTTTTTGTCTCGCGTGTAAAACTTCCTGTTCCGCGGAAGCTTAAAATTAAACTTGAAATTGCAACCGTCAATTACCTGTTGGGTATTCTCCAGGACCTGAGGGTAATCTTTAAATTTGTCCAGCAGCACATGCGGCGGCAGCATAAACTCGCTGGGTTTACAATAATCGTCTTCAGTCAGTTTCGACAGGATCTGGTTGGTATCTATCGCGCGCAGTACCTTGTGCAGGCTATATTCCTTCTTGGTAAGGAACGTAACCGGTTGCAGCACCACCATTTTATACAGGTACGAACTCCATTGGAGGTGATATAAAAGTAAAAGCTGAACCGCTTTTATGCCTATATACTCGTATGGCGCAAGTACGGTAGGTACGTTTTCCACCGGATAAATTACCGTCACATTTTCAAATGCCGGGGCGGCAAGCGGGAGCGGGGTACCATCAAAATTGTGCGCCGTAAGGAAGCGGTTCATTTCTGCCAGTCCCTCGTTATTTTTGGCCAGTCCTATATAGTGCAGGCGGTTATTGTACCTGAATTCCATGCCTACCAATGGTTTGATTTGCTTAGCCTGGCAGGCTTTTATAAATTCATAAATACCGGTTACTGTGTTGATATCTGTTAAAGCCATAGCGGTAAGTCCGTGCGCAATGGCTTGTTCTATGAGTTCAGGCAGTGGAATAGTGCCGTACCGGAGGCTGTGGTAGGAGTGACAATTCAGGTACATGCTATTTCGTTTTAGTGTTTTTCAAATCGACACCCGCACAACGCAAAACAGCATTTGGCCCAAAGCGCACTTTCATTTTGTCCATGGCCTGGTACAAAGCCATAATTTCTACTGTATCTTCAAAGAGATTGATCTGGTAGGTGCCCCTTACCAAACCGCTGAGCTGAATGCCGATCAAACGTAACCGCATACGCCGCTTGTACAAGCTTTCAAATAATTCCATCACTGTTCGGGTAAGGGTATGGTCGGCCGACGTGTAGGGGATCCTGCACTGTTTGGTTTCCATATCAAAATTAGCGTACCTTATTTTTACCGTAATAGTAGAGGTAAGCCATTGCTCTGACCGGAGCTGGAAGGCGAGTCTCTCTATCATGCCCACCATCAGCGACTTTAACTTTGGAATGTCTATCGTGTCCTGCTCAAAGGTATGTTCCTTGGAAATAGACTTTCGTTCGCGGTAGGGTTCTACCGGATTGTTGTCTATGCCGTTTGCTTTTTTCCATAACTCCAGCCCGTTTTTGCCAATCATCTGCTGCAGCACATCTGCGGGCATTTCAGAAAGGGTTTTGATATTTCTTATGCCTATGCGTGATAACAGGTTAAAAGTGACTTCGCCCAGCATAGGGATTTTACGAATGGATAGCGGGTCTAAAAAAGACCTGACCTTAAATTCCGGGATCTCAAGGTTTCCTTTGGGCTTACCTTCACCGGTGGCAATTTTGGAAACCGTTTTATTAACGGAAAGGGCAAAACTGATAGGGAGCCCGGTTTCTTTGGTCACGGATTGTGAAAGTTCGTTGGTCCAGGACCAGGCACCGTAAAATTTGTCAATACCCGTGATATCAAGGTAAAATTCGTCAATACTGGCCTTTTCCATCACCGGGGCTTTCTCTTCAATTACCTGCGTAACTTTGTGTGACAATTCTGAATAGCGTCCCATATCTCCCTTAATCACTTTGGCCTGCGGACAAAGCATCATGGCCATTTTGATAGGCATCGCAGAGCGCACTCCAAAATACCGTGCCTCGTAAGAACATGAAGCAACCACGCCCCGGTCGCCGCCGCCTATAATCAAGGGTATACCACTTAGTGCCCTATTATCTAACCGTTCACAGGATACAAAAAACGTATCCAGGTCCATATGTACTATCGCTCTCTCCATAAAATCATTTTCTAAGTATTCACAAAAATACTATTGATTTTAGTAAAAAATCGTAAATTTGATGCTATAAATATTAGCAATGTCTTTTCTGTCGGATAATTTACGGTACCTAAGAGCGAAGCAAAACTACTCGCAATTAAAAGTAGCCAATGAGTTAGTCATTAGCCGGGGCCGTTATGCCAAGTATGAAGACGGTATGGCCGAGCCGCCGCTGGCTATCATGCAGCGGATTTCCAACTATTTTAAGATCAGTATTGACCTGCTATTTCCATTGATGTGCGGGATCTGCCCAGCGATGCTGTAAAGGAATACTGGTCTCATCAGCAGCTACTCAAAGGATAAATTTACAATTTAATATAATGCGCTTAGATTGACTTAGATAAGGCCACGCCAGTATTTATTCTTACTTTTACAGATCATAAGTAAGATACAAATCTGGCTGCATGGATCCATTTACTGTAATACCCCTGGAAAAGGAAATTCCCGACTCTTTTTTTGTGAGCTATATTGATGGGCAGCTATGCCCGGAAACCACTGTTGCACACCGTCTTTTATATAACCGGATGATTTTAGTGCAGTCTGGCAGCGGTACACTTCATATTGATGATGTGGATTATAATTTAAGTGAAAACCAGCTTTTCCTGATGTCTAAAGGACAGGTTTTGTCGTTTAGCGGTGACTGTATTGTCAGTGGTTTCAATCTCGGATTTGGCGAGTCTTTCTGGAAGAAAACCCCATCAAGTGCCAATAACTGTAAAGCTGTATTATTCAATAATGCCTCAGATAATCAGCTTTTACCGCTCTCGAACAATGATCGTGCAGAGCTGGGTTTCTTATTCGAATCTTTATGGAAGGAGTTTGATAAGTGCAGCTATATTAATAAGCTGGATGCGCTGGCCGCCTACCTTAAGATTATCATGATTAAGGTTGCCAATGTAAATGCATCCCTTGCACAGGGATTCGATAGCTATGAAAAACAGGTATACCGACAGTTTCTGGAGCTGATTAGTGTTAACTATCATAGTTCTCATGAGGTTTCCACCTATGCAGCTAAGATGGGCATTTCTGCAAGGAAACTTACTGACATTTCTAAAAGATGCAGTGGGAAAGGAGCCAAAGACCTCATTAACGGGCAGGTGATTGCGGAGGCGAAAAGATCCCTTCAATTTTCGTCGAGGCCAGTAAAGGAGATTGCCTATGAACTTAATTTTTCAACGCCAGACCAGTTTAGTCACTTTTTTAAAAAGAATACTTCTGTATCGCCACAGGACTACCGCATTAAATTTGTAAGCGAGGCTTCTTAGTATTTGTTATCATGCTCATGAGTCGTATTGTATTGTGGTGCCCAGAAAATTAAAAGCCTCCATGCACCTTCAAGCAGTAAACACCCTAAATCAACGTATTCGAATTTAATCTCGTGTGATTATGTGCCTGTTTCAAAAACATTTCTGGCGTTTGACCAGTTTGTTTTTTGAAAAACCGGCTGAAATATGGTCTGTCAGAAAAGCCCAGTTCGTAGGAGATTTCCTTAATAGTATGTTCGCTATGGATAATTAATCTTTTAGCTTCTAATATTATCCGGTCATGAATAATTTGAGTGCCGGTTTTATGCAGCTTTTCCTTCAGGATCTGATTAAGTCTTTTTGAACTGATGTCAAGTTTAGCAGCGTAGAAATCAATATTTCTCACCATCAAATAATTACTTTCAAGCAGCATCAGGAATTCATATACCCGTTTCTGGTGGATATCATGTCCAGTAAATTCCTCCTCTTTTACTTTGATAAGTTTCAATAAGAAAACTTTGAGGAGTGCTTTCACTATGATTGTGTCTGCCTGCTGCTTTTGATATTCCAAATTCAATAACCTATATACGCCGTTCAAGTCGTCCGCTGCATCCTGGTCCAGCCTTAAACAGGAAAATTCACCCTGTACATTAAAAATCTTAAAAATATCCAATAAAAATTCCTTGTCCCCTTCTTCCAGTATCTCCCTTTTAAAGGAAAGCAATTCACCATTTTTCCCCGCTTTATTGAGCTGGTGTACCCTGTAAGGAGGGATCAGGTAAATCCAATCGCCTTTCATGTCAAAATCGCGCATTTGTACATCGTGCAACGGGTTCTCACCTTTAAGCCAAACGATTTCAAAAAAATCTTTCCTCCCTGGGTCATTAAGATAACTAGGGGGGCACTCACTCAGATTTCTCATAAATATCAGTGCACCTTCAAGACGGGTTTCTGGTGTAACAGTAGGTAACATACGGCAAAGGTAATAATTAGGAATTTTGTAAACGTCGTCCATCCACAGATCTTCTTCGATTTCAACAATATTTAATGGAATAGCCACTAGTTCAAGCCAACTGAATTTATGCACAAGATCTTGATGTAATTCGGCCGTTAAGTCATAGTTACAATCCTGTTTAAAATTCTGTTTGTAGATTTTATTCTTTACTTTTGGAATTGATGAAATACTTTACACTTGTAATAGGTCTCTATTTTGCTTTCCTGGCACTAATGCCATGTCAGGATAAGGAAGATGTATCTGCAAGCGAAGTATATACCTCGATTCAGAAAGATCAATCTGCCCACAACCAAAAGGAGAAAGATAGTTGCCCTCCATTTTGTTCCTGCTACTGCTGCTCTACAGTCCGTCATATTACTTCAAAGGTATCTGCAACAGTGTTTTCAAAAGCCGTTATGCGCCTTTATCCTGATGGTGTGGTATTTCCTGTACAGGAACAAAGCATAAAGATCTGGCAGCCTCCCCGGATAGCATAAGATTTTTTTCTTTTTAATTGTGCATTTCCCCTGATCAGGCGGTTGTGCTTTATTTATTTTTTCAGATTTTTTTTATGTTAGATGCCATCATACGGTATAGTATCCGTAATAAATTGGTGATCGGCTTTTTTACCCTTGCACTGATCGTGTGGGGGATATGGAGCACGACCCAAATTGCCGTGGATGCTTTACCAGATATTACCAATAATCAAGTGCAGGTGATTACCAAAGCGCCAACTTTAGCCGCTCAGGAAGTGGAACAGTTTATTACCTATCCGGTAGAACGTTCCCTGTCAAACCTGCCAAATATCACTGAAATGCGTTCGATGTCCCGGTTTGGACTCAGCGTTATTACAATCGTGTTTAAAGAATCAGTTGATGTGTACTTTGCGAGACAGCTCATTGCAGAAAAGCTGAATGATGTTCAGGAACAAATTCCCAAAGGAACAGGAAGGCCAGAAATGGCACCCGTTACCACAGGTCTGGGTGAAATCTATCAGTATATTCTCCATCCTAAAAAAGGCAGTGAAAAAAAGTACACCGCTATGGACCTGCGGACCATGCAGGACTGGATTGTTACCCGCCAGCTTTATGGTATTGCAGGTGTTGCTGAGGTAACTGCCTTTGGAGGTGTAACCAAACAGTTTGAAGTTGCGCTCGATCCAGACAAGCTGAAAGCCATGGACGTCACCATTCCCGAAGTTTTTTCAGCACTAGAGAAAAATAATCAGAATACTGGCGGTGCGTATATTGATAAAAAACCCAATGCCTATTTTATCAGAGGCGTCGGTTTGATGTCGGGCATCCCTGACATTGAAAATACCATGATCAAGAGACAAGCCAATGGAGTGCCCGTACTGATCAAGAATGTGGCTAAGATCCAACTAGGTTCGCCACCGCGTTATGGTGCAATGACATACAATGGCGAAAAAGAAGTAGTGGGTGGTATTGTACTGATGACCAAAGGCGCAAATAGTGCCGAGGTGGTATCCCTGGTCAAAGAACGCATGAAAATTGTAGAGAAATCGCTTCCCGGCGATGTGATTATAGAACCCTTTCTAGATCGTACTAATTTGATTAAAAGAGCCATCAGCACCGTAGAGCGTAATTTAACCGAAGGGGCACTGATTGTAATCTTTGTTTTGGTGCTGTTTCTCGGGAATTGGCGTGCCGGTTTGATAGTCGCTTCGGCAATACCTTTATCCTTACTCTTCGCACTCTCCCTGATGAACCTCTTTGGTGTTTCTGCCAACCTGATGTCGTTGGGAGCCATTGACTTTGGTCTCATCGTGGATGGGGCGGTTATTATTGTGGAAGCTACCATGCACCATCTGGTGCAACGAAAAATGACAGGCAGGTTTACCCAGGCGGAAATGGATGATGAAGTATTTCTTTCCGCCTCCCGGATCCGTAGCAGCGCGGCCTTTGGTGAGATAATCATTTTGGTAGTTTACATACCGATTCTTACGCTGACGGGCACCGAGGGAAAAATGTTCAGGCCCATGGCCCAAACTGTTGCATTTGCGATTTTAGGTGCCTTGATATTATCATTGACTTATATTCCCATGGTGTCGGCCCTGTTCCTTTCTAAAAACGCTGAACCTAAAAAGACATTTTCTGACAGGATGGTTAGTTTTTTTCAACGCAAATATGAGCCGGTTTTAAAAGCAGCAATACGATTTAAATATCAAGTGGTTGCAGTCGCGGTCGTTCTCCTGGCAGTAAGCGCCTTCATTTTTTCGCAGATGGGTGGCGAATTTATCCCCCAGCTGGAGGAGGGTGATTACGCGATCGAATTTGTACTTCCCCAGGGAACATCTTTGTCGCAAAGCACAGAAACTATCATGCAGGCAGAGCGTATGTTACGTAAATATCCTGAAGTTAAAATGGTGGTTGGTAAAACAGGTAGCGCCGATGTAGCCACAGACCCGATGCCGCCCGAGGCCTCTGATTTGATAGTGATCTTAAAGGATAAATCTGAATGGCCAGACGACAAAGGTTTTTATGAACTGGCGGATGATATGCGCGAAACTCTTGCAGATATTCCCGGCATTATAGCCGAACCCAGCCAGCCTATTCAAATGCGTTTTAATGAACTCATGACCGGTGTTAAACAAGACGTAGCGGTGAAAATATTTGGAGAAAATCTGGATACCCTGAATCTGCTGGCAGCAAAAGTGGCGCAGGCCATTAAACCGGTGCAGGGAGTTACACAGCCTCAGGTAGAAAGGGTAAGTGGTTTACCTCAAATTACAGTGAAATATGACCGTGCAAGAATGGCTAATTATGGTTTAAATATCGAAGATGTTAACCAAGTAATCAGTACCGCTTTTGCCGGGAACAGCACAGGTTCTATCTATGAAAATGAACGCAGATTTGATCTGGTTGTGCGGCTTGATTCTGCACACCGCAACGATATAGAAAATGTAAGTGAATTGTTTATTCCTACACCGGATGGGAACCAGGTACCGCTGTCACAGGTTGCCACAATAGCTTATGAAACAGGACCAGCGCAAATCAGCAGAGAGAATGCCAGAAGACGCATTGTGGTGAGTTTTAATGTAAATGGGCGGGATGTAGAAAGTGTGGTGAAAGAAGTGCAGCTTAAACTTAATGCAAAAGTCCCTTTGCCAACCGGGTACTACTATACTTACGGTGGCACCTTTGAGAATTTGCGTCAGGCCAGTCAACGGTTGATGATCGCTGTTCCGGCGGCGCTGCTGCTCATCTTCATGCTGCTTTATATCACCTTCAAATCCATCAAACAGGCTTTACTAATCTTTACCGCGATACCCATGTCGGCCATTGGTGGAGTATTCGCATTACTGCTTAGGGGAATGCCTTTCAGTATTTCAGCGGGTGTTGGTTTTATTGCCTTGTTTGGTGTAGCAGTTCTGAATGGGATTGTACTTATAGGAACTTTTAACCAGTTAGCCAAAGATGGGGTAGAGGATGTACTCGAGCGTATTTACCAAGGCACAAAAGACAGGTTGCGGCCGGTATTAATGACTGCAACGGTCGCCTCGCTGGGCTTTCTGCCTATGGCCGTTTCTACCAGTGCTGGGGCAGAGGTGCAAAAGCCACTGGCTACTGTTGTTATCGGAGGACTGCTCACAGCAACATTATTGACGTTGGTGGTATTGCCATTGCTCTATCTTATTTTCAGTAAAAACAAAACTTCGGGGACTGCAAAAATTTCGGGATTATCCAGCTCCTCAGAAACAGCAAAGCCTTCAGAAACAGCAAAGCTTTCAGATACAGGAAAGTCTTCAGGGATTGTAAATCCAGCTCTTTTGATACTCTTCATATTTGGTTTTACATTTTCGTCTTTTGCGCAGACCACGCCCCCCTCCAAACGAGTTGCACTTAGTGAGGCGTATGAAATAGGTGTTCAGGGCAATTTACAATTACGGTCATCTACAATTAAAATAGATCAGCAAAGAGAACTGGAAAAAACTTCTTTTACAATCGCTAAAACAGGTGTATTTGTCGAAAACGAAGATCTTAACCCCGAGGACCGTAAAGGTATATTGAAGATTGGTGTATCACAGAGCATCGACTGGCCAGGCTTATATAGTGCCAGAAAAGGATTGTTTAAAGAAAAAACGCGTGCTGCGGAATATTCGAGACTGGCACAGGTATTAGATCTAAAGAAAAATATCGCCGGCACTTATTACAGTTTATGGTACCACGAGAGCAAACAACGTTTGTGGAAGAAACTCGATAGTATTTATGGTACGCTTGCCAAAGCTGCGGTACTTAGGGTTAAAACGGGTGAAAATGCAGGACTGGATAGCATAGCTGCCCAGGCAAAGGCTACAGAAACTAAGGTTCAGCTGCGTTTAATCCTCAAAGATATTCGTAGCCAACAGGAAGCAATGAAACGCTTATTAAATACAGCGCTTACCATTTTGCCTGACAGTTTGCCGCTGCAAAAAGTGGTGCTCGACAGGGCAGCGTTTGAAAGCGATGGCCATCCTCTATTAAAAATCCAGCAACAAAATGTGAGTATCGCAGGTGCGGAGGCAAGACTGGTAGGACAAAGCCAGATGCCCTCTTTTGAAGGCCGCTTTTTTTCTCAGCGTTTATATGGTATTAGCCCACCTTTTTCTGGTTTTTCGGTATCTGTAGGCATTCCGGTATTTGGGCGCGGCCAGTACAAACATAATTACAAAGCTGCACAGCTTGAACAAAATTATCAGGAAACTATACTGACGGACCAGCAACTAATGCTCAACACATCCTATCGGCAGGAACTCGAAAAACTGGAGAAAAACAGTGATCTGTTAGCGTACTATACCACTACCGGTTTAAAACAGGCAGATGCTATCATTAATGCTGCAAATCTTGCTTACCGCTCTGGTGAGATCGGCTTTGCCGAACTTTCGCAATACCTGGCGCAGGCAATTGATATCCAACGCAACTATCTTGATGTGTTAAATGAATTTAACCAGTCTGCTATTCAACTGAATTATTACACCACTACCAAATAAGTTATTCCATGAAATTGATTTTTAAGCCTCTTCAATATTTAGTGATCATCACCATGATAAGTTCAGTTGTTTCATGTAAACAAGCTGCACCAAAAGAGGATGCCAAAGAAGAAGAAACAACTGCTCCTGTCACTAACGAGGTAAGCCTTACTGCCAGTCAGGTCAAAACTGCAGGGATCGAATTTGGTACGATCGAAATGAAGAACCTCGCTACAGCAATAAAGGCCAATGGTTTGCTGTCTGTACCCAATCAGAACAAAGCATTGGTAACATCAGTGTCAAGCGGTACCATCCGCACGCTGACCGTGCAGCCAGGGAATTATGTCAAAAAAGGACAGGTAATTGCAACTATACTAAACCCGCAAATAGCCCAATTACAGCAGGAGTTGCAAACTACCATGGCGCAGTTAAACCTTGCCAGGCAGGAATTCCAACGACAGAAAGAACTGGTGGCCGGTAATGCTGCACCGTTAAAGAACCTGCAAAAAGCGAAGGCCGAGCTTGCAGTACTGACCACCTCCCAAAAATCTCAGCAAATACAACTGAATGCCTTGGGTATTTCGCCCAACTCAGCCAGCCGTGGTGAGATCGTTACTAGTTTTCAGGTTCTTGCCCCGATCAGCGGTACTATCAGTGAAGTATCAGCACAGATTGGTTCCAATGTAGATGCGTCAACGCCAATTGCACAGATCGTCAATAACTCACAATTGCATCTGGACCTGTTTGTTTATGAAAAAGACCTTCCCAAGGTGAAAGCAGGACAGCTGATCCATTTTACCCTCACCAACAGTGCTGGAAAGGAGTATGATGCCAAAATCTATTCCATAGGCACCGCTTTTGCCAATCAAAGTAAGACGATCCCCGTACATGCTGTAGTGATGGGGAATAAGGCAGGTCTGATTGAAGGAATGAACATC
>Ga0247815_10002474_pt1 | contig 13673 bp, 10 predicted proteins | sample UWRJL194509B1_FD_181014 | JGI IMG/M metagenome (GOLD analysis project Ga0247815, IMG submission 181014) | Plant litter microbial communities from Arlington Agricultural Research Station in Wisconsin, United States - UWRJ-L194-509B-1 | ecosystem: Environmental > Terrestrial > Plant litter >... | reverse complement strand
GAGAAGAGAAGAGCCCGGCAGCGTCGCGTCAAACGCCGCACAGGCACCATGTGCTCACCATGTCCTTGCGAATGACTTCGAGGTGCTTGCGGACGGAGACGGCCTTCTTGACGAGGTGTCAGAGGTCCTCGGGGATACCAGGTGCAAGATCGTGGCTCTTGAGGACACGCAGGATCTTGTTACCGGTCAAGAAGCGGACCTATCCAAACAAGTGTCAGCGGTCAAGTTAGGAGAACCATGAGGTGCGGCGCGTACCTGAGGGATACCCGGCTATCACGGAACTGAACACCGATCTGGCTGGGCGTAGGACCCTTACGGGCGAGCTTGATGTTGAGCTCGACGACGTCCGCGGGCTGGGTCTTGAGCCATGTCGGAGGTGCGCGGCGGTAGGTGTGGGCAGAGGACGCTGCAGAGGTGGACTAACGTTAGCCCGTGCGTGAAGAAGATCGCCAAACACGCGGCAAGGCTTGGCACGACCGATTCGAGCACAACTCGAAAGACGAGGCGCGCGAAACTCAAAAGATCGCGCATCGTTCCCAATCACCACCAGACGAAACCAGTTCACGACATTGCTCGTACATCGACCTTGGCCACTCACAAACACCTTACACCGCTTCGAAACATAGTACCATTGTGTTTGATGTTGGATGAGGACAAAGAAGAAGAGCGTGCGTCTCGAGGAGAGCACGTGGCCGCGAGTCAGACGATGGTGTGGAACGAGATCAACAAACGAATCGACCGAACCGCGCCGACGAAATCGCGTTCCGTTTCGGCAACTCGGCACGACCCGCAGGCACCCCCTATCTTGGACTTGTGTTCGCTCGTCGTCCTTTCGTTCCTCCTCCTTCCTCCGAAGGCTATTCTTTGTCGGGCAATTGGAATGCTCCTGCTACCTACCTGTAAGTGCATTCTTGCATGCCTGAGTGACTGTTCTCTGGGTCGAGGAGGCGTGGCGCGTCGGTGCGAGGTCGTTGTCCGCCGCGGGTCGCATACCCAACATACTCTAGCAATCTTCCCTCATTCTGCTGGGTCCTGTTATGCCATCTGCTTTCAGCTGTGTGCTTGATATCCTGCCCCCGTCGCGCTTGGACCTGCCTACTGCCTACTTCGCGTCTCCCTTTCTATCAGTTCCTCATGTAAACTTGCCGTACCCCTACACTGTCTTGAAATACCATGACAGATATCTGCAATGCTCAGTCCGGGCCGGATACTAGGCATCGTTCACCCGCTTCGTTGCGGAGTCGCGGTAGTGTTCCTCGTACCCGACGTTTGTTCCACCTGTGTATCTCACAACTCTTCCCCCTTTGCTCATGCAATATCAGCGGAGCACGACAAAGATCCTGGTCCCAGTGCTCTGCTCACCATAGCCTGAGTCACTCTTGCGCCATCCTTGCGCCAGGCCGTTCGGAGCGGACTTGGCGCGCCATCGCTTGTTCGCACCCACCTGGCCAATCGTATCCATTCACCACTTTCTCTCGCGCATGATTTACCGCTTATGGCTATATGCTCGATTGCTAGGCCTTTGGCTGGCAGGCAAGGCCTCCAAGATCGTTCAGCCCATCTCGTTTTCCTCGTCGACGCGCGCCACATGATCGTCAACCATGTCCCCACCCTTGCTTCTCTTGCTCCCGCCACTATGCTCTATCTCTGTATATCTTTGTGCACTTCGCTAACATTTCGCCTCGCAGAGACCATGATCAATTCACCAGCCCCACCGTCAGCCCACAGCTGCTCAACCTCGAGGGACGCAGTCGCCGCATCTTCCGCGGTACTAATACCGTCTGAAGAACCAGTTCAAGCTCTTTGGCGGCATGTGGGTCATATTTATCACAGGTATCACCGGCGGGATTGCAGCGATTCCTTCGACCCGCGGGCGAGGAGTCACCATCAGGATACCATATGGCATACTGCCGCTTAGGAAGTTGCTCTTGGTGTGCGCGTTGGTGTGCAGCGTGAAGTAGCATGGATGCCTATGTTCGACGCATGACCAGAAGCATGTGTAGTGGGCGGTATGAAAGCGGATGGCCATTAAGAGCGCGATGACGGGGGAAGACAAATGCATGTTAGCCTTTCGAACTGTGTGTGGCTTGCAGGGAAGACCACTGCGCAGGTGGCCTCCAAGAGTAACACGCACCAAGTTGGGGAGTCTGTGACCCGCTAGCTCGCTGGAGCGAAATAATGGATGTCAATAACACCGCCGCCAATTGTTGACTGTGACATACAGGAGTGTCTGGAGAAAGATGATGTCAGCGTTACGCACAGATAGGGAACAAGGCCAGCAAGACGCAGCGGTCCGCGAGACAGATGTCTTGTCAGAACGAGACGACGGTGAGGACTGTGGTCTTACCAAGTGAATCTTGCCAGTCAGTTCGAGATTGGGAGTGACGAGGCAACGACGACTGACGTTGGCGACACAGTGCTATTGAATAGCGACATCGAGGCATGAGTGAGACATGTGCTTGCTGTCACTAAGACGCTATGTGATCTTGCCAGACTTCTGCGGCCGTCGGGTGTACAACCTGGTATCGAATTTCCGTCTGACGTGCTTTGAGCCTCGTGTAAATCACTGAACCCTTGCTTTTCGAGGTTTGTCGATGGAAGCGCGTTGTCTTCCTCCTACATCTAATCCGCCGGCTCCTTTCCGAACGCCCACCCGACAGTCAGGTTACAGCCGCTTCATCGATGAGAAAAGATCCCCAGTGCCCGAGCTTGCACAGGCTGCTGTTCCTCGCTCAGAATGCATCTTTTTGAAGACTCCCTGCCAAACAATACTACCGACACACACCGCCCACCGCCCTGACGTCGCAGTTCTCTCATTCATCACGACAGGCGACGGAAGACAGGCCCATGTCTCTTGCCCAAATGTGTCGGCTAGAACGGCGCTCTGTTCCTGCATGATTTCGCTCACGCGCTTCGGCAGAAAGATCTGTGCTGGCATGTGCAAACATGACTTACGCCTGCATGTGTCATTCATTCATTCAGTCATCCAACGCCACGCATGCACTATGATATTGATGGGAATTGGTCTGAATTGTACCCGTCGGAGGGAGGTGACGAGTAACACCTCATCGTTCCTGTTGCTGTTACCCATTTTCGGGAATAGATAGTAATTCTCAATGTGACTCGTGTTTTTCTTTGCCCTCCCTTTGCCCATGGCCGTGATTCTGACTATGTGAGAATCTCGTGAAGAGGCAGGCTGGTCTCCATATCACCAGCTTCCGCCCCTCCTCTTTGTAACTGGACTCCAGCCAAGTTATTCATGATGACCGCAGCTTTTCGCTCGCGCGGACTTTCTTCTTTTGAAAGCGGGCGAAACGGTGTAGGAATGCTGCTGCCGAACAGTATGCTCTAATCGAAGTTCGACTGTACTATACCCTGGGGTGAAACGGCCACCAGTCAGAAGCGGCCACTTTGGACTGATCGACATATATAACACCGAGCCGCGGCGGGGAACTTTCTAAAAATCTGTCAGTCACTAGAGTAGATAGATATGTATCTCCTTTGATATATGATCGAGCCGATTATCCGAGCAGAGATATGTTGGCCGGATGCGCAATTTGGTGCTTTGACAGATTTCAACCATCATTTGCCTCTGCCGGACTGACCGTTGAAGAATATCCTCCAAATCTCACAATATAGACCTCTGAAATCCCCAGGAAGCTTATTTTAATTTCTCCGGGATAATATCTTCCAGAATGAGCGATCTAAAAAATGCGTGACATACTGCACCCCCGGAAGTTATGGTCGGTCGAGGGATTACAAGTCTTTTATGGCAATCTTTAGCACGCTCAAGCATATTTAACTCTTATAGGACAAATTGACGTCAAATACCGAGGCTGGAGGCACATTTTGAACCAGGTACGGCGCAATGCTCGTCGTGCAAGCGGTGCTTAGGAGTAGCCACCAAGCTCACATTACAGCACACCAAACCTGTGCACCACGTCTCATTCATGCATTTCGATTGCTTGCAGAGCCTAATTTCAGCTCCAACGAGCGAGATTGAGGTGTCGCGGCGCGTTTGAAGCGCAGTCACACTCGGGTCACGCCCCGGATAAAGTGGCCGCTTCTCGCCGTGTGGCCGCTCGTCTCCTGTACCTCGAGTTCAGAACAGTCTCTCCTGTCAGTTCTACCAGATCATCCACTTATGTATTAGAACCAGCTGGTGTATTAAAATTGCAGGAAATTACAGGGAATGGCGTGTTGTCGCCAAGTGGCCGGTTCACCCCCGGGTATAGTATGTGCACGTATTGAAGGAAATGGATGATAACAACTGGCAAGTAACTAAAACTTGAGTCAAGCGTGCAATATCGGATTTTTGATACGGCCGCGACGCCATTCACTTACGCCAACATGAGGCCCGGTTCAACTTGCCAGCATGCAGACTACCATCACCTACTCGAATGACAACGCGGCTGCGGTCGATCAGTAACGTACAGGAATTCACCGGAATATGTGCACGGTACTCAGCCTTGAGTATGTATTTGGAAATAGATGCATCACCGACACCGGACGAGCCGTATGACACACGTTCTGGTTGAGTTTGAAGAAGCGATTATTTGGTCAAGCCTCGAGAATGCACGTCTACTCACAGGCTGCAGACCCTTTAATTTCCGCACCCATTTGGAGATGAGAGTCAGGCGTCAAGATAAAAGAGACAGGTTGAACGAAGGTTGGAACAGCCGGCACGGAACCAGCCTCAGGAGCGCGCCTCTTCCGCTTGCCGTGTGACGGGCCGTCCTTGGTATTCGGCACCCACCCCAACCGGCGCGCATCCTCTACTTCATTTCTGGGCTCAGTTCTCCATGACTACATGTGCAGCTCAATTTGTGTGCTCGTCTTTGGAAGTTCTGCATCTGTTTCTAACAACAGCTTTACCAGATCGCCCGCACTCGTATCCCGCGAATAGACCTATGTAATGAGGGTCACCTGACTCAGTGCTACCATTAGCTTACGATGCAATATGAACAAACTCGACTTGGCCGAAGTGCGGCGGGCATAGACGCGAGCGAAGGTATCGCGCTTCGGACTCGTGCGTGAGCCTTGCTCTGACTTTGCCTGTATTGAGTGCTAATAGAGTACGGTCTTTTTCTTGTTAGCTCTGTCAGTGTCAGTTCGGTCGTCGTCGTCGCTGCTGTGCTCGGCACTGCTCGTCGCGCGCTATGTCACTCAACACTAGGAGTCTAATCTGCGCTTGAGGTTCAATACCCGACAGTGTGCTCACTAGCAGGTTACGAGACGACAGTGTCGCTGCTCCGAGGTGCGTTATCCGATCGACGAGCGAGCATCGCCCCTGTCTTAGGCTGTCTTAACACTCTACTGCAGACCACTGTACAAGCTTAACGCGTCAACATCGTCTACTATTATTGGCTCATAGAGGACGGTCTTCTTTGTGTTGAGTTTGAAAGTGTTGGTTCAGTTGTCGTCCCTACCATTCCTAGTACTGCTCGTCGCGCGCTACGCCACTCAGCACTTGGAATCCAACCTACGCGCTCGAGGTTCAATACTCGAGAGTGATCCCAGTAGCCACTCCCAACCTGCCGAAGTTGCCGCTTTTAAATGCATGTTCTGTACGTCGAGAAGTCTGCTCTTTCTTAACGCACTGTAGACCGTTGTACAAGATCCCCGCGTCAAAATCTTCTGGGCTGATTGCCTGGAAGTGTGAACGTGGAAGGTGGTCTGTGCCCAACAGTGGCCGATGACAGGTGCGTTCTGTATCGCGATGTCCCTGCCATTGCTCATTCGCTGTCCCTCCCTTTCCTGGTTCTGCTCGCCCTGCTCGTCACTTCTCGGGCATTCTTTCGAAGGCCTTCCAATCCTGTCTTTCAACCAAACGCCTTCCACTCGATCATCAATCGCTCTCGAGAGCAGGTGCGTCGTCTTTCGATAGAAGAAAGCGGACAAATAAGTAAACCACAATTCAAAGAGGAAGTACAATGTCAGAGGTCTGATTGGAAGAGAGAACATTCAGTCACGCCAGCATAAGGCCCAGTCCAAACCAGCATGCAAACCATTATCACCTACGCTTAGGGCAACACGCCTTCCGCCAATCACCAGTGTGTAGAGAGCCGCCTGAAGGCACCCACGGTACTCGGCCGGCACCCAGATGATGAGCTCGCCGGATGATCCCACCAGCCATCCATCCTTGAGTGTTGCAGATGCGAGAGCTGCAATGGGATCGTTGCGGCGTTCTGAGGGCAGCTGACAGGCCGCGCGGACATCCCACTTGCGGATCGTGGTGTCTTCAGAGCCTGATACAATGAACTGACTGTCGTTTGTGAACGCCACTGATTGAACGCCCTTGGAGTGTCCATGGAGTGTCGCAAGTGGTGCACCTGTCATCGCGTTCCAGAGGCGCAATGTGGCGTCGCGGGACCCTGTGGCGATTACGCGTGCATCGAGAGACCAGGCCACAGATCGAACCCAGTCGGTGTGACCCCGAAGAAGGAGGATGCACCGACCCGCTGTGATGTTCCAGATGCGCGCTGCATTGTCCGAACCGCTGGACGCGATTCGCGTGCCGTCCGGCGAGAAAGCGACGGACCAGACGTTCTTGTCCTCTGCGTGAAGCAGCTTGTGTGCTTGTTTGCCCGTATCTGTCCGCCAGAGATAGATGAACCCGATGCCGTCTCCCGCGGCGACAAGTCCATCGTCGGGCGAAAATGCGACAGTGCGCACCCGAGATTGGCATCGCAGCGGGACAGCTAACTTGAATGCCAGTTGCGTAGCAACATTCCACACGTGCACAGTCTTGTCATCCCCCGCCGATGCAAGCTTACGCCCATCGTTCGAAAATGCCACTGCCCTTACGTACTCGCTGTGGCCGCGCATCGGCTCGCCAACCGCTGCTCCTGACTGTGCGGCCCACAGCCGAACGGTGCAATCCTTTGACGCTGACGCAAGCAATCGTCCGTCTGGAGAGATCGCCACAGAGAAACCATCGTCTGTGTGCCTGACAAGCGCTGGAAGGGCAGCGTCACCGGTGTGTGGATTCCAGACCTGCACCGATCTGTCGCTGGAGCCACTGACAATGATGTCACCATCACGCGAGACCGCGACCAGGTTTACTGCCTTTTCGTGCGCAGGAAGCCGCTGAACGGTCGAATGGCCGCTCCTAGCGCTCAGAATCCGAACTGTTCCATCATTGGTGGCGGATGCGATGTGAAGCCCGTTCGGCGAGAAAGCGGCAGAGTGCACCTTGCCCAGGCTACCGCCAAGATCAACCCAGGAAGCGCTTTTCGGATTGGGCCGCAGCGTCCAGAGACGAACTCCTTGGTCATACGCCGCCACCAATGATTGACCATCAGGCGAAAATCTGAGGTAACTGACGGGGGTGACACAATCTAGCAGCGCGACTCCGCGCCCAGTCTTGCGCTGACAGATCACAACCTGTCCTGCGAGACTTCCGATAACCAGTTCCCCATCTGGAGAGAAATTGACGTTGCCGACTGCGGTGAAATCTAGGATTACGTTGACAACTTGCCCTGTGCCAACGTCCCATTGTTGAATATTTCCACGCTGAGAACTGGTTCCCACAATAGTACCGTCTGGGGAGAAGGCAACACCATTGACTCCGGATTCATGATCGCTCAAAATCCTCAGCTGCTCGCCCGTTTCAGAATCCCAAATGCAAACCGTTTTGTCTTGGGATGCCGACGCGAGGCGGGAGCTGTCTTTCGAGAACGCTACGGAATTCACCTTGCCGGAATGGCCGTCCAACCGCCGGTGGCTACCCCGAGTCGGCCCGACATTCCACACACACACCATGCCTGATTCAGTACCCGATGCGACCCAAAGGTTGTTGCAGGCAAAGTCAACTGATAAAACTTGGCCATCGCCACTGCGCAGCGGGGATTGCGCCTCTTGGCCTTTCTGCATATCCCAGATGCGCACTGTACCGTCATCAGAACCCGATGCGAGAAGCCGACCATCCCCCGAGTAAGCAACCGACCGAACGGCGCCGCTGTGACCACTGAGCGTCATCATGACGCTTCCAGAATGGTGCCCAATACCAGAAACATCGACCTGAGCCAGGCCGGTGCAACGCGGGGTAAAGTCCTGATAGACGAGTGACTTTTTGTCGGCAAATGGGAGCGCCGAAAGGTAGACATGTGGTGCGCTCCGCTCGATTGCATCGTGAGAAGATGCAACGAAGACTTTCGCATCATTCAGGTACTGAAGCGCCATGGGGTCCTCGACCTGCGGCGGTATGAGCGGATCTGCATTTCATAAAGAAAACAACTCACAACAGAGGCTGCTGAGGTCAGGAGTCCGTACGCAAGACCGACCCTGTGCAAAACGCTCAAAACTTCGAGCCAGAAGAAGAATTTTGGACGGAATATTTGGCCAATTCTAGTGTCGAATGGTGTACAGCTGGTGGCACCGTTCTCGTGGGATTTGGAGCCAACGATGTGATGAGCCCAATGCAGGCATGCATACTCGAGGGAGAGGGTGATGCTGTCGGGCTTGGTTGTCGGGTTGGGCTCGTATGATGAGATGCTCTGGGATACGTTGAAGTGAAGCCGGTCTCTCATGATGTTGAGACATCCGTGCACCAGCGCGATGTGGCCGTGACTCCGGGGGATGCGAATGTGGACAGGCGCGCGATCAAACAAGTAGTCGCCAAACGAGGCGTGTACGGTTCGCAGACCAGGGACGTCGTCGTCGTCAGGTACGTCGACGACAGCATGCAGACGGGACATGCTCGCGCGCACGTCACTCGGTTTCTGACCCAAAATATCTGCCAATGCTGCGACGGACAAAGCCATACGGGCGGAGAGGAGTGACGCGAGTAGGCGCAGGAGACCCGATAGCTCCTCGGCATCTTCGGTTGCAGCATCGTCCAGAATAATCTTGTACATGCGGTCAAGCGGGGCGGCTGCGCTGACGCTCAAGCCATCACGGGAATTGTTGAGCAGGTTCCTAAACCTTCCTTCCGCGGCACTAGCCCCTGCACCAAACGTATGCTTAAGAGCGGTGGCGGCTACGATAAACAGACCATCGCAAAGTTTCACAAGATCATCAACGACGGTCTCTGTAAAGTGTGCACGAATACCTGACCGGCCGGACAGTTTAGCGTTGAGAGTTGCGGTAATGTACCGATCGATATCAGCATCAACCTCTTCCTTGTCAACGGCGTGGAGTCGGAGGATCTGGCTGAAGTCTGCATCGGATACAGGGGTCTCCCTGATGTGCGTCTCCGGACGCGACGTGACCAGAAACTTGACCGGCAACCTGACGGCAGCTGGCGCAGATGTCACGAGCGCCTCAAGCATCTCGGACACGGCTTGGTGGCTCTCCTCGTGCAGACCGGAGATCGTGTCGCCACATTCGTCCAATGCATCGATGACGAATAAGACGGGTGTGTTAGAGCCCTTGAGAGCGAGGAGGGGTGTGTAAAGAAGTTGCTTGACCTGCACCGTGACATGCTTGTGTTGGAGATCACCATCACGGGCGAGCATATCGGCAAGAGCGCGGCTGAAGTCGATGGATTTACGCGCCAAAAGCCGAGCCAGTGTTGGAACCACGCAACGAACGTCTCTCTGTGCGGCAATGCCGGTGCGAGAGCAGAAAAAGCTCCCGCCCAGTACAATGTCGAGGTCCCCACTTGCCCGCTCGCAGACTGTCTTTGCGATAGTTGTCTTTCCCGTACCTGCCATTCCGGTAATCCAGCATATCCTCTGGGCGTCGGGGTCCTTGATCCAAGCGTCGATCTCATTCAGGATTCGCACGCGCGTTTTGTCCATGCAACTTGGGTTTGACTGCGCGTCGTAGACTGCCCGCGGAATATGTCGTTCCTTGAGAGCTGAGGACAATCAGCTACCTCTTGTTTGAATGGAACTCATCACCCTCTCACCAGCAGCGATGTTCTCGGTAACCTTCTCCTGTGTTACACCACATTAGTATGACGTCTGTAAGCACCTACTGGGACACGGACCTGCTCCTCAACTGTCTGAATGATGCTGATAGCCCAGTTGTTGTTCGTAACTGTGCCATTGCCGAGTATAGAAGTGGTGTTGCTGTTTTGGTTTACGATGCTTGCCTGCGGTAGACTGAGCAGAGCTTCGGAGAGCCGTTAATACACGTACCAGTGAGTGAAAGTCGGCCATGCCCCTCGATGATGGCAATTCCAGCCGCTGTGCAAAATTAAAAATTGATAGTGCATTCAGTCTAGGTTGATTACCTCGTAAACACGGTCTAATTGCTTGTCGGCACGCATGTCATCATCGAACTGGTCGCCGTAGTCAGCCTAATCAGGTCGTCTAACCGCTGAACGTCACTACCTTGAATATTCTGAGGAGTGAGACCAACAGAGTCAGAATGCCCTTAATCTCGCCAAGTTCTTGGACATGTTGCAGCGGCTGGTCGGTTGGTACGCCGCTTGCGTTCCTCGGAAGGGCATCCCAAACGCGCAATGCCACACTGAAGGTGACATCAGAACACAGAAAATCGAATGAAATCTGCAACTCACACTCCAATTGCGTGGAGTAGCTTCAGCAGATCCTTGTTAGCGGCGGTTGTGCTCGTGACGGTCATGCTAGCAACTGTATTGAAGCCACGGAGCCTGTCTTCGAGCGCAGAAAACTCCTGTTTGGCACCGCAGCGATCCTGAAAGTACGTCAAGATGCGGAATGCAATCATTCAAACAGGATGCGCATACTCCGATGGAGCGGCCGACTCTAATGAGTTCATCGAGTGCGTTTTGAAGTGTCGCAAAGATGTCCGTGTCGTCTCTATCCATTGCACCTCGCAACTTATCGAACGCCGACTGTGGCTCCTCAACCGCCTTTATAATCTTTGACGTCGCTTCTTGTGTCACTGGCGTTGCTGCTCGGGGTCCCACATCGCGCGGTGGGTTCTGAATCTGGACGCGCGGGGGAGCGCGGCGCCTCGCTCTTTCTAGAAAGCCTGTAAGAGCAGCAAAGACGAAGAACGAGGCTACAAGCCCAAGTGCCCAAAACATGGTATGAGCGAGAGAACAAGAGGTTACGTGTTGGGCGAACTGTTGGGCCGCCGCCTCGTGCTGTCTGCGGGGTTTGAGCTGCCAAACGACGGAACAATGCGTGGCCCGTAGCCGAAATGAGTAATCACTCACAGGATCCGCTGCGATAAACAGACGTCATGCCAAAATTTGTCTGGCTAACTTTATCTGCGACCACAAGTAAATCATGCGAGAAGAACGACAACGCCTCATTACAACCAGTCCTTTACCCCTTCTAGTCCCAGTTTATTTGCGCATCAGGAAACTACGGCGCCGTGGAGGGGGTAGTAAGGTGGCGCTTCATGGCGGCCTATGGCGGGCCTAGCGGTGGATCCGCCACTGACCGCCATGGCCGCCATGGGACGCCACTAGGCGCTCCGGAGTGCCACCTTACTACCCCCCTCCACAGCGTAACGTTTTCCTGATGCACTCAATACTCATTAACACTCGCTTCTGCTCTACCTCTCAGGTGTTGACTTGTGTGCAGACCTTACAAGAACGCCTGACCGTTTTTTCGCTTCCTGTCTGCTTGAATAACCATATTGCACAACTTATTCTTGTGTCCGACTATTCATACTGCTCTTCATGTCTCCTGCTCACTCGCCACTTTGCAAGAATAACATGCAGTTCAGCATTTTCGACCCGTACCGCAAGTAAACAGGAATCCCTTGCTATCAATGACGAGGATGACCAGCGTCACATGAGGAATATGTAATTCGCCTGTATGTATCCACTCGAGTATCTTGTCCACTAGTGGAGAAGGCCTATCATTAGTGCAATCTCTGACAACTACAAGCAGGTTAGTGTGCCGAGCGCGCTTCCTCGTTTTCTTCATCTCGCCAGACTTTCGCGGTTATTATGGGTGCAATTCAGTGGCATGTCACCGTGTGCATATCACTGACTCCGCCGCTTTCCCAGGGTTTCTCGATAGAAGGGAAGTGTTTCCTCCCACTTCTTGTCGACCTCGAGCTGCTCCCTGCCGGCCACTACCCGCCAGTGATGTCAAACCACCCGATTAGCCAGCGAAACTAAGAACCCAAGTGTTTGCTGCTCTGATAGTAGTGCTGCTAGTACTGTCACTGCCACTTGTAACATAATAACTTCGGGCGGGACTTGAGTGCAGATTGCACATATGGGAGGCAGGTAATGTGTCAAATTGCGTCATTGCTGTTACTGCAGTCTTTGACAGCGCAGAAGAAACCGAAGAGCCTTCTTCATACTCTCACAGGTATTGGCTATGGCTCTTAGCATGCGCCGTACATAAGAGACGAGCCGCCATCGTGTGTACTCCGCATTTGGCATCTGCCAGCGGGACGATGAAACTGCAGGTTCACACAGAATCTCTTACTGCGCAGGGTGGCCACCGGGAGTCCTGGGGACGCACGGTATTGTTAGAAGATCTTCACTCAGACTCCAGCCAGGCGCTCTCCATTCGCTCCCGGACCCTTATATACTGCCTCCGGACTGCTCCCGACTCCGCCGTTCGCTTGTCCTCGCACATCGACGGCTGGCATGTACTCGCCCACGAACACAGTTTCCAATCATCTAACTGTATTTTTCAAGCCGAATACGCGGACGCATGAGATCGCACCCCCACTAGGTCACAAGTTGCCCACGAGGAACGACCTGTACTGTGCTGGGACTTCCTCCCGAGGAAGGGAGAAAGAAGCCGGCAGCGTCGTCGGGAGGTGCCCTTCAGATGTCACACCGGTACTGTGCGCTCACTTTGTCCTTGCTGTTGATCTCGAGATGCCTGCGGACGGAGACGGTCTTCTCGACGATGCGCCAGGGGTCCTCGGGAATACCAGGTGCGAGATCGTGACTCTTGAGGACGCGACAGATTTGTTACCGGTCACGAATCCGACCTGGCCAAACAAGCAAAATATCAACCGTAGAGTCTGAAGGAACGGGGAAGGTCGAGCGCGTACCTAAAGAATACCCTGGCTATCACAGAGCCGAACACCGATATGGCTGGGCGTAAGAGCCGTGCGGACGAGTTTGATGATGAGTTCGACGATGTCCGCGGGTTGGGTCTTGAGCCATGTCGGCGGCGCGGGGCGGTAGGGAAGCGCAGAGGTCACTCAATGTGAACGAGGAAGCATCAAATCGTGTGCAACCACAACAAGGAACGCTCAAGGCAGTCACATGGAAAGCGGGGACTGGACGCGAAGAGAAGGCGCGCGGAAGGCACGAAGTTATGCATCGCTCCCAGCCCGCACCAGACAAAGCCAGTGCATGACATTCATTGTACATCGTCCTCAGCCACTCACAAGCACCATAGGCCACTTCGAGGCATTGTACCGTCGTTTTTTTAGTGCTACTCTAAAATCCAGCTCGTTAAACGAGTGATAGTAGAGGCAAGCACGGGTGGACGTGGCATAAGCTGTTGCGACGGTCAAGGACCGGTGATGTGGGCTTACAGTGACTCAAACAACCTTTCAAGCGTTTCGCGCTCCGACGATGTTTCGTACACAGCTCTGTGAATAGCGTACATAAACATTATTCCTTTTTTTCATAGGTAGCCAGTACTGTTAAATACATATTCCGTCTAAGAGGGAAGACAGGAAAGTATGTTTGTGAGGAACGAGAGGGGTCGCGGTGAGCCGAGTACACTTGAAAGGTTTTTGGGCCAAGTGACCAGTCAGAGCCGTTCCCACAACCACAACGGCATCACGACGATTTTAGCCCTGCCAGT
>Ga0247815_10002473_pt1 | contig 13673 bp, 7 predicted proteins | sample UWRJL194509B1_FD_181014 | JGI IMG/M metagenome (GOLD analysis project Ga0247815, IMG submission 181014) | Plant litter microbial communities from Arlington Agricultural Research Station in Wisconsin, United States - UWRJ-L194-509B-1 | ecosystem: Environmental > Terrestrial > Plant litter >... | reverse complement strand
AGATAGGTGTAATGCTTCATGCACAGCGTAAGAAAAGAAACCATAGTTTCCCATTTTTAACGCCAGGGCGGTGCCCCGTATAAAATCAGGATGAACTACCAGCCACCAGCCCGAAATCACTTTATCATATTTAATTTCAGTCGTAATCACCTGTCCGGGCGCAAAAAATGTCATCAATCCTTCGTCGAAGTCGTAATCATTTTGCCCATATTTTATTTTACCCTCAAAGTTCTTTTTGATGGCGATGCAATAAAAGTTATAGGATACGCTCCGGTACTTTTCTTCAGAAAAACACTTGATCTTTTCAAAGTCGATCAGACTCACCAGCGGGTGCTGCGGTCCAGGTATTTCAAGGATGCGGTGCAGTTCTGAAATAGAGCGGATCTGATAAGGCGGCAAGTGATTTTTCATGTCTGAAATATATGTCTTTCCAAAGATATAGCGGAACGTACTCAATATTATGCTTTTAGTTGCTTATTTATCAAAATCGGTCGAGAGTGTAACTTGTTTCCACGTCGCAATCTCCCGAGCTTCTGTTGCCCGGTGTGCCATCACAAGCTCGTAAGTGTCTGGTCCGGCGAGTAAGTGCAATGGAGGTTCCGGATTATTGGCAAGGTCTATAAGGATCTGAACCAGTTTGTCTGGGTTGCCCCTTTGTGTGCCGCTGTATTGTTTCCACATGTCTTCTGCTTCAGCCAGTTTATACACGTCTATTTTATTTTCCGCATACTGAAGTGAATCCATAAATTTGGTCCTGAACTGGCCGGGAGCCACCACAGTTACCTTGATACCAAAAGCTTTCGTTTCCTCGGCAAGCGCTTCAGACAATCCTATCACAGCAAATTTTGCTGCATTATAGGTAGCAGCATTGGCAAAACCAATATAACCTGCATTGGAAGAAATGTTGATGAAATAACCGGATGCCTGTTGCCTAAAATATGGCATGGCCGAACGGATCACATTGGCTGTGCCGAAAAGATTAACATCTATGGTATCCCTGAATTCCTTGTCTGAAACTTCTTCCATACTACCAACTAAGGAATAACCTGCATTATTAACTGCAATATCAAGGCTGCCGAAATGCGCAAGTGTTTGTTCTATTGCTAATTTGACGTTGTCAGCTAATGTAAGGTCAACCTCCAGAGCAAGCAGGAGGTCTGGATATTGCTGTTGCAGGGCTGCAAATGCATTAGTGCTTCTTGAGGTGGCCGCAACCTGCTCGCCATCTTTTAACAACCTTTCTACAAGCGCGAGCCCCAAACCTTTGGATGCGCCAGTGATGAACCATGTTCTTTGTTTCATATGATAAATTTAGTTAGATCAAAGGTTCCAATAAATTGATTAAGGGATATAACCAGAAGGCGGAACATTGTAGTCAAAATAGAAACATGATACAGTTTTAGGCGATATCTCTTACTCTTCACTACCATAAATAAGTATTTATCTCAAATAAAAAATAGCAATTTTTACCTATTTTCCTGAACAAGGCAGTTCCCTAGTTTTATTAAATAATCGCCTACTATGGAAAAGGATCAAATATCCGGTCTGCTGGCCAGCATCACCGGCACCCTGCAAAACTCCTCTGCAGAAGATAAAATAATGGTGGAGGAGCTGCAGCAAACCTTGGCCACTGCTTTACTGGCCCAGTCTGCCGACCCTGATGAAACACAGCAATTTACATATAGCAGAGCTGAATTATCCCAGAAAATTGATAAGAAAGAGCTTGAGGGAATTAGGGATATAGTGGCAGGGTTACCTGCAGATGCCCCTGATGCCGAAACACATGTGGTGATGCGTGACAGTCCCTTGCGGAATATACAACTAACCGGAGCACTCAGTAAAATCACAGCAGGGGCAAGGATTTCAAAAACAGTCGGCCCGTTGAAAGACCTCAGCGGCAGGGATATCTTTATAGACTTCATCAATATCCAGAAGCTGATTCCTCTATATGTAGAAGGTTCCGCACAACCTGCAATATTATTCAAAGCGTCTTTTCAACGAAAGATCATCTCTTTTCCAAATACCAAACCAGAGATTACAAAAAATTACAAAGTAGTGGCCAACTCAGTTTGGGTTAACGCTGCACTTTTTGATCCTGCTGCGCCACCAGGCCACTACTTTGGTCTCCGGGTTAAAGGCGGCAGCATTGTACTCAGTGATCTGCCTGTTCTATTCGGGGATAAACTAACGCTCAATCCCTCAATCGTTGCTACGGTAACCCTGTCACTGGAACAAAAGGTAGCGGAAACCAATGCTAATGCAGAAGACCTCTATGGAGTTGATGCGGCCAATACGAAATTTGATCTTCCCGAAACATTCAGTTTCAGTTTTAAAGGCAAAACCAAAACGATCGAATCCATAGATCCCTTTGGCTGTGATGTGTATGGAAGCAGGTATGACTTCAGCTATGCCAATAATCCCACCGCGGTATACAATGGATTACTCAATTGCATCGCCATTCCAGTAAAAAGTGTTCAGGGCGAATTCTCCATTGTCCAGCAATCATCTCCTTTTCTGAAAATGGAAGGGAAGTCGGCAATTAAGACCTCCTGGTGGACGCTGCCCACAGCACTGATTGATATCAGCAAACCACTGGAAGCAGATGGTAATGGCGGTATTGTACTGGAATGTGCAGAAGGTTTGCAAGCAGAACTGGTCAATTCTGCAGAAATCTTCAGCCTGCATAAGCCTTTTGTGATCCTGGTGCCGGGGATTATCAATATCACCGATCTGGAGAGTAACGGCAGTGGTTACAGGCACCAGTTGGGTTTATGGAAGGATGACGAAAACCCTTACGGAACCGCGATCGATATCAGCTACCTTAAAAAGAGTACTTTTATCTACAACACACTCTCGCAGGGCGCTGAAGCACTCAACCTGCTGGCAGATGTTAATTTTAAGATAGATCGTCCGGTAAAAGTAAACGGAGAGGCGGTGGCCGTACAATCCAAACTAAGCGGGCTTATGCTCATTGCCACGCAGGCCAAAAAAAATATTGTCATTTATGATGACAACATTTTGTGGGACAACAAATTGCCTGCAGACAAAATACCAGTGGTGAAGCCTATGGCTTTTGCCATGCACAATGCTTTATTTACTACAACACCTCCGAATGGCGCTGTACTTTACGGCGAGTTTGACCAGGGCTTCAATAAGATATTCACAGGAAACCTCTTTTTAACCTTTGGCATGTTCTCTTATCTTCCATCATTGCCAGATCCGTATGCAGCTAATCTGGGAATGTTGAAGGGGCAGTTTGGAAGACGGGTAACGGACAATAGGGTAGAGCGTACAAGCGTGGTATGGCTATGGCTGGTTTGCCGGGTACAATGGAAAGAAATCGAGACCGAACAGTACGGAGTAACTGTTTCATTTAGTTTTGCCCCATTGACAGGAAGCCTTAACGTGACAAAAGGTGGTGACGAACAGGCTGCTGCCCCCGCCACTCCCGATGGATCTTTTTCCGTGTTTCAATCAGCCAAAGCAGAGAATGCTACGTACTATGCTGCTGCAGCTCCGCCGAAACAACCAGTGACAGATGAACTCAAAACAGAATCCTTTTCCTTGCTGGATGTGAGTAGCAATGCCAACCAGATGGGGGTAGCTTTTACCGCTGGCAATATGGAAAACCGGATATTCCTGAGGCAAATGGATGTTGTATTAAATGAAGATAACCAGAGCGGACAGTTGATTCCATTGCAGGTGAGCGGGTTAGATGTAGTTGCGGCCGGTTACAATGCCCGGGCATTCACTGTCCCCCAGATTGCCTGGGAACCGGTGTTAAATTTTACGGCTCCGCAGGGACCGTATACCTGGGCAAATGCTACTAATGATCCGCCGCTGGGCTGGAATTATTATCCCAATGATGGTTTTGCCACCCGCATAGGGAACAGCAGTCCCCTGCCTGTAGTGCTTTCCCCAATACCAATGATCCGGTACCTGGAGAAAACTTACAGGGATAAAAAGGATGGAAAAACCTATGCCTTATTTAATCTCCCTTTTGGGATGTTCGGCATAACTATCCTTAACAATGATTCTGGGCAGGCCATCAAACCAGATATTGAAAACATTTCACCTGAGTTTAAGAATAACATCAGCGGGGGGATACAGCTGGAGCTCACCGCCGGTTCTTCCTTCAGGGCTGAAGACAACCTGTTCCAGGGTTTTACTGTTCAGGATACCAATGTGCTTGATACCCGGGGCGATTTTCAAAATGCCAGTACCCTTGGCGCAAGTGTTCAGGAAATCTTTAGCCGTGAATTTTCAAAAACAAGTGATCCAACGGATAAAAGCCGCCCCGGTGTGCCCCTCAAAAGGATAGGTCTCAGTGGATATGGTGCCAACGCGTTTAGTGACTGGCATAACAAAACTGCTGCATTTGCAGAAACCAGTCAGGCAACCTTTAATATTGTTACCGGCCGCACTTCTCACGAAGTGGTACAGGTGAAAAGTGTAATATACCCATGGGGAATATTTGTCGTTAGAACCATTACGCTCTTCCGCCTCAGTAACGGATATGTTGGCCGCGTAGATAGCGGCTGGCAGGCAGAAAGTGACGGTAAGTTCTATTTTGGTGTACGTGGGGGCAATAGTCCTTACGAGATCCATCCTGGTATTATTAATGGGCTATACAATATCCGGAATATCCGGGAAAATTCACTGAGCCACAGCGAGAAAATGACCATCAAGCACCCGGATGTAAGGTTCAATAAAGAAACTAACCAGGAAGAGGTTTATAATGGACAGCCGTATACAGATGATGTAATTTTGACTGGTGTTACCTTTGATGCCGACATTGCCATAGAAAATGTAATTGAGGGTGGCTTTCCTTCCGCTGGTCCCGGTTCCAATCAGCTGGTCCCTTCAAAGGGCGTATTGGGTTTCGTTCAGCTTTCACCCCGAGGAACACCTATCAGGCCGGTCGCATTGAAGGCACTGTTGCAATCGCAAAACAATACTATTGGCGCCCCGGTAAACTGCAGCATCCGGATAGCAGGTACCGAGCAGCATATGAAAATAAACAGGGTTGATGTAAACAATTCTGCCGATGCATCTGGAAACCCAATTTTTGTTGCTGCCGCACGCGGGTCCGTGATCCTGCCAAAAGAGGGGAGCTGGAGCCTGGTTACCCATCAGGTGGCCGATGGAACGGTGACGCCATTACCGGAAAGTCTGTCTGTGCCACTCATCAGAGTCGGTAAATGGGATTTTGGGCAGCTAATTAATTCTGCGGATACAGAAAACCTGCAGCGAATTGCGCATCCTGCAGAAATACTACGTGCCCCTACATCTGATACCGTAAATTTCGGCTTCCTTCAAAACCTTACTTCCCAAAAGGTACTTTATTTAACACCCTCTTTCCTCAAAGACAGATCAGCCGTACTCAGCAAAACACCGCCACTGCTTGCAGATGCATATCGGCTGTTGAATACCAAAGGTATCTTCCCAAATATCGGAAATGCAGATACCAATCTGGGCACGGCCATTCAGCTGTTAACCGGAAAAAACGATCAGGGGCAGGTGCTGGAAGCATTTCACAAAGTTTCAGGTAGTGGGGGCGATGTGCTGGATGCTGGAAAACAGGTATTTGAGATCCTTGAGGTGAAGGCTAGAGATGAGGCTGGTAAATTGCTTGAGCAGGGTTATAAATTGATCAAACAAAAGGCTGACGAGGCCTTGGACAAAGTATTCAAGTTTGATCTGCCCAATTTCAATTACGACCTCATAGACACGGAAGATTTTAAGGTTTATATTGAATATGTAGCCACCAGCAAAACGGTAGAACATCCCGGTCTGTTTGATTACGATGTAAATTCTTTTGCAGATGATCTAACAGAACAATGGAAAGGACGAATGAACAATCTGGCTATGGTGGTAGACCTGGGTCCTTTTGTACGACTAATGACTATTAAAGGAAATTTCAATTCGCAGAAAGGCAAAGAAACAAATTTTGGTGGCAAGGAAGTTCCTGAGAGCAACGCGCTGCCTACGCCAGAGATAGAATTTAGCAAAGACCTTGAACCTGTGATACAAATTCTGGAGATCCTAGCGAAGCTAAGCACGGGCGATTATGCCGATGCCTTTCAAAAAGGGCTCAAAGTGGCCATGAGCAATAGTGCCAACATCTGGGAGTACAAGTTTGAAGCCGGGAAAGACATTCCGCTCATTAAATTTCCACTGGGTGCATTATATGAATCACCTCAAACCCCTCTTAAACTGGAAGCCAGCATGGCACTTGGGGTTTATTTCAATGCCGCCCTAAAAGTCACCACAGATCCCTCACAACTTTTGCCCACGGCCGGTGCATTTTTTGCTTTCCACGGCGGTCTGCAAGTGATGTGTGTAAGCGTGGGCGCAGGAACTATCTACGCCGTAGGGCAGGTAGACCTTAAACTATCTGCAGATACCAGCCCGCTGATAGCACTTGCCATGAAGTTTGGCTTTGGTGCCCAGATAGGTGTGGGGCTTCCCGTAATTGGAAACGTAAGTATCCTGTTTATGGTTGGGGTAGAAATATATGTTGATAGCAGCCAAACGGTGATGGTTACTGCCTTTTTGCTTTTCCGCGGTCACGCAGAAATTTTGGGCGGACTGGTAGGGGTAACCATCACTATCGAAGCGAAAGGTTCTGTTATTAAACAAGCGGGCGGTCCTACAAATTGTAAGGCCAGTGTATCCTTCGGATTGGATATTAGCATATTCCTTGTAATTGATATTAGTTTTCACGAGAGCTGGGAAGAAACCAGACAAATTGCTTAATCATTTATATATGGCAGATTTAAAAGACACCCGGTTTACACTAATGGCATTCCCACAGGAAGTAGATGCCGCCGGGCAACTCACACTTCACATACTTTTTATACCACGGAACTTTAACCCGCTTACCGAAATCAGCACACGTTTCGGGACAAACAACCTGGCTTCTGCATTTGCAGATGTGCAACCCATATTCCAGGTGAAAGTGGTAAATAATCCGGACGAGTTTCCTGGGAAAATACCAGCTGCCGAGCGCAGCGAGAGTATAAACCTGACCTATTCAGATCTAAGACGCAGAATTTATGAGCGGCTTAGAGATGCAAAAGACGAACAAGGCAAGCCTAAATATTTTGATATAGACGATAGTTTTAGTGCGGGTCAGCCTGCTCAGTCGCCTGAACACCGGGCGCCTGATGCTGTTCAGCCAGCACAATCGATAAAGAAATACCTGCCTGTTACTTATCGGAATGCTTTCAATTTTACCAGTCCGAGGTTAAAAAATGCAGTTACTGATGACAGCTACCATTGCGCAATGAGGAACAACAATCCGCCGCTCCCGGTTCCCGAAACCAACAAAATTAGCTGGGGTAAAGTATATGCCCATCTACTTCGGCAGCCCCTATTGGCAGAAAAAGCAGGACTCCTTTATAAAACGGTGCTCACTCTTAAAAACGACGATTTCAAAAAGGGCGGTTGGTTGTACATCGATGTTAATCCCTTAAATGCTGCTGCGCCAGAGCCATATGTTGCCGAACAGCAAAAATCTATAAATGAAGGCGGAGAACTGTTTATCAAGCGCTATGCTGCACGGATACCATCGCTAAAAAAAGCAGCAGATGGCACTTTCATTGCCCGAAGTTTATTTGCTGCCGTTTTATTTCCTGTTATAAAAGAAGGTGAGTCCCCTGCAGGGATCTATGACGAACTTTATTTAGAGGCTGCGGAATACAATGACGGTTTTGCCAAAGTTGTTCACGTTAACCAGCCGGTTAGCGGTAATCTTCTATCCGAAGAGCAGGATGGTTTTCATCCACAGAAAGAAATGGGTATCAGGTTGGGATGGGATGATGAACAAATTTTAACATGGTACGTGAGGCAGTTGTCAAAGGATCTGAGCGTGAATGGTGGGGCAGATCGGCTGGATGCACCACTTGGCGTGATGGGCTACCATATTGATGTAAAAGATGACGATCTGGTTGGGTCCGGTTTTGAAAGCCTTACGGCAGTGGTGAGCAACGGCGACATGATCCTGGAAGATGATGCCGCCATTGGTGATCCGCTTAACCTGGGAAGTTTTCAAGGTGAACTTCCATTTCAGGTATATCCGGTTAAAGTGTATGATGGAGAGGGAGATAAAAATTACTGGCTACCAATGTATTTTTCAAACTGGAACGACCACTCACTGGTGCTTCCTGATAAAACTGCCGCAGAAATTTACCAAAATAAAGAGGCCATTCAAAGGGCAGCGGTAAATGATTTGGCCGGCCCGGTCAAAAACAGGAATGTAAAAATAACTGATACCTATTCAGCCAGAACCGCTGTTACTCAACTGCGTTACGGTAGAGCATATAAATTCAGGGTCAGGTTAACCGATATTACCGGCGGCGGACCATCAGAAGGCCACAATCCGGCATATTCAGGTTTGAGCAATGAAGCATATGTCCGTTTCAAAAGATATGTAGCACCTCATGCATTGCGTATTTCTAACACGGATATCAGTCATTCTACAGACGGCCTTAATTTTGAGGGCGACACATTATCTGTCAGGAGGCCTCTGATGGGTTACCCGGCGGTAGTGTATACCGACCGCTATAAAAGTCCTGACGCCGTAGAATTGCTAAAACTTTCTGTTCAGGAACAACTTGCGAAATATATTCCGGGTGGCGATCAGGTAAGTGTATACATAGGCCTGGCCGATCCTGATGTAGAAAAAGTACTGGTAAAGGTAGAAGTTGAAACGCTGCAGATGGATAACCTGGCCAGTGACAGCGGGAAAGAAAACTTTATTACGCTGTATGAGGCTTACCGAAAATTTGACGAAGACAATTTTGATGCAGAACTTGCATTAAAATTTGAGTATAAAGATTATCCGGTGCTGAACATGGCCGATCTGCCCCTTCATCCTTTTAACAACGAAGAAGACAATGCAACCATTATCGCAGAGCAGGGAACTTTAATTTTGCCTACCTGCAGAAACATCAGGTTGACCATCAGGGCCATCTGCGCTGGCTCTGATAATTATTGGGGAAGTATATCTTCAGATCCCGAACTGAACAGCCGCTACGGTAAAACTACATCGCTTAAAATGCGTAAAGATGCAAGCACCGAGCCACAACTGTTTACTAACCTGAATTCAGCACAACTTCTTAAAGGCATCTACCTGCAGCCAGACCCGCAACCTTTGTATACTGGTAAAATGCAGCCTTCTCTCACTGTTCCATCTGGTGAAGGTTTGCCAGATATTGTTGAGCGTTTTGCAAAGGAACTTGATCTGACTACCAATAAAATGACACTTTATGCTGATAAGGGGGAGCGCGTGCAATTTTGGTGCAGCAGCCTTATTCGTCATACACTGAGTCCTGATAATAGTAGTATCACCTTTGCAGGTAAACATGAACTGGTCCGACATTGGCTTGTAGTAACCACTTTATACATTAACCGCGACTGGACATGGGACGGCCTGGAGACATTAAGTTTCAGCATTGGCAGAAGGAAAAGCCTGGACAATAACCCTGTAGTCCCCGAAGAGAGGGAACAGAAAATCAAAAGTATGCCCCTCAATACCATCGGTACAATGGAATTGCGGAGGATTGCACCTTTTCAGGCGATACAGAAAGGGAATGATGGCTTGGTGCACAGGGAATACACAAGGATCATTTTTATCGATGTAATAGATCCGCTGGCTGCGGAAAATAAGAGGTTAGATACCATTCTTTTACAGTATGTTATTACACCTAACTTTAAGAAAGACATTAGTTATGAGTCCGCGTTTGTCCAGACAGCATCATTATTGCTACCAGTTACTATTAACCCACATCAGGTGCCTAAAGTAATTGGCTCAGGTATCGCCCTTTCGCCTTATTTCACCGGACCAAAATATGCGTTTACTGAAGCAAGAAAACGGTACCTATGGCTGGAATTTGATAAGGCGCCTGATGACGAACGTGATGCTTTGTTCGCCAGGCAAGTTGCATACGCTCCTGATCAGTTGCTGAGTAATAATCACCCATCCTTATATGAAATCACTGAAGACCCTCCTTTAACACTGGATCCGGAGTATACCCGTGTCATCGTACCAGAATCGGCACATGACCACCCGGGTCTCAGGGCGATGCAAAGAATGGAGAAATCTGGAGACGAACGCCACTTTTACCTGCTTCCATTGCCTGAAGGGATTCATAGTGAAAGTGCCGAGCTTTTTGGGTTTTATACCTATGAATTTCGTTTTGGCCATACAGACGAATTGTGGAGTACTGCCCAGGGACGGTTTGGACGCCAGTTCCGGCTAACGGGACTGCAACACCCTGCCCCGAATCTGTTATGCATGGCAAACCGCGACGACAAGGAGTTGCGGGTGACTGCACCATACGCCATGGCGGTTAATAAAGGAAAAAATGTTACTGCAGACCCTCCCAGGACAGCGATCTGGTGCCTCTTATATGCGCAGGTGCGGCAGGCCGATGGAAGGGGGTATCGCAATATTTTATTGAACGAAAAGAAACTATTGCACTTTGTTGGCAGAATTCCCGGCAAAATAAAGCGATACAAATCACCAGGCGAATATTCCGAAGAAATAATCTCTCAATCAACAACACGGCTAGATACGCGACTGGCTTTGGCTGCAGAGGCAGTGAGATATGCAAGCAGTACCTGGAAAAACAGTGAAATTGATTCCTATCTTGAGCTATATGGTTTACCGACCGATTCTTCGTTAAGCGTCCTTTGTGTAGAGGTATTTGGTCAGATTCACAACATTGCCGACCATGTAACTGATCTGGAGAGAGTGAAAAAAGAATTAGTTGACAGCATTACATTAAATATGGATAAGGACGTAGGGGTTTACCTAAACCATCAACTTATGAAACCCGTTCAACAAACTGAAGATCAGTCGCTTCCTTTGAGTGACCATTTAGGTTTGCACAGGATTTTACGTACTTCGCCATTAACGGCGGTTCCATTTGTTTGCTGTACAGATTAACATCATTCTACTAGTGGATGCGAAGATTTGAAATTTAGACCCGTACCTGGCAGATCGAACATCTGTCAGGTTTACATCAGAACTTCGCGTCTGATTTTCAATTCAGCTGATAAGTAAGTAATCAGCTCATTAAGCAATAATGTATCAGTCGTATGGTCGATAATTTCAACCTGATCACCTATGACCAGCGTAAACACAATCAATGCATTGGACGGTGTAACAATCTGCACAACGTTGCCGTTTTGCTGATAGAGGTATTTTTTACTCATGACATTATTTCGGTGTAAATATTCATTAAGTGAAATATTTAAAGTATCAAAGATTACTTTCTCTGAATGCTTCCGTGGGTTTTTAAGAATCATATGTAAAACCACATACGTTTTATTTACCAAATAGTTTGATAATTTATGTTAATGGCAAGCGGCTGACAAATTGCACTGCAGTTAACAGATCAGTTTGTAACCTATACTTCTTAAATTCATAATTTGTATTCCCGGTTCGTCCTTTAACAACTTCCTGATGTGCGTCATAAATACATCCATACTTCTGGTGTTGTAATAGTTATCATCGCCCCATATTTTTATAAGGGCTTCCTGACGCTCCAATACATCATTTTTTTTCAGTATCATCATTTCAAGCAATGCAGATTCTTTGAAAGATAGCGAATGCTCGCCTGAAGAAGTATGAAGTATCTGCTGAACTGTATCAAGCTTACAACCTCCGAAAGCATAAACCTTGCTGTTTTCCTGCAGTGGTTCAGCCGTATCACGCCCAAAGCGTTGCAGCAGCGCTTCCATTCTTACCAGCAATTCATCCATACTGAAAGGTTTTTTCAAATAATCGTTACCACCAGATTTAAAACCTTTCACTACATCTTCCGTCAGCACTTTTGCGCTTAAAAATATTATCGGCAGGTTTTGTTGTATATCCTTCAGTTCTTTCGCGATAGTATAACCATCTTTAGATGGTAACATGATATCCAAAATACAGATATCTGGTTTCAAGGTATAGTATGCATCTGTCGCAAGGTTGCCATCTGCAACAACCTGTACAGTATATCCGCTGCTTTTTAATCCGTCACTAACAATGTGTGATAAAAAGGGTTCATCCTCTACATATAAAACTTTAAAACTCATGATGCTGCAGGTAAATTAATGATAAAATTAGTTCCGTTGCCTGGTTCGCTTTTGATTCTGATTGTCCCATGGTGTTTTTCCACCATTTGTTTCACGTAATGTAATCCTAGGCCCGATCCTTTAATATCATGTATATCGCCTTTCACCGGAACCCTGAAAAACCGGTCAAAGATGTTTTTATGATAAAGTTTATCAATCCCAGGGCCATTGTCTTTAAAACTAAGGGTTACTTTATCGGCATCACATTTACTGGTAATTTCCAACTGAAGAGCTGCCCCGGAATATTTGATAGCATTGTCAATCAGGTTATAAAAAATATTAGACAAATGGACAGGATCGCCAAATACGAAACATGGCTCTTCAGAAGTTCTGAAACTAATACTTGCGTGACTGTTTAACAGTCGGATCTGCATGGAAGAGATTACCTGTTGCAGGCCAGACTGCACATCGTACAATTCCAGTTTAAGGGGCTGTTCTGCGTCGTTTCCATTGCTAATATTTAACACCTTTTCTACCATCAGGTCCAACCTCTTTAACTCATGCTGGCTGATATCCAGGTAATTCTGTAATGTTTCTGGGTTATTGATCAGATCATATTTTTTTATAGATTCCAAAGCTACAGACACCGTTGCAATCGGTGTTTTAAACTCATGGGTCATATTGCTGGTAAAATCAGCTTTTGCATCTGCGTATAGCTGCTGGTTACGCAGCAAACGCAAGATGAAGTAGAAAGCGGTACAGGTTAGCAATAGCATCAGGACAGACGATGCCAGATAATACCGCATTCTGTACCATACCAGGTACTCGATTGCAGGCAGTATCAATTGATATCTGTAGAGGTTTTGTATATTATATAAATATCTGTTGCTGGTAAAAGCAGGCTTAAGCGATTTCGGGACGTTACTTTTAAATACGTCCAGAGTATTATAATAATAGATTTTTTCATATACCTCAGAAGTAATACCTATTTTTTTTAAGCTTGATCTCACCTTCCTTTTCATTTCTACTAAAGACACGCTATCGCTGGAAACCAGCTGAGCGGCGGTCATGCCGGTTTGTGATGTGACGGGTTTCTTCTGTTTCCTTTTTACGGGTGTATCTTTTAAACTGAAATTCATACTCACGGCAGTGCTGTCATCATCAATGGTGATGCTGTAATAGGCGCTCATATTATCCATTTTCATGTTGTCAAACGCATGTCGCAACTGTTCCCACTGCGGGGATAAAAATAGCTGTTTAATTTGTTTTGCATTGCCTGGTTTTTCAAATGCGGTGATGCTGTAATAGAGGTTCGTTTGTGCGGTTAGGCCTACCAGATGCTCTATATCTATCCTCAGCTGTTTTTCCTGTGCCGTAAAAAGCTGTTGCAGCCAAACCACCTGCAGGCCGGTACTTAGCAGCAGTGAAAGTACAATCAGCACATAAGTATATTTTGCTTTGAACAATTTCATCATGTGAAGTTCTTATAATTTTTGCTGCAACTATAGGGTCAATATACGATTTAACTCTATTTAACTCAACTTAACCCTCGTTTAGGAAGCAAAAGGGGAGGTTTGTGGTATAATTAAAAGACATGAAAACGA
>Ga0247815_10002472_pt1 | contig 13685 bp, 13 predicted proteins | sample UWRJL194509B1_FD_181014 | JGI IMG/M metagenome (GOLD analysis project Ga0247815, IMG submission 181014) | Plant litter microbial communities from Arlington Agricultural Research Station in Wisconsin, United States - UWRJ-L194-509B-1 | ecosystem: Environmental > Terrestrial > Plant litter >... | reverse complement strand
TAAATCCGTTCCCGTAGTACTCCATAGGGCCGACAAGAACGTCAACACTGTTGTCGATGAGATGAGTGTAGCTCTTGCGCGTGCGTTCGGTGCCAGTGCTGTCGAAAACTCGCCATCAGCACATGAAAGGCACGTGAGCAGAAACAGTGTACCGGTCGATCATGCACGCAGCAGTCAATGGGTCATGCACAGACCAGATTGTCTGGCCACGCGCACCTTTGCTGCAATAGCCCCAAGTATCAGTGCGTCCAGTTGATGTTCGAGGCAGATAGGCGGGGTAGAATGTTGGAAGGTAGGTAGGGAACACAATACGATCTCGTTTCCGGTAACCAAGTCTGCCACCAGGGCCAAATGATAGACGCTGCTGACCAGCGACTAGTTTGCAGTATCATTAGATTGGCCCTCGTGAGAAGCTCACACATACCTAGTGGTTTCCTGCCCGCTGTAGGGTCGTATTCTTCGTAGAACTCGACTACAGCGTTTTTGACGCGCGATGGAATGATTCCCTCGGGCAGAATGTCACCAAATATTATCGAACCACAGTGAGTGTCCTTCGAGAGAAACGCATTGCTGCAGAACGTCGGTTCGTATGCATCGAGGGCGTCTTCTTTGACATAATCGACAGTTCGACCGGTTTTATTCGCGGCAAAGAGCTTCGCCTAATCACAGATGCAGAAAGGGTGGGTCAGAATTGTCTATATTGGCAAAATAAAACCAACAATGACGCACATTCAACTCCCCAATAAGTTTATCTTGGCGGCAAGTAACAGCTATATGCTCATGACCAAAGACATGAACCCATTTGCGGAAGAAATCCTTGCGCTGGTTATCTGTTGGGGCAAATATCATCGACGATGCATGTAGCGCAGGTCGAATAACATCGAGAATGCTGCTGCTCGCCCGGCTGACGAATTCGCAATATGCCTCACATAAGCGACCCATGCGAGAGGGATTTCCTAAAACTTCGAACGCTGTCAGATGTGGGGAAAGACCTACGAAAGATTAGCCTAAGAACATAGAATACATCCAACGCCATACCAGCTAGAAAAAGCAGTTCGCATGCCGAGTAAACGCCGATTCCTGGAAAGATTGGGTCCTGCGACTCTCGGATAAGATCGATCGCCAAGAAGGCTGTTTCTCGTGCCCAAGCAGACTGTCGACGCTTCAGCCAGTCAGCTACATGCTGTTAGAAGTGGAGAAAGTCCGGCGTCGAAGACTGTTCCGTAATGCACACTGGGCTGGATGTCGTGTCCTTGTCAACTTCATCACCTGCCATGCGCCAAGTTGGCTGTAAAAGGCCGTCAGTCTACGTTAGCAGGTTAGCGAAGCACCTACGGTGAATATAAGATCCTTGGACAAAAATGCAATGACGTAATCGTCAAACTCGAGTGCAAGCGCGATTTTGGCTTTACGGTGGGGAGTCTGCTGCGCATAAGTCTTGCAGTCCTTCGGACAAAAAAAAAAATGGGTCGCACCGATTCAGCCTTAACCCCTTGGCCCGCCTTGGAATGCGGTTGATGAGGCATACTCCATGCCGGCGCAGTGAGGTATGAAGAGCACCAATCTGCAATCGACATGAGCTGAATCGAAGTATGGTCTCCAAAATGAGCCTGTAAACGGTGTCAGTAAAAAAAATCATCAGCCTTATTGAACTCTTAATTACCTCGAGATTATAAGCTTCAAAGTCAAAACTGAGCTTTCTGGGGTGAAATGTGACGCGTCCCTCGAAGTTGAACCCATCGAGAGTCGTTGTACCAGGTGGCCACAGATAGCCTCGCGGGTCATCATCTTCATTGCTCTTCGCCAGGCTGCCATCTTCAACAGAGTAGGCGCATTCTTCATCATTGTAAGCTGTGGCCAGTGAGTTTCCAGTTGTCTTCCGGCCCTTGCAAATACGCCTGAGATCAAGCTCGGGTGTCACCTCGACTGACAGTCCAGCCAGGCCACGTTGCTGCCAAGGAAGCTCAAGGCCGTCTTCCTTGCTGGCAAGTTGGTTCAATGTGACGAATTGCTTATTTGTGAGGTCAGCGTGGATCTTGCGGAGGGCCCATGGAAACGGGGAGCGAGTGACCGAATGTTCCTTGCGTCTGCGTTTCTTCTCACCATCAGCTGGGCCCGATGGTGCGCCTGGATCGTCGTCCGCGATGAGGGAAAACAAGAACAAGAGGTGGACGAAGAACGAGATGATTTCTCGGATTTCGGGCATAGAGAAATTTGAGAGAAGGGAAATGCATCCGAGCAGCGCGACGCAGACTCCGCAAACCATCGGAAGAAAGCGGCACGACCGCAATTCTGAACGCACTAGAGAAAATCATTGGTACTTCATCTGAAATCAACGTGATATATTCGTGCGCGCCGATGATTGTGTTATCCCACATGGCGAGGCGTTCGCGCCGTCGACAATTCAGGGTGGTTCAGCACGCCACCTGCTGCACCAATCACATTCTGACGCGTGGGTTCAATCCAATAGACTCTCGCTTTGCGGTCTTGCATGTTGCGGGCTCTGCTTTCCATTCCGGCCCGTGTGCCATCGTTCAATATGAGCTCCGTTGTTTTGTACTTGCACCGTGCATATCCGTCTACTCCCTAACTTCAATGAGTTCGGTTCAGTGAATCCTCCCAAGCCAGCTTTAATTCGAGACGCATCAGCTTCTGCAGGCCACACAAGTAGCAGATCGCGGTATATGCAAATGCAAATGCAACAGCACCCCACTTAAGCAAAATGGTCGTATACAAACTTCGTTGCGCCTTGTAGCAGTAAAGAGGTGTAAATGGCCTGGAATATAGCGATATCGGTTACGCATAGAGCTACGGCATATAATACGCTAAACAGACCACACCTGTGGTGAGATTCGTGTGCGTTCGCGTTTCGGTATTGGCCGCGGGATGGCCGCGTTTGTCCGCGGTCGTCACTCACCCCATATCCAGCTGGTGAGTTCGCATTTCGTGCTCTTCTCGCTTCAAAACTTGCTCTAATCATTCGAATGCGTTGTCATCTCGCACTTTCTTTCGTCTTTTCGCTCGTATTCGCGCTCGTTTTGCGATACCGTACGCCGACCCGCGCTCATCTTCAGCCGTCACGCGATCAATATCTCGCTGGTAAGTCTTCATATCATTCTCATTGCGCCTCAGTACTTATATTCTTTCGATCCGCGCGTCATCATGCGCCTACTCGACTCGCATTCGCGCGTATGTTGGGCGACCGCGTAGTCACATTTCAGCCACTCCGCGAACGTCACGGTGAGTTTCTCATCTTCCTTCGCGTTTTATGGGTTCTACGCGTTTTCGCGTGATCTTGATTGTATTTTAGATGCGCTTTTGTCACATTTGTCAACGATTCTTCACGACGGGCCGCGCCCTTTACCGCCACCTGCGCACCATCCATGGCCTCGGTCCGTGGTACACGATGGTTCACAACTGCCCTGGATGCCATAAAGTGCGTTTAATGGTCCCAACATGCTGTATACATTGTTTTGAAGCCATCTTCGGTGCGAGTAGCAGTTTAATCGGAAGGACAACCGCGATCGCCACGCCATGAACAACGTTTGCGGCTCTTTCTTCTGAGTCCGAACCTTAGGGTAAGTTGTGCCGTCCCGTGACTTGTGTCGCTTTATTGACGCAACGCCGAATAGATCATCTGAACATGTCTCCTTATTACTCCGAACTCACTGGCTGCTCTATGTTGATACAGTATTGACTGATATATATCCCTTCTGAATTACTTGACAAATCGTAGTGACATGTCCTGTGTAACAAGGATCAATGGCGCGAGTACAGGTTCGGAGGAAGTGGAAACCGACAAACTGGCGCTTTGACACTTGGATTTGAGTCGCCGTGCGCCACGAGCTCGGGTCATAGCGGTGCGTAGCGTGCCTTGTTAGATAACGCGGGCTAGTGCCGACAAATCGGCCGTATCCGGGCCGAAGTCGATCATTCTATGCACGGCACTGGACCGGTTTCTGCCGTTACGCACACCTACAGCTCTTCGGGACCAGAAGGCGTGCACATCCACATTGTGTCCCCGCGCTGAGAAGACGATCCGTTTGCTTTGCGTGTCTCCAGATATATCGACCGTTTGGGTTCAGTACATGTGATAGTGTATGCTGAATGGACAGCTGCTCGCCGTATGATCAGTCAACGGCTGGCACGGGCCGAGTGGCGTGACACTTTGATGTAACTCAAAACAGGGCATTCCATCGGAAGCTCTCTCCGACGCCGCACGAGCGTACGGCATGCCATCCAATCCGCCTCCTACGCTTCAGCCCCACATTCTCGCGTATATGAGCCGCCGTCGAGTGAGGCTGAGCAGCACACCTCCTCTTTCCTCTCCCCTTCGTCTCCACCTCCGCTTTACGAATGCCGTCGTCTCGTATTGTGATCAACGGTCCGGTGTTTCTGGTCAACGGCAAACGAGGCGCCGCCGATCTCCATAGCGCCATCAACCAATTCCTTCGTACTCACCGGGTGGCATTGCGCAGGACTCCGAACGACCCCGAGGTCAACAGCGAAGACGAAGACGAGGAGTCTGAGTATGAGCAAGAAGACTCTGAAGAGGAGGAGGAAGACACCGCTTCTTTGGATGGCTCGGTTGATGATGAGATGCACAACCGCGACTCAACGCCTCCACGAGTAAACGACCGCTCCCGACCTGATCGAGAGAATACGCCAGTTCGTTTATATCCTTTATATGTTTTGAACTTGTAGACTAACATATATTGCCAGGTTCCACTTGGACCATGCCCGCGCAACCTCTTCGCAGGAGCTGCTCGCAATCTGAGTCCCGCCGGCAAAGTTTGGATTGTGGAACGCTACAATGAGCTGCTCAGAGATGGTGCGTCTCTCTCACATGCCTGATGAGGGTTCCTTTAGCTGATGTCTATCACTGCAGCCAAGGAGAAAGCCTCGCGCGACATGACGCCCATCGACATCACCAAGTTCGTTTGCAAAGCAAACGCTAGGATCTTCCTCGTACGCTTCTAGACTCGCTCCCGCTGTCTTTAGTGTCTTTAACGTACCCTATACGCAGGAAACACGTCACGCCGGCGCAGTCTTTGCGACATTCAAGTCGGTCTACCTCCACCCACAGAACGAACGCATCTTCAACACGATCGAGTCGAATGTCATGGGCCAGAGCTTCGTAAAAAACGTCAAGCTAACGACTGATCAACTCATGGCAGCCGGTGCGAAGCTGGGGCTCGACGAGGCAACCATGCGCAGAACCTCTCATGGTACGGGCAAAAGAACACGCAAACACAACGATGGCAGCGACGGCGAGAGTGATGGTTCGGTACGTTTCGAACCTCAGCGACTTGTCCTGTGTTTTGACGACGTTCTCTAGCAGAAGGCTAGGTTCAAGCGTCGCAAGTCGGGTTTCAAGCGCGAGGAGACACTGCGTGCTGTGCCGAGCACAAGCACCAGCCAGCCAGCTCGTCGCAATCCTGCTGGTCGCCATGTCTAGCTGTGACCCACAGTAAGCAACAACCTACTGCCATCAAGCTTTATTCTAACCACTATCATTGTACCAGAACGTCTGAGCTTTCACGATCCCCATCCCTTCGCTGCCAATGCAGAGCCGTATGAACTTTATCGTACTTCTTACGTTACCATGTACAACACGTCGTATCTTGATCTCAAATGCACTGAATTGACTGTAAGTTTGTGTCGATCAGAAGCGGCTTGATCGTTCAAGACCGCGAACCAGTAAGCAAAGATGATCGGCACCGTCCTTCATGGGACCCCGTCCTATCTGACCTATTATCGGACTGACATCAGTCCCTAATCTTAGCCCCTCCAGCGTTACTGCCATATTGATACCGCGGCATCCCCAGCATCACATCGGTAACGGTAGCAGCAACGGCAAACACGTGTCTCGCCATGCTTCAGCATCATATCAATTTTTCGGAATTTAGCTATTGACAGTATAAGATTCAGTGATTTTGATTTTTTCCATAATTCTGGGCCTTTCGTCAGGCCAAGTAAAGTGCAAGTCCCGCCCAGGGTGCCTATGTCTACATGTAATCAGTTCATGCATCTGGGCGCGCGTCGTAACGACATACCCTCTGCAATACAGTGAAAACTGCTGCTGGAGTCGCGCCGTCGTATCTATAAGGGGTGTATGCGACGTGGGATATAATATCAGTTGGTTTCAGAATGTGCAGCCTGCTGTCGAGTGTGATTGACATGAGATAGAACCGCTGGTGTGGGTCTGCGCCATTGCGGGTTAAAGCCAGGTGCATCCTGCGGTACGGATCTTTGCTGGAATCGTGAAAAGGCTGGAAGGTTTGGATAACGAAGAAAATGCTGTCCCTGATAGCCTCAACTTTATGAGAGCCGATAAATCGAATGACAGCGGGACTGTAGATCCCGTCGATTCGGCACAACACAAGTGAGTTCCTAGCCGCCAGTGTCGGGTGTTTCTGCCACTGGAATGTCGAGCCTTCGTAGATGTGCGACTCCCACTGGATGCTCCGAACTCGAAACCAATCATCGAAAGAAGGCGCTGCCGCACGGAGCGCAAGTTCGAATTGGCCGTAGACTCTTGAGCCTTGATTCCATAGTGTGATGCTCCATTCGCTCGATGTAGACGAGCTATCCTGCAGAAGTGCCCCTTTGTATCTATCGTGCTGATTCGCAAGCGCGACGATGGCTGGTGTGGCCTCTTTCAGCCCTTCAGGGAGAGCATGTTCGACAACTTTACTAGAGAGCCATGAGCGGCGAACGAAGCGAGTTAGCATGGAATACTCTAACTCGCCACCTGGGAGAAGTTTTGAGTGAAAGATCACATAGAAAAGTAACTATGCGTACCTATTCGGTGGTTTGTTGGCAAGGACTGCAAGATCCCGTTCCAGCGCTCCATTGGAAATGCCCACCATGCGCGTGACGGTCCAAACGCCCTAAGCATATCTGGCTGATGGAGAGCCAAATGATTGTTGGGCTTGCCTTGAATAGAAGGATAAAGCTCGCGAACGCGCTGCATATAGTAGACAAGGTAGTTTCCTACTGCGGTCCAACGAGATGGTGATGTTGTATGTCGCAATGCAAGGTCGACGGCTTCGATCAGATGAAGAAAGTTGCGAAGCCGAGTTGCTTTGATGGAGCTGCGATTTTTGAGACCCCACAGGCGGATGAGTGTCAGGGGAACATGTACCGTTCCCGATATTCGCGCCTCGTTGGCCGAGAGAGTGCCATGAGCTGCTGCACCGAAGTTTTCTGGTCCTTTGGCAAGCCAACTGGGCATGATCGTTGCGTTACGATCAGCTTTGATCTCGGAGAGAATTTCTTCATCAAGAATCGCGCCCTGTACACCAGATTGGCCGCGGGGAAGTACTGGGCTGGTTGTGAGCGGGGCGAGAGTCTGCCAGCCAATTAGAACACATGGATCGCATTGGAAGAGCCAGTCAACCCGTACCTTAATTATTCCAGCCAGTGCATGAGAAGAAAGATGCGAGTGATCCGAGTCGCGTTCAATATGATCAGCAATCATGCGAAGGTCGCCTTTCTTCAAGAGGTGCAGCCTGTCGGTTGGCGTCGATCGAACAAGCCACTTGACAGCAAGCGCGAGCTCATCTGCGGTAGCCGGATCGTTTGGACAGTTCGATGAAGTTTTCTACACAGGCAGTAAGATAAATCTGCGGATTCAAGCTTAGAAAATACGAACCAATCGATATAATGCGTCCGCAAGATGATCCTTTGTCGACTTGGTACGGGCAGCCTCTTCGGCGGAAAACATACCAAGGCGGACAGACAAGTTCAGCAAAACTTTACGTTTTAGTTTCTTGAGTTCCTTCGTCTGCACTGTATCGCGCAGAAAAACCAAGTATGCGAACGACGTGTCGCCGGGATCGTCCGGATCGGAGGCTGGCTGAGGTAGACGTCGACCCTTTGAATTCGATTTCATCCCAAATATTTCGGTGAGATGGTTCGACAGAACTCCCAACAGCAAGTTGTGCATAGGGTCGATGGTGACCCAATCTAATGGGTGCCAGTACGAAAGCCGCAGCAGCTCGCAACCACGTATGCCGACGAGTTTGAACTGTTCGTCCCGATCGGCATGTGACGAAGCGTTCTGATATGCAGAGACATGATGAAGATGCTCTGACTTGCCCCTCCACTTCCAGGATTTCAGGTCTGTAGACCACTCGCGGACATCCTTCAGGGTAACCCAACAAACCGAGCAGGGGTACTTGAAGGATACACCTGCCATGCCGACAATACTTCGGACGGCGTCGAGATCGCAAATAAGCGGGCCGAGGGCAGCACGACATAGTCGGCCGAGAGGATACTTGCAGGTTCGCTGAATCCAAACACCGTCCGACCAGAGAACAACGAGTTCATCAATAAGCGGTTTAATGAGGTTCTGAATCGCCTCCCCGCGTGGCTTCGACGGGCCAGGGATGATTCCGACGAGAATCATGTTCTCCGGCCTGTGGCGAAGGTGCGCTGGGAGATTCAGGATGGTTAGATATATTGCGCCCACCGACCAAGATTTGCCGTGCTTGCCACTGCGGTGGGCATTGAACCAGTCAACGCTGAGGCCAAAGACGAGTCGGATCTCGGTTCCCTCTGCTACAGACGGCCACGGAATTGAAGATAACCGCGTCCCATTCCATATATCTTCGAGATCAGATGACGCGCTGGATGCTCGGGCAGATTCTGCATCGCTCAATGCCTGCTCGAATCCAGGCCGGCAGAGCAAGCGAGCAACTTCGTCCATCACGCTCTGCGTGTGAAACTGTCGGAGTGGTACATGATAGGCTTTTCCTAGCCGAGATTTCGTGGGACGGGTGAGTCGAGCGCCGCAGACCGCAATCCTAGTCGGCGCAGTGCAGAACTCTGGCACCTTCCCGGCCGCATCTGGTTTGTGCAGAGCACAGCAAGTTGGCTCGGGGCAGCAGACAAAACTGATGACTTCTGGATTGAGGCGGAATGCATTCAGTGCGGCTCGAATTCCCTTCGTCCTGAGAATAAACGGTCGCGGGACCTGAGGTGATCCAGACTCCCGAGCCGCCTGTTGGAGGGCGGTATTGATTACTGCTTCTAGGAAGCCAGCAACCACGCGAACCACATCCTCGGATATGTTGTAAAAGAGAGAAAGAGAAGCGATGAACATCATGCAGACTAATTGCACGGGATTGCGTCGCTCGAGGTGCTGTTCGAACCAGCGATCTGATTGATACCGTCAGTAGATGGTAGACGGAATAACCCACGATCTCACCAGTGTTACGCTTATGTTTGTGGCGTGCCGCCATCTGAGCTGCCTCAAGTCGACGTAGAGCAGCTTCAGAGACAAGATTTCTCATCTCGGCGCGCAAGGCCAATGCCCACTGGCGAACGCGTCTCTGCAGAACCATCGCCTCGTCGTCTGTAGGATTAACCGCCGCGATAGATGAGCTACAGTGCTCGATATTGTCCGAATAAATGTGAAAGTCGTGGTTGTTTGAGTGAGCTTGCATTAGCCGCTCAGACTGTTCCTCGAGGACCAGATTGTCCGGGGATATGTGCCGAACAGCAAGGCTGGTCGTCGTAAGGCTCCGCGAGATAGCAAGAAGGGATTCTACATCGGCAGTCTGCACTTGCCGGCCCTCAGGTGGTAACGGGGAAGGGTGTCCAACAGACGGCTGGTCATCTGGACTGTCGTCCGGGCTGTAGCTGGAGATTTCAAGAACCGCTTCGATGCGCCTCAATCGTGCATGGCGAGAGGAAACAGAGGCCGAAACCTCTGCGTTGTTGCAGGGTCTACCACAGTTGCAAATGACCCTGTCCGCAGCCAAAATTCAGCAGCGGTATTCATGACAGGAATTCTAGGCAACGCACATAACGCAAATTCACTACCAGGATCTGTGGAAAACGCTGAAAAACGTCACGAGTCGACTGGAGCTCCGGACTGAGGAAGGGAAGACCTTGCGATGCAAGCAATCGCTAGCTCAGTGCTGAGCAACGGCTTTTAAGTCGTGCGGATCGTTTGTGGCGAGATAGCTATAGCGACAATTGATTCGGCGCATGCAGTTGCCTTGGTTCAATCCTTGTCAATCTCAAAAAGAGAAGAATTTGCCCGTTACGCGAGCTGTGTAGGATGAGACGCCATGGTTTCGCTTCAAAAATATTTTTACCTGAATAGATTCGAACATACTAGGCACGACTGAGTCGTATGGTCTGCAACTCAAATAACTCAACATGCTGATGCTGATGGGCTGTCATCGTATGGTTCATCAATGCGTGTGTGGGACAACTAACAAGCTTCGGCAGAACCAAATCCAACGAAATCAACGGCATCGCGCAATGGAAGACAATTGTCGGATCTGCCACTATCTACTCGGCTGAACAGCACACGAAGCGATGGCAACGAATTGTAGTTGCCTCGACAACATTTGGAAGCTCCTGATGGACGTCACAAATACCAAAGCTGAACTTTTGCAGTTCAGCTGTGCCTGTACAAGCTGGTGGCATATTTGACTTTTGCTGTGCACGAAGATCCGACGGTTGCAACTTCCCGAGTTGGAGATTGGCATTGACGGCAATGTCAACCCCTGATTCACGGCACGATGTCAAGCAACCCTGTCGCAACGGTTGGCTTGAACACTAGCACCGCAGTCGCTACGGTGTGCACCAAACCTCGACGAAAAAAAACAGTCTTAAAGGCTCTGTCCAGCCGCCGCTTTAGCCATTTACTTACTTGACGCTGGTCGCTCATCCCTTCAGTGCACCGACTACTGACGCAGTACCTACTCTATGGCCAATCCGCTTCGTCGCTCCCCACGCAACCACAAAGGATCGGCCAGGAGCACTGACACACATGCGCGCGCTAAGGCCGGTCCCTCATCCAGTCAAGAGGCTACGTCTACTCGTCCTTCTGTTCTGTCACGCGCGCCCCTTCCACGTACCATACTTCCGCCTGAGAAGGACAACACGATGCTTGAGAGAAAAGTAACCAAGGAACAGGAAATTGCTGCAGCGCCTGCGGCTGGTTCAGCGCGGGAGTTTATCCTAGTCCGCCTACTTGGCAAAGTACGTATCACTGTGTCGGATCTGTGGCGAGGCTGATCACCACTTCAGGGTGCATCAGGGCAGGTTTACGAAGCGATAAAGTCGCAAGACGAGCACGTCGCTCTCAAACGAATTAAATTTACTTCGCTTGAGACATCGAAAGCCAAACAAAGGGTTAGTGAACTCTGGTTGTTGCACAGAATCTTATCTTTCAAGATGTAGCTTGCGGACGAAATTCGAATTCAAGGCTCTCTCAATCATCCAAACGTTGTCCGCCTTCGGGGTCACTTCCACGATTCCAGCAGTGTGTTGCTTGAGCTCGAGCTTTGCCCTCAAGGTGTGCGTAATTCAAAGCGTATCATGGTCTACTCAGATAAGACTGACGGAATTGTTTGCAGTCCGTTGAAGATCTTTTAAAGCTGCGACTTCAGTTAACGGAGCCCGAGGCGAAATTCGTTATGGTCCAACTGCTTGGGGCGTGTCATTTCCTTCATCGGAGAGGCATTATTCACCGCGATCTCAAGCCAGCGAACTTGCTGTTTGATCATAAAATGGATCTGAAGGTTGGCGATTTTGGTTGCTCCGCAATTCAAACTCATCCATCGGGGAATCGGAGGTATAGTACGGAGTCGAGCTCTGATACCTGTGGCACTGATGCTATCTTTCGGTCAGGACATTCTGTGGTACTCCTTTGTATATTTCTCCAGAGATGGTTCTGGGAGAGGCTGGTCAAGGGCACAACGCATCTGTTGACATGTGGGCCGCTGGGGCGATACTGTGCGTAGCTACTTGCCCTTTGTCTAACAACGGATCAATGATTCAAAGAAAACAGATACACTCTTCTGTACGGACAGTCACCATTCTACGACGAGAGTCACAGAGTACGTGATGTATACAGGTAAGCGAGCTTTCGGTCTCATTCAACACTTTAGCTAACATTGGACTCCAGGCGGGTAAGACATTGCGAGTATAACTTTCCTTCACACGGAGCCCGCATTTCTGCTCTGGCACAAGGGGTGGTGGAATCACTTTTGAAGATCACTGGTAAGCGAAACAACTTCGGTCCACCCGAACATGTCTAAAAAAGTTCAGAACGCCCGACGGCTGCGCAGGTGGTGCGACATACCTGGTTTTTAGCCAGTAGAATGCCTTCAGCGCTCCCACACAGCATTGGGGCTGGCCCAATCAATCTTTCAGCGATGAACGACGTGCAATCGGCAGCGAACTTGGAAGCTGTTGCACTTAGGTCTGGTCTGGTGATCAGCAACAGTGCTTGACTTTCGGTTTCCGAGTTGCGTCGAGACAACAAAATTCGAGCATTATCGTTGAGGGTGCTGTGGCGCGGTAAATTACGGCCTTTTCCGGTGGCAGGTGTGCCGTCAGCACCGAAATGTGTGTTTAGATGAGTTGGTCGCATTGCTGTACCCGAGCGATTGAGCTTCAACTAAATGTAAGAGAACATTTCATAGTAAGACTGGGTACAAAATCTGCAGGCAAGAGTATTCAATAGAATGTAAGCCGTGGACAAGTCGTTCGCCAACGTAACTGTCCGTCCTATTGCAAAGCGATGCCAGTACCTCGAAATGAGCAAGTTTTCAGTCTCCTTATCATTATCAGTTGATTTTTCATCCCTGCTGTTTCCAAGCGAATATGGGTGACCAAAACAAAAGAAGCATGCAGTGGGAGCAGCCGAAGGCTCGTTTTGAGACCCCGACATGCAACCCAGCACGCCCACTTCCGTCTCTGTTCACCTTCATTATCATCTCGCATACACATTGAAGATTATTTTAGGCCAGTGTAGAGCTAATAGAGACTGATTTTTCTGGACGCATTTTTGTCTACCTGTTCTCTCGCTGGTCGCCATCTTTGGCTGGTAAGACTATTTGTATCATTTGACTGGAGGAAGGTAAAAATCAGAGCAAACCGCGGGAAAATAAAATCCCACGATCATGACCGCGCACGCATTCGTTTCGTTTGCGGCCGAAAAAATTTCTTCTGTACCAATGCTGAGTTTGCATATTCCAGAACCCAACTCCAGATCTGGTCGTCTTCAAAGGTCACAATTCAACATGACCTGCAAGCTATATCACATGTATTTCATCTTATTGCTTGCCAGGACTCACAGCCCGTCTTCCCCGCGGAGCAGTAACATGTTCTGCATTAGGAATGGGTACAAGGATGCCGCAACCGTACGAACGGTCCCATGTGCGCACAACGATCTGAACTCTTTATCAGTCAGGCAAGTTCACAACCTCGGGCGGACAAGCGCCATCCCGACTCAAGGCTAAGGAAGGAGACGGGGATGAGCAACTCCCAAACGAGAAAGGGGGGAGGCGACGACTACGAAAGGAGTGTGGTGGTAGAGAAGGGAGAAGCGGACATATTAAAGGAGTTCCCTTCGTAGTCGTGTTCTATCGGATGTGCTCTTACATACAGAGCGGTGAGAGAAACATCGATCAGGAAGCATAGCGGTGGCGAGTAAAAGCAGAGAAACGAAAGAGAAAGGATGGCGTACTTGGTGGCATGAGCGTCCCGCAGAACGAGGTTGAAAGACTGCGCTGAGGAAGCACAAGATAGTCTTGAGACGCGATGTTCATGGCACGCGGGGCGACAAGCTGACCGCTCTAGCAAGAGTTAAGGCGGATGCGACTTCAAGTTCCAACCAATGGCTTGCTATAGCCGGTCGTGCTTCGGAGAGCGAC
>Ga0247815_10002470_pt1 | contig 13696 bp, 21 predicted proteins | sample UWRJL194509B1_FD_181014 | JGI IMG/M metagenome (GOLD analysis project Ga0247815, IMG submission 181014) | Plant litter microbial communities from Arlington Agricultural Research Station in Wisconsin, United States - UWRJ-L194-509B-1 | ecosystem: Environmental > Terrestrial > Plant litter >... | reverse complement strand
ACGGTGAATTGCGTGAGCGCCTTTGCCCCATCGAAAGTCAGCTGAGAGCAAGTACATTCGGACAAGACTTGATTTAAGCCTTCGCCCCATGACCGACGAGCGCGCTGGTGACGAGACACAACGGTGGCGTGAGCGCTCTGTGGCATGAAACGAGCAGCGTTGGAAACCAGCCGCAAGAGACGATCGTAGATGGGTCGGACACATAATCTGGGATGCAAAGCCTCGAATCCTTGGCAGCGGTTTCAAAACTAAGCGACAAGACCTGAGCCTGGGAAGAGGGGAAGAGACTCAACGCGTAAACTCCGACCAATCCCGCGCGACACCACCTTGACTTGGATAATCGAGCCATGTGTGGACGAGACAGCCGGCTGCTGTTCACACGTTCGCTCTATGATTAGCCGTCAGGGTGGGCTGATTGGCTGGTTACGACTCACGGGCCGAACTTCGCAGTTATCCGTGGCATAGCCAAACGCATAACTTGGAATTCAGATGAGTGTTGATGGCAGACAGGGAAGGGGTGCAGGGCGGATACAGAAGAGCAATTGATGGGGTGATGCCCTGCGACACCGAGCGGGCTGTCGACCCCGCGCTCCTGTCTCTCTTACCCTTTACTCCTTCTCTTCTCCGCTCTCTCTCTCATCCTGGCCCCGTGACCCTTTCCCTGAATCTCTCTCTGTCTCTCTCTCTCTCCTGGTCTCTCGTTATATCCAGGCCCGTCCGTCCTCTGCCTAACGTGCTCTTTGCACTAGACCCGGATCCAGCACACGCCCCCGTCCACGAACGACTTAGCACATCACAGTATCGCCAAAACAGCCACACTGCAACACGATGGCTACACTTATATCCACAAAGGATGAGCGCCGGTCCTGCGCCTCTGTGGTGTGTCCCTGATCATTCGCACCCCAGCACCCGCACGTTCTCACCACTGTATACGTTGTGGCAGATGGCTGGCAATACAACCCTCATTCTACGTCTCACCGCCCTTCGTATGTCTGACTCGCTGCAATGTATACTGTGCTGACCTTGGCATAACCAGTCGCGCTACTGGTCCTCACTGTGCTGTCGCTTGTTATGAGCGTCCAGCTTGCACAGCAGTCGCTTGGAGAGGGCCCCGGTCATTTGCCCGCCTACGTTGTCATGGGTCTTGCCATCTCATCGGCCTCGGCGTTGGTTCTTCTGCCTGTGTGAGTAGTCGGCTTCCGTGCACCGGAATCGGTGGCTAACAACGGGCCCGTAGCACCGCGCTACAGATTACACGTCCCACCTGCGCGCCATTCTACGTCGGACTCGAGATCGTCTGGACAAGTGCGCCCGCATTCTTGCGCAATGAAATGCTTTATTGATAGCGTTTTCGACAGCTCTGCTCGGCGCTGCATGGTTCGCGCTTGCAATCAAGCAGTCGCTGGTACAGGTCGAAGTGCGTCTATTGATCGCAACAAGAGCGGCCAGAGTGCTCATATTGCGGCTGCCAGGATACTTCCCTGACAGACTACATCGACCGACCAAAGCTCGCAGCACGCTTCACTGCACTACAAGACGCCGCGTTTCTTGCATGGGCCATTCGTGCGTCATATCATAATGGCTTTGTGCGCGCGAAGCTCTGACCGTGATCCTTTGTGTAGTCTGGTCGTGGAGTCTCTGGATCACCATTCTGGCTCTGCGCGCATGGAGGTCTGGGCAAAAACGGGTATTGCATTGCCCGACACGGCAAGTCAAGTTCCTCGAGATCAAGCCAGTGCTGGTCGTCGATCATTCGGCACGTCTGCCAAGGGGCAGCGAGGACAGTGAAAAGTCGACGGCATCGAACCCGAGATGATGCATGTTACGGTGCGTGGTTTGCACTGAAGCGTACCGTGTGTGGTCGTTGATATGTTGTGTGCTTGTTTGGGTAGATATCCATGGCCGCGCTGTACCGGCCATACCCACTCGCACATTTCGATGTCGTCCGCTCGTTTATTCTACAACCCTGTGTACTGTATATTATGGTGTAGAGTTATTCGAGACAGTAGGGGTTTATTGTCTCATTCGCAATTTGGTCATAGCTGGTGAACCTGGCCTACAGTTTTCAACACAAAATGATCTTGTGCGTTGTGGCGGTCTTTGTGGTATTTGTGCCAATTTATCCGGCCTGTCGCTGGCGACGTGGTTGTCACGAGCCATCTGACGATTCCTACACCTTGGCCAGTCGCATTTGTTTCCGTTCTACTGCTTCCTGAGCCTAGATTGTCTCTTCTGCCACTCCCTGCTACACTGATTCCTACACCCCTTGAACCCACCTGATGTCAGCGTTATATTATTATCAAAAAACGCTTCACGCTTCAAACTAATGAAATCGGCAAAATCCGTCTCCTCCTTCAATGCGGACTCAAATTTGGGGTCCGCGACTCCGCCCTTGACCTCCTTCCCCGCTGGGATATTGCATGTCGTTTGGCGAATCGCCTATCCGTCAGAGCCGCCGAGTCGACCGCGATACCTTTATGAACCAGGACCAAGACCAGTACCACTCGTCCACTTCCCCAACCCGTCCCCAGAACTCGCGCTCGATCGCGTTGACTTTTGCATACGGGTGCGGACTATACGCGCGCGTGACCCTTCAGACTCCGCTGCTAACACTCTTGTCTTCTTTCCAATTGGCAGAGCGCCGGAAATCTCCCCGCCCCACTCGCAGCAGCCCCTTCCCGACGCACACGTCCACGACTCGGCTGCCCAGCGTTACGCTCGCCTGCGTCAGAAGAACAACCAGCACCAGTCTGCGCCAGGAACTATCATCTCGCCGCCAGTGCCAGTCTCTGTTCACGACACTTCAGTCAACGTCGCATCCGCTTTCAACCAAGCAGCCATGTCTTTCCGCAACGGCAAGGGCCCTGATGCCCAACCCGAAAACCGCCGTCTCGCAGTACCTCCGGCCCGCCTTAGAGGCAAGGGGGCCGGTGGTCGGGCAACTCACTCGCCGGCAGGAGACTCTGACGGCGAAGATACTCAGCCATCCGCACCCTACGGCCGCTCAAAGAGCCCCTTTGACGCACTAGCCCAGGGCGTCGCACGCGCTGTGGCTCCAGCAGTCAACGTGTTCACCCGCGCGCTCTCGCCGGGTGTGACGGGCAACAATAGCACTTTCGTCTTGCGCGAGGGTGCTGACGACAGTGAATCGTCTGGTTTCCACTCGTTCGGCTCGCTCAGTGGAAACGGCAACGGAAACAGTCGCTCCCAGGCCAACATTTCCAACTCGTACGACTACGCCCAAGAGGAGCAAGACGTCGAGAACATGGATGCAGAGGCGAAGAAAGCACAAGCCAAGCGTCGTGGCCCACGCATCTCGGTCGACAACAAGGCATACAAGCCCACGGATGAAGATGACTTTGACGAGGAAGACTTTACGGATGATGATACCGGCAAGCGTCGTCGCAAGAAGAGGAAGAGCAACCTTTCGCTCCCCACTATTGCCTACGACAAGGCCAAGAAGAAAAAGCCCACCAGCAAAAAGCGCGGCGTGCGCGGTGTTCCCGACGAGGACGGTGCAAGCGGCTCTGACCGTGTAAGTGTGGTCTCAGCTACGCTTGGTCCAATTGCTCATGCAGCGCTTCAGGGCTCGGTTGTTCGCAGCCTGCGAGGCTCGGTGCCTCCGGTTCAGCACCAACAAGAACAAGACGACTCTCAGATCGAGGACTCTGGGTTTGATTTCGGCGGCGACAGCATGCAGGATGTCTCAGCGCTTGTCCCATTGTCGCGGTCGGCACGCTCTCCTACCCCGACACCCAGGCCTCGTGTAACTGGCGACATCAGCCTTGAGTCTCAGACGGAAATACTGCCTGAACCACGAAGCCGCTGGTTCGGCGCTGCCCTTGGGAGGATGGTCCGCGCCATCATTGACCTTTCCAAGAGCGTGGCCTACTTCATCCTTCGCTGCGTCGGAGTCGTCTTCGGTCTGGTTTTCCTCGTCGCACAGTCCTCATGGCAGCAAGCAGTCGTCAAGCCGTACAACTGGTTCCGCACCGCTGGTGCACGTTTCTCCACCATTTTGCCAAAGCTCCTTCAGATTGCCACCGTCGGTTTCGCTGTTTACGCCATGTATCTGGCCTTGCCGGCTGTGGGTAATGGCCTCGCAGATATTGTCCGCCGACCTGCCCCCGTGTACCACGCGCCCGAAGTCCCGGCAGCCGACCTGGCCGCAGCAAACCAACGTCTACGGAACGTCGAGACGGCGCTCGAGAAACTGTCCAATCAGCTCAAGGAAGTAACGACCCGCTCTGATGATATCGCCCGCAATGTGCTCGCCGCGCAGTCACAAGTCGAGAGCGAATCGCGACGTGCATCGGAGGCCGAGGGCCGGTTGCGTACCACAGCGTCCAAGATCTTGCTCGACCTTCGCGAGGAGATCAAGCATATTCAGGATACGATGCCTACCACGATCGACCCGACTAACGCACTCCGTTCATTGGAGAAGCGCGTCACGTCGAACGAGGCTGACATCAAGAGCATCCAGCTGAACCCTCCCGCCGCCCCGGTCTCCAGCGGCTCTGCCTCTATCCCGTGGAGCAAGACCGGCAACAAGGCGGTCACCATTCGCGCAAGCGACGGCACAGATGTCACGTCATACATTGGTTCTCTGGTCGACAATGCCGTGGGCCTCATCGCTCGCGATGGTGTCGGTCGTCCGGACTATGCGCAGATGACCTCGGGTGGTCGTATCATCCCACGCCTTACCTCTGCGACGTTCGTGGTCAGACCCTCGAACTGGCGCCGCCGCCTCGTCGGCATGATCACTGGCTATGGCTACTCTGCGGGACACCCGCCCACCGCTGCGCTCCACCCAGACGTCAGCCTCGGCAACTGCTGGCCCTTCGAAGGTGCGCAAGGTCAGCTGGGTGTTCTCCTCGCGCGGCCGGTCAAGATCGACTCGTTCACTATCGAGCATGTGCCTCGCGAGATCGCATTTGGAGGGTCTTCCAACGCTGTCGCAGCACCCAGGCACATGGAGGTCTGGGGTTTCGTCGAGGGAGATGATAACCGTAGAAAGGTAGTCACGTTCTACGAGACGATCCAAATGCGTCACGCCCAGGCGGTCAAGGCTGCCGAGGCCGCGAACCGCGACCCACCGCCGCCGCTCGAGGAGGCTGATGCTCCTGGAAGGGACTGGAGCGCGGGCCACTACGTGCTGCTCGGCCGATTCGAGTATGATATCAACAAGCCACAGCACCTCCAGACGTTCTCTGTACGGCCCGAGGTGGCGAACCTTGACGTGGACTTTGGGATTGTGCAACTGCGCATCAGCGATAACTGGGGCGCGAACTTCACGTGCTTGTACCGCTTCCGTGTCCACGGCACAGAGGTGGCGATAGACGCGTGAGCGATTTGTGTTCGGCTTCCGCTCGCGCTTTACCTTGCACTTTCTCGTTGTCGTCATGTAAACTCACGTTCCTAACCCTCTGCTCTTCAGTCGATTATTATCGTCGCAGTCCAAGATCTTATTGCGCGCTCACTAGACGCGCACGGAGTTTATGCTCTCTGTAATGCTTTCTCTACGTTGCCCATTCACGTTCTCACTGCACGTCCCCGCTCTCGCCTCCCGTACAAGGCTCATTTCTCTTGGTTGCTCGTTCTCGCTACTACCCTCGCCTCGTCCCTGGATCATTCCGAGCCTCTGGTTTCGCTCGCATCCTCCAGTTTGTCTTGTATCGCCACGCTACTCGTCTCTAGTCCCAAATGAAATGAAATCGAATCGAATTTACTATCGAAAGTAGCACAAATGATCCGAAATCTGTCTGACATCAATATCACGCTGTGAGCAGGGGCTGTTGACGGTGCGGCGCGTGGAATCTGCTGGGTTCCTATACCTTCGGAGTCTGAACAACTTTGACCTCGTTTGGTCCAACCCTGGATGTTTGCCAACCACCTCGTTGCATTCCTAATTGCCCAACTCCTCATGCATCACGCTCCATTGAGTTTTCTTAATATGGCAGCTGTGGAGAGGCCCGAGAGCGGTGTACAATCTGCATCACGTTCATCACGACAAGGATCCTCAGTGGCATGCCATGCCACGCGGGTCGTTACCCGTCTCTGAATCATCTCCGTTGATTGCAGCGCTTTCTTTTCTTCTTTCCGCACTCATAAAGCTCGAGCTTCTAGACCTTGGCCTTGTCGCCGTGTTGCAACATTACTAGCTCTCGACAGCCACTTTGCTCTCATCCTATATCCTGCGCCGTCTTGCGAACACCTTGTTGAAGGATGGCGACTGTCGACTTGACTCCAATTCCCATGCCGGTGGGCTACCCGCTCATCGGTAACATCTTCGAGATGAAGGATACCGTGCGTGCTCCGTTGCTGGCGCAGTGGGCACGCTTCTCATCCCAGCGCAACACTGCAGGCACCGCACAAAGCCCTGCGACGACTCTGGCACCAATATGGCGATATTTACGAGCTCAACTTCACCGGTGCGTTGCTGAGCGCCAGTTGGCGTTATGGCTCTTGACAGCCGACATGGAGCTGAGCTTTCACACGGGCAGGTCGCCACCTCATTATTGTCAACAGCCGTGCTTTGGCAGTCGAAGTCCTCGACGAGAAGCGCTTCTACAAACGCGTTCAGGGAACTGTGCTCGAGGGGATGCGCAATCTCGCAGGCGATGCGCTGTGCGAGCTAGTGTTGCTGCCCTTGGATCTCGTGCTGATAGTTTAGCCAGGTTCACCGCATTTCACGGTGAAGAGAACTGGGGCGTTGCACGTAAGTTGAATCGTGTCAGCCTCTTTGGAAGCATTGCCCAGCATGCTGATACACACCGGACTGCAGATCGCATCCTTACACCGGCATTTGGACCCGTCAGCGTGCTCGGCATGTTCGACGATATGTTCGACATTTTGTCGCAGATGATTCTCAAATGGGAACGGTACGTACGGCAGGGTGTCAAGTAAGTTTGCGGTACAGTTCTCATTTGTGCGCGGGCAGGTTTGGACCTCGGCACTCTATCGATGTCTGCAAAGACTTGACACGTCTTACGTTCGATACCATTGCCCTCTGTGCTATGGATCATCGTTTAAACTCGTTTTACACGGTAAGTTACCACCAACGTCGCGTTTGAGATCCAGACTTTAACCACAGCGGTAACAGGAGGGCGAAGTACCTTTCATCCAGGCAATGAATTTCTGGCTAACCGAAACAAGCGCTCGGTTCAAGAGACCCTCGCTCGTCACCGTGTTTATGTCGAAAACAAATCAGGAGTACGAGGACTCCGCGCAGCTGATGAAGCAAGTAGCTTATGAGAGTGAGCCCACATCCACGGATGTTATCCATATCTCCAACTGACCTCCGTTTAGTCATTGCCGAGCGTCGCAAGAATCCGTCTGAGCGAAAAGATTTTCTATACACCATGCTGAATGGTAAAGACCCACAGACTGGCAATGGCCTTACCGATGAGAGTGTGGTACAGCAGGTTTGATTTCTTCCCCTCGTACAAGTGTTCCGCTACTAATTATAACGCTAGCTCGTGACAATGCTTGTGGCGGGCCACGGTAAGCGCCATACCATCTATAGTTTGCTCTTTTGCTGACCATGTTCTTTGGCAGAAACGACTTCAGGTTTGTCGCACACAATTGCACCTCGCTATTCTACTAACGAGAGCGCAGGCTTCATTAGCTTCATTTTGCTCAACCTCTTGCAGCACCCGGATGCTTATCAGGTCCTTAAGGCTGAGGTTGACAGGGTGGTCGGGACGTCGCCGATGCAGCCATCCCACGTCAACAAACTGCCTTATCTCATCGGTGAGTTGCACAACTGCGACAATGCGATGGCTGAGCTTTGTGCAACCCAGCCGTAATGCGTGAAACGATCAGATTGACCTCTACGGCACCAGGGCTTGCTGTTGCACCCTTCCAAGATGAGATACTTGCCGGAAAGTACCTCATCCCCAAGGTAATGCTTGGCACTTTGGGCCTTCCGACTTTGAGCCTTGCATTTGCTGAAACTTCCCAGGACCAAGCCATCTTCGTCAACATTATGAATATACATCGTGATCCAGCCGTTTGGGGTGAAGATGTAAGCTGAGGACTGTTGCTTGTGCTTTCCTGTGCTGATACCGATTTTAGGCAGAAGAATTCAAGCCCGAGCGGATGATGAATGGAAAGTTCGAAGCGTTGCCGGTGTGTTCACGCCCCAACACGGCTCCCCCACACTGACACTCTGTGCTCTTCTAGCCTAAAGCTTGGCTGCCCTTCGGCAACGGTGCCCGGGCCTGCATTGGGCGGGGATTTGCCTGGCAGGAGGCGCAGCTTGCCGTCGTCACCATGCTTCAACGCTTTGACTTCCGCCTCGCCGATCCCAGCTATGAACTCGACATCAAGCAGTCTTTGACACTCAAACCAGCAAATTTCCTCGTACATGCTACCCCAAGGAAGACTGGTTTCTCTTTCGGATTGGCACCGTCGTCGCAAGCTACGCCATCTGCCAGCCGACCTAGCACGCCGTCTGCCGGTGCTAGTTCGCCCTTGTATTTACTTTACGGCTCGAACACCGGTAGCTGCGAAACCTTTGCTCAGCGCATTGCAAGCGAGGCCTTGCAACACGGCTTCAGTGCTTCAGTCAAGCCATTGGACACCGCCACATCCAATCTCCCCACGAATGGCCCGGTCATCATCCTGACTGCTTCCTTTGAAGGTCTGTATCTGTCTTATTCTCAACACACAGTAAACTAAAGCAATTGAAGGAGAACCGCCTGACAATGCTGCGCGCTTTGTGAAGTACATCGAATCGCTGCCGCAAGGCGGCTCGCCTCTTTCCAAAGTCAAATTTGCCGTTTTTGGCTGCGGCAACCATGACTGGACCCACACTTATCAGAAGGTTCCAAGGCTACTTGACAGTCTGCTCGAAGGGTGTGGTGCGGTCCGCCTATTACCTCGCGGAGAAGCGGACGCAGGCAGTGATGCGTTTTTCGACGCCTTCGATACCTGGGAAAACGATTTGTGGTCCACGCTGTCTAAAGTACGTCGGTTTATGGACAAGACGAGATATTTGCGAACAGTGCTGATCTGCAACGCACAGGTGTACTCTCCAGTTATGCCCAATAGCTCGGAGGACGCATTCCAGGTAGAATTATCGGCCCCGAGCACGCGAGCATCGCGACTCCGTCAAGACGATACAGGTCTCGGAACAGTTCTTTCGAATGTCTGTCTTACGCAAGACGGGACGACCGAGAAACGCCATCTTGGCAAGTGCAGTTCCCTTGATACAGCGCTCCACTGACCTGTTCTCATCCAGAGGTACAACTCCCAAAGGATGCTAGCTACAGTGCTGGTGACTACGTCGGAGTGTACGCACCTACACGATGGATGTACTTTAACAGCCTGCTCATCGCCTTTCAGATTGGGACATAATTCAACGGTGGCGGTCAAGCGAGTACTTTCCAGGTTTAATCTTTCAACGGATCAGGAGGTGGGAATCATTCTTTCACGAGCCCGAATCAAACGAGTTCTTACAAATTTAGATCACGATCACGACTTCTGGGCCGACCACGTTACCGACTGGACGTCCCATTAGCGTCTTCGAGGTTCTGGCAAACTATGTCGAGCTCGCTCAGCCGGCCACGCGCAAGAACATCGAGACTCTCTTTCAGCACGCGAAAAGCGAATCAAGCCGTTCTCAACTGTCCTCGCTTCTCGAGGATTACGCGGCACTTGTTCTCGTTAAACGACGTAGCGTCCTCAACATCCTGGAGCTATATCCTGATATCGACCTCTCGATCGCATCTTTCCTGTCGATGCTACCGGGCATGCGTCTCCGCCAGTACTCGATCTCATCTTCACCGCTCTGGGATTCATCTCGTGTCACTTTGACTCTCGCAGTCCTCCGCGAGCCATCACTCTGGGACACCAAAGAGTTGTTCAACGGCGTCGCCTCCAACTATCTTGCGAACCTTCAACCTGGAGATCGCATTCAGCTTGCCATCCGATCGAGCAATTCAGCATTTCGTCTTCCCTCAGATTGCACTATCCCAATCGTTTTGTTCGCAAGCGGAGCTGGTGTCGCGCCAATGCGTGGTTTCATTCAAGACCGGGCAGCGCAAAAGGCGGCTGGACGACAGGTCGGAAAAACAACGTTGTATTTTGGATGCCGCTCTCCGGAGGGGGACTTCCTATACAGCGACTCGGACTTCAAGCAATGGGTCGATGAGGGTGTGTTGGAAGTGCGGCCCGCCTTCTCTCGCGCATCCGATAGGTCTTTGGGATGTTGCTACGTTCAGGAGTGCGTGCAGTCCGTGCGTCTCTGCCCACTTTAACTGACATATGCTTGCTATATAGCCGCGTGTGGCACGACCGGGAGCACGTTGCCTCGGCCTTCCAGGCTGGAGCTCGTTTTTATACCTGTGGCTCGCTACGGGTTGCACAAGGGATCAAGGAGGTCTTCACCAAGATCCTTGGCGATTTCCAACTGACCGACAAAGGGATTTCTGCGGATTCCATGTGGGCCAAGATCCAGAATGTCCGGTATGCGGCAGATGTGTTTGGATGAATCTTGCTGGCTGGCCCTTGGCTTCCTAGTCTACCCCGACGCACTGTATTTTATTCGCTCAGATGGTCCGAGTCCACAAGAAAAAGCTGTGCTTATCGCAATAGGAGGAGGTGACAGTACGGCGTTCCGTCGTTCGCCGCGGACCGCTGTGCTTCGCCTCGGCCCAGACTCGGATGCAACACCTAGAAAAGGCGGCGAGCGCCGTGCGTCACTGCCCCTTCTCCCAAGAACCCTCCACTTTCAGCATGAAGGTCGCAGTATTCAGCTCGAAAGAAGTACGCTTTCTCTCTGTGTGTACGTAGTTCTTGCTGACGAGCGCCGCAGTACGACGTCGAGGTGTGAGATCTGTGGCTGAGATAGGGGCGTGCCTGACCATGTCTGCAGTCCTTCAACAAGACGAAGGCAGCGCTGAGCTCCACTATCGAGCTCACTTTCCTCGAGCCTGTACTCGACGAGCGGACAGCCATCCTTGCTAAAGGCCAAGACGCGGTTGTCGCGTTCGTAAACGATGCGCTTGGGGAGAAGACGCTCGAGCAACTTGCAGAGCTGCAGATCCGCTTCGTGGCATTACGGGTATGTCTAGTGCTCCCGCGAACCATCAACATAACCGATCTGACAGACTCGCAGTGTGCTGGGTTTAACAATGTTCGTTGCGTTGTACGAGCTATTGTGTAAGGACAATCTAAGCCGCTCGCAGGTTGACTTGAACAAGGCGAAAGAGCTGGGCATTAAGGTTGCCCGTGTTCCGGCATATTCGCCAGAAGCCGTGGCAGAGGTACGTACACGTGTCTATTTCTAAGGGATGCTTGTCTAACTTCCAAATCCTAGTTCGCGGTTGGCATGATTCTCACGGTCCTTCGCAAGTAGTGCGTCTGGTCCGATTTCTTACTCTCTCCTCGCTCAAATACACCCACCTCTCAGTCACAAAGCCTATCATCGGGTTCGCGACGGTAACTTCACGCTTTCGGGGCTCACTGGCATCAACATCCAAGGCCGCACTGTTGGTCTCGTTGGCACGGGCAAGATTGGTCTCGCTGTCGGGCGAATCCTCGCTCGCGGCTTCCAGAGTCGTGTTATCGCCTATGACGTCAGGAAGGACGAGGCAGCGGCAGCTGAGGCTGGTGTCACGTATGTTGAGACGCTCGAGGACTTGCTCAAGCAGTCGGAGATAATTTCGCTGCATGCTCCGCTGCTCGAGTCGACCAAGCACATCATCAACCAGCAAGCTTTGGACGCGATGAAAGATGGCGCAGTTCTCATAAACACCAGCAGAGGTGGTCTCATCGACACCGCGGCCCTGGTTGCAACTCTAAAGAAAGGCAAATTGCGCGCGGTTGGTCTGGTGGGTAACCCCTCCGACCGGCGATGTCTTCCGCTTACGAAACCCTTCCTCAGGACGTGTACGAGAATGAGACGCCATACTTCTTCAAAGACTCCTCAGAGAAGGTAAGCAAACATATCTCAATTCTGCCAGTTGCCTCGCTGACCTCCCATCTCCTATTAAGGTCATATATGACGACGTTCTCAGCCGCCTCATGAGCTTCCACAATGTCTTCATCACCGGGCACCAGGCGTTCCTGACGGAGGAGGCTCTCGAAGGCATCGCCGACACCACGATCAAGAACCTTGAGCAGTTTGCGAAAGGCGATGCCTGTGCCAACGAAGTGACCGCGTAGACAAGCTCCTATCCTGTGCAGCTGGAATAAATGCGTTGTGAATTACTTGTAGACTTCCCTTCCTACAACCGTAGATATTGGATGACGAAGCGAACATGACGGACCGGCTGTGTGCGACGCGTTCACTCTCTTCCTCGTTTCTTATCGACCAGCATGGTGTCCCGCGCTTGGGGACGCGTCTGGGTCGGCTTCACAGTCTGTTTGATATCCTTCATTGCGTACTCGTCGCAAATCTTTGTCATCTGGCCATGGTATGGCTCGACGCTCTCCGTCGAGCTTTTGAAGCTGCTGTTGCCCTTCAAGTATGTATGCTGCTGTCGAATGCTGAGAAACTCGCCTGCTCACAAATACATAGCGCTCTCGTTGCGCTCCTCTTCTACAATTACTATCTTTGCGTGACGGTGGGTCGCCCGAGGGAATGGCCACAGCGTGAACGGTGACTGACTGCGCATGCACAGACTGACCCTGGCAGGGTACCCGAGGGTTGGGTATGCGTTCCTGCCAAACCCGGTCACATTGGCTGTGCTGAAAGTACTGTTTAGAGACCGACCGTTACGGAAGGCTCAGAGTTTGAGGTCAAGCGTTACACTGGCACGCCGCGCTACTGCTCAAAGTGCGAGGAGTACAAGCCACCGCGCGCGCACCATTGTTCACAATGTAATAAGTGCGTCGATTTGACTTACATGAAGCGCTCTGAGGCTCACAGACGTGACCAGGTGCGTCCTCAAGATGGGTGCGTCTGCGCTAAGTTTGATGCGCGCAAACCTCATGGCCTCGCAGACCACCATTGCCCTTGGGTCAACAACTGCGTTGGCCACAGCAATCAAGCTCATTTTATTCGGTTCCTATTCTATGTCGATGTTGCCTGCTCGTACCACTTGTGGATGATGGTACAGCGCGCCTTGGATGTAGCCTATACGGTGAGCCTCGCACTACACAACCACGGCGCCAACAGCACTCACTCGGACATTTGCAGGGCGAGCCAGAAGTTGATCAAATTGTGTTCATGGTTCTCAACTTTACAACGTGCATTCCCGTGATCCTCTGCGTTGGCTTCTTCAGGTAAGCAACAGGTCACAGCCGTGCGCACCGACTTACATTGCACACAGCCTGTACCACTTCTACTTGATCGCAACCAATACCACCTCGATCGAGGGAATGGAGAAGGACAAGGTGGCAACACTCGTACGGCGTGGAAAGATTCGTTCGGTCAAGTTTCCCTACGTGCGTCTTTGACGGAAGTTCGAGTTGTGGCCGAGTCTTAGCATTCACAATGTTTCGCAGAGCCTATCGCTACTGGAGAACGTCCGCTCTGTTCTTGGTCCCATCGCTCTGCTCTGGTGCTGGCCCAGTCGCGCGGTCTACGGGTCTGGTCTGCGATTCCCTGTGGCCGAAGGTGGTGAGTGGCTCACCTTCCGCCGCACGCCCTATGGTGGCATCGTCCCCGTAGACGATGAGCCCCGCACCGCCGCGGCCGGGGACGATGATATCGAGCTTGCCGAACCATGATTCTGAGACCATGCAT
>Ga0247815_10002469_pt1 | contig 13697 bp, 13 predicted proteins | sample UWRJL194509B1_FD_181014 | JGI IMG/M metagenome (GOLD analysis project Ga0247815, IMG submission 181014) | Plant litter microbial communities from Arlington Agricultural Research Station in Wisconsin, United States - UWRJ-L194-509B-1 | ecosystem: Environmental > Terrestrial > Plant litter >... | reverse complement strand
AAGTAGGCCAGGACAGGTCTTGAGCGACGTGGGCTGTTTCACCAAGGTCGCACGCTTGGGTTTCCGATGGGCGTCACGACACGCGAGACGTAACGCGTGACTGGGCGACGCTCGGCTGTGGGCCACGCGTTCACTCCTTGTCTTTCTCCTCGTCAGGACCGAACTGGTACCGAACACCTCTTTGCACATATTCACGCCACAACAACATCCTTCCCCACGCGGACCGTGCCCAATGATACATGCGCGACTTGGCCAGCTCGACCAATGACTTGATCTACGTCGGGCTCGCCTTCAGCTTCTCGGGCGATGTACTGGGCGACGGACGGTTCCTTGGCGGAAAACCCAACCTGCACAAGATACGATGATTACTCGCACGGTTACTTGCCAACTCTAACCCTGTTTGGCAGCAGTCAGCGATTGGGGAACACGCAGCTGACCTTATCGCCTGCTATTTGTGCGCTCGGCCAGATGGCAGCGAGCGAGTTCCACACGCGCCTACCCCGCTTTTGCCCACTCCTCGACTTGTCCGTCCCTGGTCAGGCGTAGGTCACTGCATTCGAGACACTATTCATCTTCGCCGTCGGCCCCGTGTCCATTCGCGCGTTGTCCACGTGGGCAACAGTCTGGAGACGGAGCTTCCGTTCTGGCAGACTGGCACCACACTGGCCCTTGCGCGGCTTCGCATCCCTGCCACGCTCCCAACCGTTGGCGAAGCGTTCTTCTCTTATTCTTCAACGTGACCGAAACGGGACCAATGTTCTCTCTGCGCCTAGCCGCGACGCAACAAACCCTGCGCGTGCCGACCACGCCCATCACAGTGACCAGCTCGAGCTTGGAAGTCAAGCCGCGCCCGCTGCGCATGTGCCGTACATCGACAACACGCCTTCGACTCGGCCAATGACGCACTTGACATCTGAACTGCCTTTGGCTCACAGAAGCCTGCTGGGCAGCGGCAGGCCCTTAGGCGAAGCTGCTAACATGCTCACGGTACGTTGATTACTTGCGCCATCTCATGCCAACGCTAAGCCTGATTGTGAAAGGCCTAGCGGATCTTGTCGCTTGACACACGTGCTCTTGACCGGGTCGCGACGGGCGAGATCGGCGAGTGGCTGCCAAGCACCGGTTCACTCCTCGTCCGGCCCGTCCTGGACCGGGCACTGCTCGTGTCGTATAGAATGGCCGGACATCTTCAACCCCACTCTCGCGCGTCTCGTTCACCCAACAACAACGTGATAGCGGCAGATTCGTCCACTCCAGTCCCACGCCACTCGAGCATTCCCAGTTCACCAGGACGCAATCCCACACATTTTGCACCATCGCCGCGCTCTCACTACCTGCGACCCAATCGGCGGTGTCAATGCGGCTTCTACCGGACGCATCTCCCTCGTTCTATTGCCATAAATCATTACCACGCTGGGTGGACGGATTTCTGGCCAAAGGCAGAGCGGTGGGCGAGGGCCGCGTGTGTAACTTGCTCCTGTTCCTTTACAATCTACGCCATTTGACGCTATATTCATCGCGGCGTGATAAAGATCTTGGGCATGTGGGCACCTTCCGACTGCGCGTGAGTAAATGGGTCGGTTCATGTGTTGTGTGGTGTCGGGTATTTCAACCAGCTCAACCCGGGCTGACGTATCGCACGCTCGCATACTCAGTAATGCGCATCATAAGTCATCGGGAATACCATTCCATCTTCATTGCAGACGCATTTTCTCCGCACATGGCCCCACATCGCCCGTTAAGGAACTGGTCACCGCAACACGTGTCTGCATCACACCCTCGTCGTATGTCCCTTGCCCAGAGCTCTGTACCATAGTCATGGCTGCAAGTCCATCCAAGATTCCCCGTCTACGCCGCGCTCCCAAGGCCAGCAACCCGAGCGCAGCTGTCAAGATCCTTAAACACGGTCTGACAACCAACAACTCAAATGCGAACCAGATCAACGGTCCGGGCACCATCACCAATAATAACTCCGTTACGAATCTTATTGACGCGCGTCCTCCTGCACCGCCTGCACCACTTGTCAGGTCAGAAATCTATTTGCTTGTGGTTATATATCTGATCGTCTTGCAGTGACGTCAGCATCTCAGAGACGCTACCACCGAAACCAACCGTGTTCCATGGTCGGGACGAATGGGTCGATAAAGCGATTCTACTACTGGTTGCTAAAGTCACAGCGAGGCTGGCCGTCCTTGGTCCAGGCGGCATGGGAAAGACAACAATCGCCTTGGCCTTACTTCATGATCATCAGGTCGTCGAGTATTATCGCAAAGGACGGCTGTTCCTCTCATGCGAAGCTCTCATTGACGCGGACTCCATCGTTGTGTCCCTTGCCAAGCTTCTGGGAATTTCAGCAAAAAACGACCTGTTGACTACTGTCATCGCTCAGCTGAGTTCCCGGCCCCGAACAGTTCTAGTACTTGACAATCTGGAGACCGTGTGGCTGCGGGATGGCGGGCCGGATATCGCCGTGGATGGACTGCTAGGACAACTTGCCGCGATACCTTCGCTCTCGCTTGTAATCACATGTCGAGGTACTGATCTGCCGCAACTCGTGGAATGGTCAAACATTGGTAGCACGGTGCTGGAGCCATTTTCACTCGAGGCCGCACTCGAGACATTCCAGGCCAGAGCGGGCCAGCGTCTCGCCAGTACTGATATGACCAGCGCTAAGGAGCTCCTTAATGCGGTGGACAGGATGCCTCTCGCCGTATCGCTTCTTGGTCAGCTTGCTCGGCGCGGAAACACCATGCATGACCTACTTGATCGTTGGAACCGCAAGCGCACTGCATTGCTTGGCACTCACGGCACCAGTCGGTTCAACAACGCCGGAGTATCAATCGAACTGTCAGTTAGTATGGTGCGCTCGGCCGACGGCACGGGGGAGTCCTTGCAACTTCTATCGTTATGCAGTATGCTACCCGACGGTCTCCGTCAGAATGTCTTCCAGAAGTTGCGTTCGCAGTTTGAGGACATTGAGCGCGCACGGGACTACTTGTGCGCGTACTCGCTCGCCAGCCTCAGCGCTGACGGGGTGCTGAAAATGCTCAGTCCCATCCGTCATCACATCCTTGAGCGTTATCCTGCGGGTCCTAACCATCACACAGCACTTTGCGCGATCTACATTGACATCGCAAAGCAGGTGCCCAAATATATGGACGAACAATTCAAGGAACGCGCGGCCGTCGCCGCGCATGAGTTTGACAACCTGTCGTCTCTGTTGCTCACCCTGGTGGACCGGCCGACGCAGCAGGTATTCGACGCTGTCGATAGGCTGTCCTGGTTTTCATATCATCAGCGGCGAAATTTAACCGTGGCGCTGGCATTAGTACCACATTTGGAGCCCCACCCGAAGTGGAAAGCGCGCTGCCTGATGATCATTGGCAACTCACAAGAGATGCTATGCGACTATCAAGACGCAATCGAGTCCCTCTCGACTGCTGCACAGTTGTTTCTTGATGTTGGGGAAAGCTCCATGGCAGCTTGGTGCAAGTGCGTGGCTAGTGATGCTTACTCTCGCCTTGGCAAGAAAGACCGGGCGGAGGTGCAGCTAAACGAGGCACAGAAGATGTATCGTGAGCTTAACGATGATCATGGAGCGGCAGTATGCAGGAAGAAGCTCGGCCGGCTGATAAGCGCGAGGAATGACTTCCCCGCTGCAATTGAGCTCTTGTCCGCGGCGCGACAGGCCTTCGTTGCGCGCGGTCATACGCTCAACGCTTCCCAGTGCACACAACATCTGGGTCAGACATATTCCGATCAGGGCGATTTAGAATCCGCCGCAGCTGAATTGGAGATTGCACGCTCGGCGTTCGAAAGGCTCGGGAGCAAGCACCATATGGCAGACTGCATGCGACTCCTCGGGGATGTCCGACGCAAGCAAGGCAATTTCGGACTGGCAGAAGAGCTTTTGGAAGATGCGGAGAAGCTCTTTATGGATGAAGGTAACCGGCAAAGCCTTGCGCTTTGTACAGCTTCCTTTGGGCGCCTGCGAATTGACCAAGGACTCCTGGAGCAAGCAATCGCGCACTTCAAATCGGCATACCTTCTCTATGAGGAGATAAAGCTGCACGACGATGCTGAGCAGTGCCGCAAAGCTATTGAGCGACTGGACTCGACTGTTCTCCCTGCTGCAAAGTGACTATACAACGCCGTTCAATCCATGTCACTGTTTCTCACCCTGTACCCCGTAGTTAGAACCTTTTAGTATCTCTGTACATTTCAAAATATATTGCGCTTTCTGACCTTTGACTGATCATTCGCAATAGTTAGATTGGCAAAGATCGGCTTTGTGAAGTGACTTTGGTCGAAAGAGGCTACTCGGGCGAGAGGCAGACAAGGAACCAAAAGCCGCAGAGTGGTGTGTCGTCCCATAGTCACCAGATAAGAGGTTCATGTAGGCACCGGTGCTTACGCCGAATGGAACTAGAAGTACGAATAGGGCATTGTGGGTAGGTCGGAGTCAAAGGCGTGACGACGACCGGAGACTGCCGCATTCACTCCTTGCTCTCGTTTCCATTCAAATGTGATCGATTTTAGCGGCACATCTACTTCTGTGGCAACTTTGGACTCGCACGTGCGGAAAACCTTTCAAGCCTAGATGGGTGAGTGTGGCAGCTGATGAACAAGGCGAGCAGAACCATCTTGCTTCGGCATGATAGAAGCGCGTGGACAGACGCAACCCATGCTTCCTTGACAGCGCGCATCGCTTGCAGGCTAGTACTAATCGATTGCCGCGGAATTATCCTTTCAGTAGCTTTGTATAGCTGAGGTTGCCGCACCGAGCACGGCTGACAAGGAACAGTGGAGCGTCAACTGGTCGGGCGTCGCTCCAGTTGCCTCGCCCAGTCAGGGTCACTGTTCAGCCGATCTGTACTCGCTACGCACATTTCATACAGCAGCGGAACGCCTTGGCCGGGCCGAAGGCGGACTTCATTTCGAGCTCGTCTCGGCCTTGCAAGCAACCCGCTGAGCGGCTACAGGCCCATGGGCGGAACCACCAACCTGATCAAAGGTGCGTCACTAAAGTGCTTGCGCGGCCACATGCGAGCTCTAATTCGGTCTGGAAGAAGTCAAGGTACATTTCGAAACGCGCGGTGAATCTTGTCTGCCATTGGTGCGCTCGATCGAATGGCGACGAGCGGCATCCGCGCGTACCCGCTAAACGTCTACCCGCTCCTCAGCAAGTCCGTCCGCGGTCAGGCATAGTTTACGTCGGTTAGGGTGACCCTAATCCCCAAGCTTGACGCCGCACCCGCTCGCGCGTGTCATCCACCTTGAGGGTATCGCGGCACGGAACTTTAGTCTATCACCACTCCGGCCATTCTGGTTCGTTCGAAAACACCCTCGCGCGCTTCTTCATCATTTCCAAACTCTTCGGCATTCGCGACACATGCGACAGCGACGACGCCAGAATACCTTCACATTTACGAGATGCGACTGTTCATCTCGTCCGATCTGGATGCACTCGTACGCCAAGTTTTACACTGTATTTAATATAATTGACTGTCGATGGTGGGCGTGTGACTCTTGGGCGAAGGACTGTCAGTCTGAGTTACGCGATAGACAGAAAATGTATGCAGGATGTGAAATATGGAACCATGCATTGGCTATTACTGACGGTAGAGGACCTATCGAGCTAGAAACTGTTCCAGCCGAGGTACGGTGGACTGGAGAATCAGGCACAGGCCTTCGGAGCGAGAGACTGACAAGGGGCACGAAGCTACAGAGTGGGGTGTCTTCGCATAGTCGAGATACAAGAGGGCCATGAAGGCACCGGTGCTCATGTCAGTCGGACGAAGTACATGGGTAGGGTGCAAGGGTACGGTCGGAGTCAAAGGCGTGACGAAACCCGAGACGGCCTTCATTACGGCTTGCTCTCGTCCCCATTCGAATGTGAACGATTTTGGCCCTGCGTCTGCTCCTGGCCCTAATTCTGACTCGTTCAAACATGCGGACAACTCCTCGAGAATAAGTGAGTGTATGTGGCGTCGGACGAACGGGCGAGCATTATTACTGAGCTCCGGCGCGATAGAAATGCGTGAACGCGCAGCTCACGCCCGCTTCATCGACAGCACGCGTCACTTGCGGGCCAAAAACTACTCGATCACCTTTGAGGTCGCTTGTCAGCAAGCTTGAGCCGAACCTCCAGCATCGAGCACGGCTGGCGAAGAGCGCACGGCCGCGTCGCTTCTGTCCCTGATGCGCAGCCCGGACCTCTCAATCACGCGCGGTCAATAACGCACGGACGACGCGCACCCGAACCCGCAAATTTGCCAGCTGGAGCTCTCCACTGTCTAGCCAAGCCGAGCATGCTTTGCATACGCTGTACACCGACGACACGCCTTCGCTAGGCCAATGTCACGCTTGATATCGGGGTCGGTTTTGACTGGCGAACAATCCGCCAGACGATGGCTGGCCTTTCCGCTGAATCACCAACCCGGTCGAGGTGTGTCACCAAAGTGCTTGCGCGGTGACATGCAAACGCTTAGTCTATTAGGCAGACGTCAAGGTCCATCGCGAAACGCGCGGAGGATCCATGGGTGCGCTTGAGCGAATGGCGACGTGCGATATCCGCGCATACCCCCTGAGCGTCTGCTCCAGTCCTCAACCGGACCTTCATCGGTCAGGCACAGCTCACACCAGTCTTGATGAACATGACTCTCGCACTCGGCGCTGGGCTCGTTTGTGCAAGTAACACTACAACACGCTCGCACGGTTATCCAGTATCACCAAACTCTTCGGCATCCGCGACACGTACAGCCCCGACAACACGAGATCTCAGAGTTCCTGTCAAGCTCGCCGCTACTCGACCTGTCTGTCGTTGGCCAGGAAAGGCTGGCGGTATTGGGATTGCTGCTGACTCTAATCCTTGGTGCCGTGTTTATCTATGCGCGTCATCAATCCACGAGTACGTGACGTCGCCTAACTTGTTTGCGTTCGGTCTGACGATACTCTTGTCTGCAAGTCCACGCCTTGCTTCCTCAACATCTTTGCCATGCTCTTCATATCCACAACATACGCAATGAAGCTGGCGCGTCGTCGGCATTGCCTATCAGCTGTGAGCTCATCCCATGTCTAGCTGGATGTCGAATCACCAATTTCTAGCTTAAAGTTGTGCGGCAGGACACGGTCACACGGACCCAATTGTACCTCTCCTCTCGTTCTTCTTCGAATGACATCAGTTTTCGAACCTTGATCTATTGCAGCACGAAAACGAACTCTCTTGCGTGGGATCACGGTCGCACGGTCGGGTTGCGGATGCGTGGGACGACACTCGGGCGTGACTGCGTGACGCTCGGCCTTGCGCGAAGCGGTTGCTCCTTCTCTTTCTCCTCTCGTGACCGAACCGAGACCGAACATCTCTCCGCGCATCCTCACAGTACAGTAACATCTTTGCGCACGTGGACTATGTTCAACGTAGCCTCTGCGACTTGTGCGTCTTGACCACGCTGGGTGGTCTGACTCCTGACCAAATGTCGGGCAGTTAGTGAGGGTCGCACCTGTACCTTGCACCTGCTCCTCTGCAATCTACACCGGTTTGGCGCTATATCCGACACGGTGTGACAAAGCTCCTGGGCAAATAGGTAAATGTTCGACTGAGCGTGAGTGAATAGGGCAGCTTATGTTTCGTGAGGCGTGGGGTATTTTAACCAGCTCAGCCCTAGGTGTGGGCCAACACATCGCGAGCTCACTTACTCGGTAATGCACTTGGTTTGATCACCAGCAAAAGCAGCTCATCTTCATTGCAGACCCATTTTGATCAGTCCCTGTCGCATGTCCGTCACGAAAGCTATCGCTACCCGATACGTAGCCACGGGTCGCGCGTTCAGATTACGCCGCGTGGCACACCGTCATCGCCGACTAACACGGTCAATTCAACACCTGGGCCATATATCTCAGTATCGCAAGGCAGATGTGGGCTGCATTCTCCTGACAGCTCCGTTTTTGTCCCACGCCTTCCCGCGTGCCCGAGACTGTGTTCGTCGTACCCCGCTACGGTCCATCAAACATCACGTGAAGACGATTCTTGAACATGTCCCGGACGGCGGTTTACCTGAGTCGGCCGTTGTCATTATCTATATCCTGCAGAATGATGACATCCTCACACGCAGTATCAACGAGTTGGGTCAAACCCTTCAGTAACGACCTTCCGTGACTATATCCAAATGCCTCGACCAGCATATTTGGTATTCCATCCACTTCCAGCCTTCCAACACACCATTCGACTTCAAAACTTATAACGAAATAACACGCGACCTAGTAATTTGCTTATCATCTTTCTCAGTATCATCGCGAGTCACGGTTTCGGTTTCGCTCACTCTCAGGACTTGAGCACATACTAATATGCACTAGTAGCCGTCAAGGTTGCAAGTCCGCATAATATGGGTGGTCACCAGGTCAGGTGTCGCTGCGAACCAGTTCTCCGGACCCGCCGAACGCCATTGCCAGCACTCCCTACACCTCTGTCTTGCCTTAACAACGCGGACTGGCTGCACATTAGCGAGGTAGAAGGCATTTCTGAACACGCGCGTAAGAGTTACGTAGCCGTATTGCGGGCTGCAAGCTGGAGCACCTTGTCAACGTAGTAGGCTACAATTTTGAAACGAGCCTGATCTCCCGACTTGTGAGTGCGCCAATTCGTTGATGTTATTAGTAAGCAGTATGTGGGATTTTGGAAATTCATCTCATCGTCTCAGGGTTGCGCCTTGAGACTGTCACCTTCCGCAGCTCTGGGTCCGCCCACTCTTAGCCCGTTGCGACACGTGTCCGCCTCACGTCCTCGTCGTGTGATCCTTGTCCAGAGCTGCCTTCTCATGGCTACACGCTCGTCCAAGACTTCCCGTCTGTATCGGACTCTCAAAACGAGCAGCCCGCACGCGACGGGCAAGAACCTTCAGCAGCTGACCAATAACAACTCAAATGCGAACCACATCAATGGACCGGGGACCATCATCAACAATAACCCCGTTACAGCCCATATCGACGCGCGTCCTCCTGCGCCACCTCCACCACTTGTCAGGTTAGAATTCAATTGCTTGCGGTTCTATTTCTGATTGCCTTGCAGCGACGTCAGTGTTTCAGAAACTCTACCACCGAAACCAATGGTTTTCCATGGTCGAGCCGAATGGGTTGGTGAAGCGGTTCGACTACTGGTCGCTAATGTCACCGCAAGGCTCGCCGTCCTAGGCTCGGGTGGCATGGGCAAGACGACAGTTGCCTTGGCCTTGCTTCACGACACTCAGGTCGCAAAGCATTATGGCAATGAACGGTTGTTTCTCTCATGCGAGGCGCTCATTGATGCAGACTCCATTGTTGTCTCCCTTGCCAAGCTTCTGGGGATGTTGGCAACGACCGATCTTTTGACTGCCGTTGTTGCTCACCTGAAGGCCAGGTCCAGAACTGTTCTGGTCCTCGACAACCTCGAAACTGTCTGGCTGCGGGACGGCGGACCGGCTATCGCGGTAGATGAGCTACTGGGACAGCTTGCTCAGATACCTTCGCTCTCGCTTGTGATAACATGCCGAGGTATTGACTTGCCGCAATCAGTGGAATGGTCAAACATTGGTAACACGCTGCTAGAGCCATTCTCACTCAAGGCCGCGCTCGAGACATTCCAGGCTAGAACTGGCCAGCGTCTCGCTGGTACTGAAGTGAGCAGCGCCAAGGAGCTCCTCAACGCGGTGGACAGAATGCCTCTCGCCGTTTCGCTTCTCGGTCAGCTTGCTCGACGCGGAAACACAGTGCATGACCTACTTGACCGCTGGAACCGCAAGCGTACCGCGTTACTCGGCACTCACGGGACCAGTCGGTTCAACAATGCCGGTGTGTCAATCGAACTGTCAATTGGTATGGTATATTCAGCCGACGGCACGGGGGAGTCTTTGCAGCTTCTATCACTATGCAGTACGCTCCCGGATGGACTCCGTCCGGATGTATTCAAGAGATTAAGCCAGCAGTTTGAGGACATTGAGCGCGCACGGGACAGCCTGTGCGCGTACTCGCTCGTCAGCCTGGACGCTGACGGCGTGCTAAAAATGCTCAGCCCTGTTCGGCATCATGTTCTCGAGCGTCATACGATACATCCAAACCACTACAATGCGCTTTGCTCGATATATTTCGAGATTGCGCGGCAATTGCCCCAGACATTTGACGAACAATTCACAACGCGTGCCACTGCTGCTGCGCCAGAGATCGACAACTTGTCGTCTCTGTTGCTCACCATGGTGCAGCATCCCTCGCAGGAGATAGTCGACGCTGTGTTTAGTCTCACCTGGTTTGCCTACTGTCGGCAGCCAAACGTGACCGTGGCGCTGGCCTTGGTACCACATCTGGCGTACCATCCGCAGTGGAAAGCTAGCTGCCTGAAGATCATTGGCAACTCACAAAAAATGCTTTGCGACTACCAAAACGCGATTGAGTCCCTGTCGACTGCTGCACAGCTGTTTCTTGATGTTGGGGATGGCTCTCAGGCAGCTTGGTGCAAGTGCGTGGCTGGTGATGCTTACTGTCGCCTTGCCAAGTATGACCGGGCAGAGGTGCAGCTGAATGCGGCGCGGAAGATGTATGTTGAACTCAACGAGGATTACGGAGAGGCAGTATGCAGGAAGACGCTCGGTCGGCTAATGCGGGCGAAGAATAACATGCCTGCTGCAATCGAGCACTTATCCACGGCACGACAGACCTTTCAAACGGCCAGTAAGACGCTGGAAGCTTCCCAGTGCACACAAGATCTGGGGCAGATATATCTCGATCAAGGCAATCTAGAATCCGCAGCGGCTGAATTGGAGATTGCACGCTCGGCGTTTGTCAGGCTCGGGATCAAGCACAATATGGCAGGCTGCATGCAACTCCTCGGGGATGTCCGACGCAAGCAAGGCAATTTTGGACTGGCAGAAGAGCTTTTGGCAGATGCGGAGATGCTTTTAATGGATAGCGGGAACTGGCATAGCCTTGCGATTTGTGCAGCTTCCTTTGGGTCCCTCATCGGCAAGAAGGATCCGCGCTCTGGCGCCTCCGGCCCGGGTTAGGATTAGCCGAAGCTCCTGGAGCCTTCAGAGCCGTCAGAGCGGCTGGAGCGCGGCACTCATTTTCTCGTTTCTGTTCCCGCGGTCGCGTTGGACTATACATTTAGAGAATTAATGCTAACTTTCATAAATACCAATACGATTGCACCGTTATATCGACCCTGATCGCTCGTCGTGCATAGGTTGACGGTGCAAGTGCGTGCATTGAGACTCACACCTTTGACAAGGTGTAGTGAGCGACATTGGCACTCACTGAGCAGTCCCAGTAACTCAAGAGAATCGATTTATAATTTATTTTGATAGTAATTGTGGAGGACAAGGGGGCCCGTGCTTGCGGCCCACCTGGCCCTCTGCTGATGCAACCACCTTCCTTCATTTGCACTTATTTATAGACCTGGTTTTTCTCGGTGCATTCTGCGTCATAAGTCGCTTGTATATTTTAAAGAAAGTCTTTGCGGTTGTGGGCCGAGACGGGACTGGGACCGCGGACTTAGGCAAATCGGCCCACACGCGGAGTTTTTCGACTTGTCCTTCTGCGCCAACGTGTTCGTCCCGTTTGCACCAGTAATCAGTTTCCTCTCGCCCGTCCCATCAGCCTTTGAGCTCCAAGCACTCACGAACGTCTCAAGCTAGCCAAGAACGCGTCCCGCCGAATTTTTTGTATGTCCCTGCTGCTTTTTCTTCACGCTCGCTGCACCCGGTTTTGCTGTCTCTCCGTCCCATTGCCTTTGGTCTACATGTTCTCCCAGCTCTCTCTCGTCTTGTTTGGTCTTTTCATCGCGTTTCAGCAAGCTTTGGGGCTTCTGGGCTTTGTGAGCTGCAGCGGCTTCGGCGCTGCTCGCACACTGACCATTGCACACTCACGACTCCACATTCGCGAACAAGTACACTGTGGTCCATAGGTGAGTCTGGTTTTACTTTATTTTGTTTAGCACGAGGATTCTGATCTACTGGTGCTCAGAACATGCCATTCGGTCATAGCACGCCGCATGACCTACGCTCCATCTCCTGCCCAGTCCCGCGACAACGGCAGCGGCTGCAATTAACGCTAGGTGAGTGCGTAGCGTGCATCAGGTCGAGGATTCCTGCCCGCTATTTTTTTTTCGTTATTAGTAACTTTTGCGAACTTTGCGATCGAGGTCCTGCATGCGCCTTCGTTGCTTACCGCAGGTCCTTCACTCCTGTACCCTACCCTGCTCTTACCTCATCTCCGTATTGCGACTCTTTGTACTGTTCATTGCTTGCTTTCTCCTTTGGCTTTTATACTTTGTAGACCAGATAGTGGGCGTGCGGTTCGACACTGCCCAGTTTTCTCTTTTTTCCGCTTCCCCCTGTTCTCTGTTCCACAAGTACATATTTATTCCTTTGATATGGAGAGCTCTACAATTTGAACTTGTTTTTAACTTAATTTTTTTGTGTTTTGCAAGTTGAACGAGCGTGGATGAGCACCAACGGGTGAGAAACACGACCCAAGACCAGCCACTGCTCCCAGAGCTCCAGCCGCTCCCGGGAGCTCCAGCCTGTTCCCGGGAGCGCTCAAAGGCCAAGTTTGCCTCCGGGCACTTTGGCATCTTTGGCGTCTCCGGAGGCTCGGGAGCATCCCGGAGCGCCGAGCGTCGTTGCCGATGCCTGCGAATGGACCAAGGACGCCCGGAGCAGGCAATCGCGCACTTCAAGTCAGCATATATTCTCTTTGAGGAGATAACTATGCATTCCGATGCCGATTATTGCCGCAAAACCATTGAGCGACTGGAGTCCACTGTTCTCCCTGCGGCAAAGTGACTATACAGTGCCGTTCAATCCATGTCCCTGTTTCTCACCCTGTACCCCGTAGTTGAAGTCTTTTTGGGATCTCCGTACATGTCGAATATATTGCGCATCTGTCTTTTGGCTCATCCTTTGCCATAATTAGATTAGCAACGATCGGCTTTGTGAAGTCATTTTGGTCGAAAGAGGCTTCCTGAGCGAGGGGCAGACAAGGAACCAGAGGCCCAGAGTGGCGCGTTGTCCCATAGTCGCCAGATGAGAGGTCCATGTAGGTTTCGCCGCTCACGCAGAGTCGAACTGGAAATACGAATTGGGCATTGTGGGTAAAGGTCGGAGCCAAAGGCGTGACAACGACCGGAGACGGCCGCATTCACTTGCTCTCATTCCAATTCAAATGTGATCGATTTTAGCGGCGCATTCACTCCTGTCGCTACTTTGGTCTCGCGCGCGGAAACCCTTTCAAGCCTAAGTGGATGAGTGTGGTAGCTGATGAATAGGGCGAGTAGAACTATCTTGCTTCGGCGTGATAGGAGCGCGTGGACAGACGCAACCCATGCTTCCTCGACAGCGCGTGCGTCAGTTGCCTGCTAGTACTACTCGATTGCTGCTGAAGTCGCCTTCCAGTAGGTTTGTATAGCTGAAGTTGCAGCACACAGCACGGCTGACGAGGAATAGTGGAGCGTCAACTGGTCTGGCGCCGCCCCAGCTGCCTCGTCTCAGTCAGGGTCACTGTCAGCCGATTTGTACTCGCTGCGCACATTCCATATACCGGCGAGACGCCTTGGCCGGGCCGAAGGCGGACTTCATTTCGAGCTCGTCTCGGCCTTGCAAGCAACCCGCTGAGCGGCTACAGGCCCATGGGCGGAACCACCAACCTGATCAAAGGTGCGTCACTAAAGTGCT
>Ga0247815_10002468_pt1 | contig 13697 bp, 12 predicted proteins | sample UWRJL194509B1_FD_181014 | JGI IMG/M metagenome (GOLD analysis project Ga0247815, IMG submission 181014) | Plant litter microbial communities from Arlington Agricultural Research Station in Wisconsin, United States - UWRJ-L194-509B-1 | ecosystem: Environmental > Terrestrial > Plant litter >... | reverse complement strand
GATGGGGCCCGAAGCGGTGGAAGCGCTGCGCGCCCAAGCGCAGCAGACGCGCGATAACCTAGAAACACTGTAGGGGTGCGGTAAATACTTAACTCGGAAGCCGAAGGCTGAGGTCTGCAAACGCCCCGTAGCGGACGGTGGGCGCACATTTAATATATTCGCCCGCCTCATAACGTTGAGCGGTTATCGCAGTTTCTTCACGGTCGCTATTGCTCTGTGGCTCTCACAGCTAACAATCAGCTCGCTTAAATAAAATCCTTTTGCGTCGGGCGTTTCCTTTTCCACTTTGCGGAAGCATTCTTTTTCCAGCCGCCGACTCCACTTCTCCAGGTCGCGCAACGGGAGCACTGCCTTGTCGCGAGGATTTTTCCGCAACCTTGCCTGAACAATTTCTGCCAACTCATCCTTGACCGCAAAAACCTCATACATCACACAGAAGCCCATATTCGAGTCCGGACTTAGGCAATTTCCCAACACCTCACGCACATCAGTTACTGGCATTTCCTTACTTTTCGCGAAAAGCGGAATCAGCCTACCGGCTTGTGCGGCGCACTCATTATCGGCGAAACAGCCCGCCATTTTAAGTTCAATAGACATAGGCGGCGCATCCACAAAATATGACGCTTGGGCCGTAGCTGATGCCAAAAGAAGCAATGGCGTAAAAAGAAAACGTGCGCTCATAAATAGTCTTTCCGTTACTATTCAAGGTCTGCTTCTGGCCGCTTACAGCCTGCCGTGGGATAGCTCAATTTCACTTCGAACGTCATTGGGAACGTTGGTCCACGCCGTCCGGTTCCCAAGGTGCAATCGGACATTCATTTCTTCCTCCAACACTTTGCAGACGTGAGCAAACCAATGGGCAAAGCGTTTATCGTTTTTCGTATCCAGCTTGAAAGCTCTAACGTTATCGTCCCAATAAACTCCGGCCGCAGCACGATAAACATACTGGTAGGATTGGCTGCCGCCGCTTTCCAGCCCAACAACCAGTAGCGAATCGTCCGCTGCAATTTCAATGTTCGAGACAGGTTCCAACTTCATTAAGGCATGGCTCCCCGAGTGTGTGTCCGTTATTGGCCGTTAGCTGTCGGCATCTGTAGTGGCTACGAGCTGCATAAAAATGACAAAGCTCTCCGCCACCTTCTCGACTGAACCTTCGGGGTCTATACCATCGAACCTTACGACCGGCCAGGGCTGCTCGCCAGTTAGGTCGAATGCATAAAGTTCGCCTCCGCCGTCGCCACCGAACACGAACCAACCGGGATAGAGATTCTTGAATAGTTCGACTCTCGCAGGGTTGCTGGCGCTCTCAGCATCATCGAGGCACAGCGTGTAGTACGGCACAGGAAGAGGCCCTTCACCACCGTTGCTGAAGGCCAGCAGTTCGAGATATTCCCTGGGAAGCTCGACCTCTACTGAGTCCATGAGCACTTGAAGTGCGTCCGAAGATGCGCCTTTGTTTCTGAACCAATGTTTAGATGGAGGTAGTTTCATTGCCATTTCAGTGCTTTTATCGAATGTCGGCTCTTGGCCGACCTCGGCCAAAGGCATTCAGGATAGCAGCTTGCCTAGCTGTAAAACTCACTAATTCTCACGCAGACTGAAGCCGCCCGAATGCAGACATGAACGCGGCGTCTACTGCTGCGCCTTTGCCGGCGATCAGGGCCGGAACATTAGGTACGCTCGTCTGCTGGCACTGACCGATTGTCTAACCTTGGCTGGCTACTCGTCCATCATCAAACGCTCGCAGCACGCTCGATATCCGCCCCGAGCTTCCCCACGAAGCGTTCCATAGTTTCGTCGCCTAAATCAACGGCTTTGGCCCCACCGCCAGCAACGAATGTAACGTCGCTAATTCCGATCACGCCCAGCACGAGGCGGAGATATTGGGTTGCGATGTCACGATCCTGGATGGGCGATCCCTCGGTGTAGATGCCACCCGATGCGATCAATACCGTTGCCTTCGTGCCAGTTACAAGGCCGCGTCCATCGAAGCCCAGGGTCAATCCCTTACGAACGACATGGTCGATCCAGGCCTTGAGCAATGCCGGCACATTGTAGTTGTAGACCGGCGTTGCAATGACAATGTGATCGACGGCAAGCAATTCCGAAACGAGTTCGTTCGAGAGCTGTAACTCTTTCGCCATCTCTGGAGAATGCTGCTCCGCAGGGATGAAGTAGGCCTGCAGCCAGGAAGCGCTGACAAACTGAAGTCCGGCATCCATGAGATCGCGTTCGATCACTTCGCCACCTGGGTGAGCAGCAAGCCAGTCTTGCACGAAGCGACGGGACATGTTGCGCGACACTGAGTGTTTGCCACGAGGGCTGGTCTCGATAACCAAAAGTTTATTCATGACAATAATCCTTAAAAATAGCGCCGAAGGAAACGCCTAAAGCAAGCTTGTTGACCAAGCTGGTTGCGTGCTTACAATATATCCCCGCGAATTCATTCCCGATAGAGATTAAAATATGATCATATCCATCGGTAAATGTGATGGATGGTCATGGAGAAAATATTTTGATTGGAAGTCTTACGCTTGATCAGCTACGTGTTTTGGTGACCATCGCAGATACGGGGAGCTTTTCTGCCGCCGGTCGAAAACTTGGTCGCGTGCAATCGGCCATCAGCCAGACCATTGCGACGCTTGAGGATGTGCAAGGCGTGTTGCTGTTCGATCGCATTGGCCACCGTCCGAGCTTGACCGAGACTGGAAGGGTTCTAGTAGAGCAGGCTCGGTTGGTCTTGGCGAGCGTTGCCCGATTCGAGGGAGTGGCAATGGGGTCGCGCTCGGGCTTGGAGCCTGAGCTTGTCATTGCGATCGATCCTCTGGTGCCTACTGATCCATTCATCGAGAGCCTGTCCGCCCTAAGCCGGACTTTTCCAAATCTGCCAGTTAGCTTCTCGACAGAAGGTTTGGGCGGATCATTGAGACGCCTGCGAAGTGACCCGGCGGCCATCGGGATCTGCTTACTGCTCCCTTCTATTCCCGACGACATAGCTGCCTATCCGCTGCTGAGTGTCGGCATGCAGGCTGTGGTCGCGTCTGGGCATCCACTTGCTTCGCTAGGACGTCCGGCGACGCGGACCGATCTGGAGCCTTATGTCCAGCTCGTGCTGTCAGACCCTGTCAATCCCGGTAGCGAAAACTTTGGGCTAGCGGGCGTAAAACTTTGGCGCTTCGTGGATCTCGGCCGGCGCTTAGACTTCCTGCTCAGCGGTTTCGGATGGTGCCGCATGCCCGACCATCTGGTGTCTCGATTGATTGCGACCGGAAAGCTCGTTACGCTTCACATCGAATACGATCCAACGCCCCGCGAGGGGCTGACGATCTATGCGGCGCATCAGCGTAGCCGCACACTCGGGCCTGCGGGGCGATGGTTGCTGGACGACCTCAGGCGGCGTCTATCTTGAAACGCCCCAAAGCAGAAGTTCAGCTGGCGGCGGAAGTGTCCCTAAGCGCACCGTCTCCACACTATCTTCATTTTCGAAATCTTGAGTGATGAGGAATCCATACAATACCCGGGATCGGAGAATGTAGTGTAGGACGGGAGCGGTTCGCATAGCAAAACCAATATTCAGTTTACTTGCACACAGCACACAGATATAGTCTAGGCAACAAATTGGTGCAACCTGATTGGAGCGTTTAGGCATGAACCCATCTTCTACTCGTCCCATCCGGCCTGTAATTCTTGTCGTCGACGACACGCCAGATAATCTTTTGTTGATGGCCAACTTGCTCAAGGATAGTTATACGGTCAAAGCAGCAAATAACGGCGAGAAGGCGCTGCGCATCGCGCGGGATGCACCGCCTCCTGACCTCATCCTTCTTGACATCATGATGCCTGGGATGACCGGCCACGAAGTGGCGCAGGTACTGCAGAGCGACCCGGCCACACGCGACATCCCCATCATCTTCTTGACCGCTATGGCCTCCAGCGCGGACGAGACTCACGGTCTAGAGCTGGGGGCGGCCGACTACATCACCAAGCCGATAAGCCCGCCTGTGGTTCTGGCGCGCGTGCGCACCCAGCTCAAGGTCAAAGACGCTGCCGACTTCCTGCGCGATAAGAACGACTACCTCGAACAAGAGGTGCAGCGCCGCACGCGCGAACTTAGCGCGATCCAGGATGTCACGATCCACGCCATGGCCTCGCTGGCCGAGACACGCGACAACGAGACCGGCAACCACATCCGCCGCACCCAGCACTACGTCAAGGTGCTGGCCGAACATCTGTGCGAGCATCCGCGCTTCCGCGCTTTCCTCGACCCCGACACCATCAAGCTGTTGTTTAAGTCGGCGCCGTTGCACGACATTGGCAAGATCGGCATCCCCGACCGCATCTTGCTCAAGCCTGGCCGCTTCGAGCCTGAGGAATTCGAAATTATGAAAACCCACACCACGCTCGGGCGCGACGCCATCGCCCACGCCGAGCAACAACTGGGCATGGACGTCGACTTCCTGCGCTTGGCCAAGGAGATTGCTTACTCACATCAGGAAAAATGGGACGGCAGCGGCTATCCTGAAGGCCTGGCCGGCGACGCCATCCCAATCTCGGCCCGCCTGATGGCAGTGGCCGACGTCTACGATGCCCTGATCAGCCGCCGCGTCTACAAGGAAGGCATGCCGCATGAAAAGGCGGTGCAGATCATCGCCGAAGGACGCGGCTCGCACTTCGATCCCGACGTCTGCGACGCGTTCCTGGCCAACCTGCCCGCGTTCCAGCAGGTCGCCGCACGCTATGCCGACAGCGACCACGACATTGCTAAGCAGGCCGCCGCCATCGCGCATACCCTGCCTGTACAGTGAGCGCCCGCATGCGTTCGCCGCTGGCCTATCTCGAACGGCTGCGCCTGCGCCAGAAGCTGGCAGCCGGCTTTTGCGCGGTGCTGCTGCTGGCACTGGCGCTGGGGCTGCAAAGCCTGCGCACCCAGGACCAGTTGAGCAGCGACATGCAGCGCCTGCTCAGCGAGGGCATGATCGGCATCGTGCAGGTCAAGGAAGCCCGCATCCAGCTCAACCGCTTCGAGCTAATGCTGCACAAGGTGACCAACGCCCCGAACCCTGTTGCCTTCGACAAGGCGCTTGAACAGCTCGACAAGGCGCGCGAGCAGCTGCACTTTGCCGTCGACGAGGCCCGTGCCACCCTGCTGCGCATCGACAATCAGCAACGCCATACCGTCTTTGAAAGCATGCTGGCGCGCGCCGAGCGCATCGCCGACGAGGCAATCGAACTAGCGCGACTACACCGCAACGTCGAAGCCAACTTCTTACTCAACAGCGAGCGCTTCCAGCATGCGGTGCGCACCGCCGACCTCCAGATGGCCGAGATCGCAGCCGTTAAGGACTCCAACGCTCGCAGCACCATCTACCACATTCGTCAGTTCGCGCTCACCAGCAGCACCCTCACCTACGCTCTGCTGATCGGCGGCTTGGCGGTGGCGCTGCTGTGCGCATGGTGGATCAGCCTGTCAATCCGGCGCCCGGTCAATCGCCTGCGCGAGGCGGTCGATGCGCTGGCCGCTGGCCAGCTCGATAGCGTGATTCCCCACACCGACTACCAGAACGAAACGGGCGACCTGGCGCGCGCCATCGCCAAGCTGCAAGTCGAATCGCGCCAACTCGACATGCAACGCTGGATCAAGTCGCAGGAAGCCTCGATCCAGTCCGAGCTGCAGCAGGCTGCCAGCCTCGACCAGGCCGCGCAGCGCCTGTTGACGCTGCTTGCGCCGCTGGTACAGGCCGGCCAGGGCGCGCTCTACCTGCTTGAAGAAGATGCCGCCGCACTGCGCCTAGCCGCCAGCTATGCGGCCGACCCGGACCATCCGCCGGCGCCGCAACTGGCGCTGGGCAGCGGCCTGCTGGGCCAATGCGCGCAGGACCGCCAGCCGCGGCGGCTCGACACGCTGCCGGATGACTACGCGCAAATCCACTCGCAACTGGGACAGTCGCACCCGCGCCACCTGCAGGTGCTGCCGCTGCTGCACGGCGAGCGCTTGATGGGCGTTCTGGAGCTGGCCGGCTTCGATGCTCCCGGCGAATCGGGCCGCGTGCTGATGGACGAGCTGCTGCCCAAACTGGCGATGTCGCTGGAGATCAAGGCGCGTAGCCACGCGGTGCAGACCATGGCCGCCGAACTCGAAGCGCAGCAGGTGGTGCTGAAAGCCACCGAGGCCTGGTATCGCGGCATCATCGAGGCGGCGCCGGACGGCATGCTGGTGATCGATGCGCACGGCCTGATCATGATGACCAACCCCCAGCTCGACCAGCTGTTCGGCTACGAGGCCGGCGAGTTAGCCGGTTTGCCGATTGAAACGCTGGTGCCGCCGGAAGCGCACGGGCGCCACGTCGGCTCGCGCAATGGTTTCATCGAGCAAGGCACGGCGCGCCAGATGGGCATGACAGGCGCCGACCTGCACGGTATGCGCAAGGATGGCAGCCGCTTCTCGGTCGAGATCGGCCTGTCGCGGCTGCCGGCCATCGCCGAGCGCGGCGTTTGCGTGTGCGCCTCGGTGCGCGACATCAGCGACCGCAAGCTGGCGGAGGCCGAGGTTCTGCGCGCCAAGGAGATCGCCGAGGATGCCACGCGCGCCAAGAGCGACTTCCTGGCCAACATGAGCCACGAGATCCGCACGCCGATGAACGCCATTATCGGCATGAGCCACCTAGCGCTGCGTACGGATCTCGATAAGAAACAGCGCAACTACATCGAGAAGGTGCACCGCTCAGCCGAGAACCTGCTGGGCATCATCAACGACATTCTTGACTTCTCCAAGATCGAAGCGGGCAAAATGAACATCGAGCAGGCCCCGTTCCGGCTGGAGGACGTGCTGGAGAACTTCGCCAGCATGATCGGCCTGAAGGCCGAGGACAAAGGCTTGGAACTGCTGTTCGCCACCTCGGCCGACCTGCCGACCGCATTGGTAGGCGATTCGCTGCGGCTGGGTCAGGTATTGGTCAACCTCGGCAACAACGCCGCCAAGTTCACCGAACGCGGCGAGATCGTGGTCGGGATCGAAATGGCGGCCGACGCCGAGGATCAGGTCGAGCTTCACTTTTGGGTGCGCGACAGCGGTATCGGCATGACGGCCGAGCAGTGCGAACGTCTGTTCCAGTCCTTCAGCCAGGCAGACAGCTCGACCACGCGCAAATACGGCGGCACCGGGCTAGGTCTGGCCATCTCCAAGAAGCTGGTGGAGCTGATGGATGGCCGGATCTGGGTCGAGAGCACGCCGGGCGAGGGCTCGACCTTCCACTTCAGCGCTCGTTTCGGACGCCAGACCGAGGTGCAGCCGCGCCGCATGTTCCACGCCGACGAGCTGCTTGGCCTGCGCGTGCTAGTGGTCGACGACAACGCCAGCGCGCGCGAAATCTTGTCGACCATGGCGCGCAGTTTCGGCTTGGAGGTGGACCTCGCCGACAGCGGCCACAGCGCGCTGCGCACCATGGTCGAGGCCGAGCGCAAGGGCCTGCCCTACGACTTGGTGCTACTGGACTGGCGCATGCCGGGCATGGACGGGGTCGAAACGCTGCAGCGCATGCAGAGCGGTGCCGTGAATCACATCCCGTCTGTCATCATGGTGACGGCCTTCGGCCGGGACGACGCGCAGGAGGCGGCGGCGCTCCAGCAGGTGGCGCTGCCAGCCGTGCTGACCAAGCCAGTCACTCCGTCGACGCTGCTCGAAGCGATCGGCGAGGTACTGGGCAAGGGCGTGGTCGCCGAAACGCGCCAGGCAGAGCGACAGGACCGCAGCGCGGCCGACCAGGCCCGCATGGCCGGCGCCCGCCTGCTGCTCGCCGAGGACAACGATATGAACCAGGAACTGGCGCGCGAGCTGCTGGAAAGCGCTGGCATCGTACTCACCGTCGTAGGCGACGGGCAGCAAGCGCTGGACCTGCTCGCCCATGCCGGTGCCGCCGCCTTCGACGGCGTGTTGATGGACTGCCAGATGCCAGTGATGGACGGCTATGAAGCCACCCGCCGCCTGCGCGCCCAACCCCGGTACGCGCAGCTGCCGATCATTGCCATGACCGCCAACGCCATGGCCGGCGACCGCGAAATGGCACTGGCGGCCGGCATGAATGACCATATCTCCAAGCCTCTGAACGTCACCGCCATGTTCGCCACCATGAGCAAGTGGATCCGCCCCGCGCCGCTGGCAGTAGTAGCTCCGCCAGCGGCGCAGCCCGATGCCGCAGGCAAAGTGGCCGGTACCCTACCTGCCCAACTCCCCGGTATCGACCAGCGTGCCGGCCTGGCAACCAGCATGGGCCGGCAGGACCTTTACCTGCGCATGCTGGTGCGCTTCCGCGACGGCCACGCCAGACTGCGGGAGGATTTCGAAGCGGCGCGGCAAAGCGATGACCCCACAGCGGCGGCGCGGGTAGCCCACACCTTGCGCGGCACCGCCGGCAACGTCGGCGCCAAAGGCGTGGCGGCGACATCTACCGCACTGGAACTGGCATGCAAAGCCGGTGTAGCCGAAGCCGAACTGGCTGTGCTGCTGACGGCGGTCGAAAACGAACTGGGGCCGGTGCTTTCCGGCCTGGCCGCACTGGGCAACGACGCGGCAGCGGCAGAGAACACCCCGGCCGAGGTCATCGCAGCGGCTCCCGCCCTGCCGCCGGACGCGGCCGCCACACTTGCCCAGCTGCGCAAGCTGCTGGCCGACAGCGACACCGCCGCGCTGGACGTGTTGGAGACTTTGGAATCGCAAGCCGCCGGCCACCCGCTGGCGCGACAGCTGCGCAAAGTCAGCCAGGCAATTGAACGCTTCGACTTCGACGCCGCGCTGGAAGCGCTTGACGCCGTGGTGCAGCCAGCCTGACAAGCAAGGCCGCCGCGCGATTCGCCTCAGGCCGGGGTCGGCGCCGACGGCAGGCTGACGATCAGGGTGGTGGTCTGGAGCTCGTCATCGACGGCGAAGGCCACCTCACCATATTGCGCGCGCGCCAGCAGGCGTGCCGAATACGTGCCCAGGCCGGTGCCGCCGGACTTACCGTCGGTGACGAACTTGTCGAAGAAGCGTTCGCGTATCGGTTCCGGGATCACACCCTTGTTGACGATCTCGATGCGCAGCGGGCTTCCGGCGTACAGCGTGGCGATGACGCGGGTGCGCTCGGGCGCTGCCTCGCAGGCGTTCTTGATCAGATTATTCAGCAGCGAATAGGTCAGCATGGCATCGCCCAGCGCTAGCGGAGCGTCGGTGCCGACATCGAAATCGGTGTCGACCGCCAGGACCAACTGCTTGCCCGCGTAAGTTGCGCGTGCCGTCTCAACCACCCGCCGCAGCATGTCGCTGATGGGCAGCGGCGCTGCATGGAGCACGTATTTTCCAGTCTCGATCTTGTACAGTTCGGTCGACAGGTTGACCATGTCGGTCACCTGCAGCATGGCCTGCTCGGCCAGCCGCAAATTCTCAAGCTGTCGGCGGTCCAGGTCAGCGGCGTCGATTAGCGACTGCACGATGCCGATGGCGCCGGCCAGCGGCCCCTTGAGGTCGTGCCGCGTCATGGCCTCGACATCATCGCGCAGGCGGGCGATGGCGAGCATGTTGTCGTAGTCGGCTTGCAGGTGGCGGCGCAGCTCGACGTAGCGCATGAAGTTGTCGACCCGCAGCTTCAGCTGGACCGGGTCGATTGGCTTAGTAATGAAGTCCACCGCCCCCAACTCCATGCCTTGCAGGCGCGCGGCGTCGTCGGTAAGGGCGGTGACGAAGATTATGGGTACATTTTCTGCGCCGGGATGCTCGCGCATGCGGCGTGCCACTTCAAAACCGTCCATGCCGGGCATCATCACGTCCAACAGCACTAGGTCGGGCGGCATGTCGCCACAGCACAAGGCCAGCGCTTTTTCGCCGTTGTGCGCTGCCTTGATGCGGTAGCGGCCCTTGAACACATTTGCCAGCACGTACAAGTTGTCAGCGGTGTCGTCGACCAGGAGCAATGTTGGCGGCAACGGTTCCCTTGGTGGCAAATGGACCGCCGCCGGTGGCATGACGCTCACATCGTCCACGGGTGCGGCGGCCTGCGGCGCGACGATGTTCGTGTCCGGCACTGGTGGTGCAACCTGGTGCGCCATCGCGCGCTTGATGCTGGTGGCCAGCCGGCCCGCCGTGTAGGGTTTGACTAGCAGGTCGCTGACACCGCTGCTGATGGCCGTTTCGATGCGGCTGCGCTCGGCCTCGGCAGTGATCATAATGAACGGCATGTGCACATGGCGCGGACTGGAGCGAATCATCTGCAGTAGGGCGATGCCGGTCAACGCCGGCATATTCCAATCGGAGATCACCAAATCATAACGCTTGCGCTCAATCATGCGCCAAGCTTCGGCGCCATCGGCTGCGAGCTCCACCGGCCCGTAGCCAAGCGAGGCCAGTTGGCCAGCCGTGACCTTGCGCATTGTTTCGACATCATCGACCACCAGTATTCTCAGCACTTGTGCCATGTCTCCCCCATATGCGCCCTGCTACGTGGGGTAGCAGACCGTTTCATTTATTTATGCGGCAATTTTTTGTCGATTTGAAACGAAAGCGTTCAAGCCGTAAAGGTCTGCTTCTGGCCGGAAGGTGCAACTCACCAAAGTCTTTTCGACGACAGCCATCTTTAAGGAACTCTAAGTGCTACAAGGACGAATGCTATTCGTCCATCCAGCTTGATTAAGTCAAATGACGCCTGGAGGTCACTCCATTCTCCGCTTAGTGGCAACCACCAATCCAACCTACCACTGTATCCCTCGTATCGTTCACAATCAGGTGTGAGCTCCAAGAAATTGTCCCATCGGTCCCCGCCTGCGGTCGAAATCTCGGTTACGACGTATGGCGGTTCTTCTTCAATGGGAGAGTTGCTACCATAGTTGGAAATCCATGCTCGCAATTCACTTGAGCTTGACACCCACGAGCGTCCGGGATGCATTCCAACATAGTGAAGCATCTTATAAGCCTCGTCATAGTTTTCGGTGGCCAACTTATCAGTCCACATGGTAGCAAATTCGATAACAGCAGCTTCTGTTGGTGGGTAGTTAATTGTAATCATGTGAGCTCATAGGTATTTCATTGCCAATCCCAACGTCTGCTGATGGCCGAAGTGAGCCGGCGGCGGCAGTCAGACGAAGATATCATGAAATTTACAAAACTCAGCATTGAGCAACTCCGTCTCGGTCACTATTGCACTAAGTTCAAGCAGTGAATATCTTCGTTCTTCTTGGTGAGCCGGCGGATAACCAAGTACGTGAATCACACTCTGAGTATGCGCATGAAATGCCCAGCGGCCATGTGCAAAGCGATTCCGGTTTTCACGCACGGAGTCCGCAGCCATGTACCACACCATAACTTCAGAGAATTGAGCGGTGCTGTCTCCGATCAGGGAAACGGCTGTGTTCAGAAACTCTTCGAGCTTGTCGTGGAAAGTTCCATCTGGCCCGACACGCAATGCTAGACTCAGCTCTATCCTCGCGAATGCTATAAAAAAACGTCCAAGCAAACGATGGGTCTCGTCTTCAATCTCTTCGCTAGCCAGCGTTTCGCTTAACGGCAACATTAACTCCCTTATTCCATCCAATACAGATGAACGAGCGGCAGCTCTTGGCCGATTGGAGTCGCCAGATTCAGCTACTGCCAGAACTTCCATTTTGGTTTTTCTTCTGGCGGTGCGACGCCGTCTTCGCTCTCCGCTACGGCCTTAACGTATTCAAAATCGACGTTGTATTTCCACGAGCTATTTTCCTGAAAAAAAGACAGTGTCGCCTGAACCCAGGCGTCACCTTGATCAGCCATGCGGACGTACAACTCATCGATGAGGTCTCTCAGACCCTCACTAATCGAAGCGACACCAGGTTGCTCGTCATTCTTCAATTTGTAGTTAATTTTCACACCGTCGCAATCTATTGTCAGTGTGCCTCTTGTCCATTCCTGCGGTGTGCATGCAATCGCTTCCTGCAGCAGTCGTGTCAAAACGTCGGTGTACTGCTCGAGCTTGTTGGTCATAGTAGATTTTTGGGTTAACACAAGTTATCGGACGTCCGCTACTGGCCGAAATGCGCTTGGCGATTACTAAACGATGCTGCCAGAAAATTATCTTTTCGGCAAACTCTTTCTACTTCCGCGATGTCATTTCTCGCCAGTCGGAGGGCGAGGCACCCACGCTGCCTTTGAATCGTCGCGTCAAGTGGCTTTGGTCGGCGAAGCCGCATTCGATCGCCACCGACGCCAACGGCACGCCGAGGCGGATCAGGGTTTGCGCGTGGGAGATACGGACCGCGTTGAGATAGACGTGGGGAGAAATGTGATACGCGGCGCTGAAGGCGCGGGTCAGGTGCGCGCGGGACAGGCCCGCCACCGCCGCCAGGTCGGCCACCGTGATATCGCGCTGGAAGTAGGTGCGGATATAGTCTCTTACCCTGTCCATACGCGCGACTCCCGCGCCACGAGGCGACGCGATTACCGACTGCGGCCGCTCGCCATAACGCGACAACAGTCCGCCCACGAACGCGCGCATCAGCGACTCGCTTCGCAGCGATTCGGCGGGCGCCGCCATTAGTTCACCGCTCAAGCGGCTGAACGCCGCCGCCATCCGTCGATCAGTCACGTGGGGCGCGGCGAAGTATGGGCTGCCGGCCAGACCCGCGTCCGCGTCGACGCAAGCATCGACGAAAGCATTGGGCACATACCAGATCGTATAGCGAAATCCCTCGGCATCACCCCGGTTGCCATCGTGATCTTCATCGGGGTTGAAGAGTACAAAATCGCCGGCCCGGCTGTTGTATCGCCTGCCCTTGCAGCGAAAGCTTTGTATCCCGTAGGTGGTCACGCCGATCGCGAAACAATCGTGGCTGTGCCGCTCGAACGCGTGATCGGCGAAGCTCGCCCGCATCAGCGTCACGCCGTCGGCGAGCGCCGAGAACTGGGCTTGATTGGCTGCGGGAGGGTTTTCGGAACTCATGCAACAATTGTACAAGACTGGCACCCGCCGGTCGCGGCACCATGGCGTCTTTGTTCAAGGATCGTTTATGCACTCTTCAATTGATTTGGCCGGCAAGCTCGCGACCTTTACCGAAGCCTGGCAACCACGCACGGTCAGCCTGTTCAACGGACATGATGTGATGGTCGCCAAGCTGCGCGGCGAGTATCACTGGCACGTCCACGCCGATACCGACGACTTTTTCCTGGTGCTGAGCGGCGACCTGGAAATCGACCTCGAAGACGGTTCTACCGTGACGTTGGCCCCCGGCCAGCTGTACGTCGTTCCCAAAGGCGTGCGCCACCGTCCAAGGGCGAAAGACGAGGCGCATATTTTGCTCATCGAGCCGACCGGCACGCCGAATAGCGGCGACCCGCTGACCGCCGCGCCGCGTCAACTCATTTAGGCCTCAGCGCGGCGATCAGGCCATCGGACGCGTCCTCGATGTAGTCGAGCACCAAGTCGAAGCCCTGGCCGCCGCCGTAGTACGGATCCGGCACCACGTCCGATGCGCTGTTGCCGGCGTGCGCCATGAACAGCCCCAGTTTGTGCCGGTGCTTCGGCGGACAGGCCGCTTCCAGCAAGCGCAGATTGTCGTGGTCCATCGCCAGCACGTGGTCGAATTTTTCGAAGTCGCTGGCCGCGACCTTGCGCGAGCGCTGCGCCGACAGGTCGTAACCACGCTTGGCGGCGAACTCCATCGAGCGCGCATCGGGCGGCTCGCCGACGTGATAGCCATGCGTG
>Ga0247815_10002467_pt1 | contig 13701 bp, 9 predicted proteins | sample UWRJL194509B1_FD_181014 | JGI IMG/M metagenome (GOLD analysis project Ga0247815, IMG submission 181014) | Plant litter microbial communities from Arlington Agricultural Research Station in Wisconsin, United States - UWRJ-L194-509B-1 | ecosystem: Environmental > Terrestrial > Plant litter >... | reverse complement strand
TGCAGCACGCATCACTCGTGTCAATGCGGCAAGGTCCGTCTGCAGCCACAGCCAGAATGTTGCTGGCACATCAAGTGACCCAACACTTGCACCCAGGAGAACGATGATTCTGACCAGCCACTCCCACATTTCATGCTCCGAGTTCACATAAATGCCAATGGTCGTTTGCACAATCCGACCAGGTGGTATCATGTGGCTCACTTGAAGGCTTGCGCGCCGTGACCAGCGGGGTCGAATGTCGATTATCGACAGATCAATCAAAACAGGACCAGGCATGATACCTTTGCAAAGTTCTGCTAGCATGCGGGTCGAAGTCGGTTGCCGGACTTCCCAGTCGTTCAGCCCGGTAAGATTGATACAAGCCAGTGACCCTGGCTCACGCCCTGAGTTCGGCACCAGCTTGGCCATGCATGCTATGAGATGCTCCGCGCGCCACGAGCTGCTGGGCATATTACACGTCGCCTCTAGCCAGTATCCTTCCAGATCAACGGTCAATGATCGGAGCGTGCTACTAAATGGATAAGCAGGCATTTTATCCAGTCCACCAAGGCGGGTGAACTCCTCTTGAGCGTTGCGGTTGTGCACGTAAGGCACCGTGATGGCAACTCGTTCGGCCACTGGGAAGTGGAGTCCAATGGTTGGGAGATGGGCAACCCAAACCTCAGAAAGGTATATCGTGTGAACACGCGTGAAAGCAGGAATAGGGCGCGTCGCCTGAGGGAGCGCCATAACTAGTGGCAGTTGAAACGCGGAAAGATGAGCCACCCGCAGGTTGGGAGCTGATTGTGTGAATAGATCGTACGAGAGCACGTTGTCCACGGTTACTTGTAGGCGCAATTCCCTTAAACGAGGGGCTGGGACACGTGTCACACCTAGCACGGTGCAATGTGCTGATGCCGTGGAGTCTACTGTTATGTCGAGCTTGACTGCACTGAGCGACACGGCGTGGGATAAAGCGCTGCAGAATGCAGAAAGATCAACACGGGTGACCGCACTGCCGCCACTGCCGCCCCAGAGCGACGATGAGTCGAGCGAGACCGTGATGTTCAGTGGACGCTGCACAAGATCGTGAACATGCTTTGTAAACCGCTCTGCATTCTGCCGCAAATCTTCGTCGTTGCTGCTTTGCCCGTATAGTGTACAATTGAATGCGTATCGGATGTGAGTGGCAGCTATGCCGCGTAGACGACGCGAGACTTGGCTGAACCAGATTATCGATCGACCTTCGAGCTGATCCATAACGCGCAGAACCAAGCGCCCCGGAAGACGTCGCGTGTGATCAATGAGATGTAGTGGCGACGACATGGCAAGGAGAGGGGAAAGAGCTAAGATCGCCCGTTGAGGCCCGCTGTGCCCAGGCGGAAGTGTCCGGGAGAGCACGTGCGTGGATCGAAACTTGACATGCGAATCGCGCCTGCTTTTAAGGTCTGCGTAACAATCTTTTGGTGGTAATACCAGGCGCAGACACAGCAAACTACGCAGCTGGATAGGCACAACAATGTCTCGACGAATCCAATGAGGCAAGTAACAGTGCTCTGGACGCCGTGTTGATCGGGGATGAATCTCGGATAAATGCACGTAATCGGTTCCCGATCGCCGAACAAACATCAACATCTAGATACTGCTCGGTCTCCGAGGAATAATATTGAGAACAAATGCTATTTTATCGCTGGTCAGAGGGGAGTTGCTCTTCGGAATGGTATTCTGAACGACTCATTTTTGGCTCGTCGCGGTCTGCGAGCTTCCACCCCAAGGCAAACAGTCTACGTGATAAAGTCATTAGACACGACGATATGCTCCTGCAACATCCCTCGCTCGTCAAAATCTTCGACAGAACGTACAGTGATATTGTACTCGTTCTTTTGGCTCGTCAACGTGAACCGTCACTGAATGCGACCGTTGATGTAACGCCACATTGAGAGTGAGCCTGCAGAGTAAGATGTGCTTCGGCGTGAAAAAGCGTGGCACCTGCCGTAGAAGAATGCCATTGATCACTTGGCTTGGCACTTATTCGTCCGATGTGACTTCGCGAGATGGCGCCAGGGGCAACTTGTCGTACGAGTTGTCCTCGGGTCTTTGCTCGCGACGATTCTCTTCCCTGATGCTGCCAATTGCCGATCATTACGTGCCCTAAAGATGTCTTCGTTTCTAAGCCACAATATTTGGAGAGACTACTCGTCAGTGTTAGCTTCAGGCCTACCCGAACGAGTTTCCATGGTTTCATCCGCTCTCACCATCATATTTGTGATTGTAATGATCAATAGCTCATACTGCAGGGCAAATGCCCGTCAGTGGACTCGCGGAAGGTGGTGTCGAGTCGCAGATTTGGTCACCCACGCGCGCTGCCGACTGTTTTTCACATCACATGCGTCCACGCATGTGCTTCCGAGTGTCGTTACAGCTCTAAGTCTGAAAAAGCACGCACAAACGATATTGAGATACCTGATTAAATGTCTAGTCTCGAACGACAAATAAAATGGCGCGCAAAAAACCGAACGACACTAATCGGCTCATGCCATTTCACAGATCGCTCATTAGTTGCCTACAAAGTCTGAACGCTGAAGCCAGATTGTACCCATCGCTTCATCCACTTCCTCGCGACGATGGACACGCTGCTAGTGACAACGTGGGAGACTGCTGAGCTCCTTGCCACGAGATCCCTCTACGGACAGCCCTTGATCGTCCTAGCCGGTCTTCCTCTGCTCGTCATCGCCTTGAATGTCCTACAGCAACTAGTAAGCTAGCAGCACGTCCGTGCACATATCGCTTACAAATAACTCCCCAGGTTCTTCCAAAAGACCCGTCGCTGCCACCTGAGGTTTTCCACCTCATTCCGCTCTTCGGATCCGCCGCATCATATGGCAACGATCCTATCGGCTTCCTCGAGCGTGCGCGTGCAACGGTGTGCATCTCGTCATGACTGTTGTTATCGACTCTGACAGGCCGCTACTCAGTACGGCGACTGCTTCACGTTCGTGCTCCTCGGCCGCAAGATGACAGTCTGCGTCGGTACCAAGGGCTCCAATCTTGTGCTCGGAGGCAAACTGTCGCAGGTTTCCGCAGAGGATGCCTATACTGTGAGTAGTTGGATTGACTAGACTCACGCCTCTGATGACCGCCGTAGCACCTCACGACACCGGTCTTCGGCGAGGGCGTCATTTACGACTGTCCCAACAACATGCTCATGGAACAAAAGCGTTTCATCAAAGTTGGTCTCTCGCAAGAGAACTTCGAGGCGTACGTGGACATGATCGACGACGAGGTCCTCAGCTTCCTCCGGTCGGATCCTCGCTTCAAGACCTACCAGCAGAACGACACATCGCAGTGGGGAGACTTCCACTCTTTCCAAACCCTGTCCGAGATTACTATCCTCACCGCCTCGCGCACACTCCAGGGCCAGGAGATCCGCGGAAGCCTCGACAAGACCTTCGCTCAGCGCTATCTTGACCTCGACGGCGGCTTTACGCCTCTCAACTTTATGTTCCCTAACCTGCCTCTTCCAAGCTACTACCGTCGGGATCGCGCCCAGAAGGCCATGAGTGCCTTTTACATCAACATCCTCCGCAAACGTGCTGAGGGACCATCCGAGCATGAGCACGACATGATGGCCTCACTCATGGGTCAGTCGTACAAGGACGGTCGAGAGCTTTCGGAGCGCGACATCGCGCATCTTCTCACCGCGCTACTCATGGGTGGTCAACATACCTCGTCCGCCACCACATCATGGATGCTTCTTCACATCGCCGACAGCCCCGAAGTTCAAGAGGCACTATACCAGGAGCAATTTGAGAACTTCGGCAGCCCGGATGGTACATTCAGAGCAATGACCTACGACGAGCTCAAGAAGCTACCCGTCCTCGACTCTGTCATTCGCGAGACGTTACGCTTGCACCCACCGATCCACTCCATCATGCGCAAGGTCATCGAAGACATCCCAGTTCCCGCCACGCTCTCCGCCCCGTCCGAGGATCGCACTTACGTTATCCCCAAGGGCCACTTCGTCTTGGCTAGCCCGGCAGTCTCGCAGGTCGACCCTCTCATTTGGCGCGATCCGCTCAAGTGGGATCCATCGCGCTGGTCTAACGCCGACGCCGCCGGTCACTACTCAAAGTATTACGAAGCTGGAGAGAAAGCTGACTTTGGATTCGGTGTCGTCAGCAAGGGTACCGAGAGCCCGTATCAGCCGTTCGGCGCCGGCCGTCATCGTTGCATCGGAGAGCACTTCGCGTACCTCCAGATTGGCACCATCGTTGCGACCATAATTCGCGAGATTGAAATTCGTCTCGCTCATGCGGTACCTGAACACAACTACCACACATTGATCACGCTTCCAAAGGAACCCTGCGGGATCCAGTATCGCCGCCGGCATCGTGCCTCGGCGTGAGAGAGAGAGGAGCTTTGGCACTTTAGTGTAAATTGACATGCAGTACATAGAAAGAATCATACAATTAGGTTACCATTTTTCAGACATCTTCGTGTTCTCCTGAGAAAATATGACTGACAATATCTTTTTGACGCCGGTGACCCCGGCCCTGCGTTTGGAACGCAATTTCTCGATGGTAGCCCGAATCCGATCGCAATCACGACAAGTGCCTTATATGAGCACATTTCACGTTAGTCTTCAGATCTTGAGAAATGAATGAGAGAGACGTAAGAAGTTGACTGAGTCTGGACGTGTCCGCTAGGTTACAAGCTAGCCTCACTCGAAACTCTTGAACAGCCGGAAGCAGCAAATGTATTGCTTAAACTCAAGTTTCAAGACCATAGAGACATCTAAGATCGCGCCAATTTCTTATAGCGAGGCGCACGAGTTCGAATCAAGAGGGGCGTCCTTCAAGTTTACCTCGGTCGCACGCGTCTCGTTGAACCGTCGCCACCTTGTACAGATGCAGGTCCAAACTACAATCCATCTTCCACGCCAACTGCAGAATTTTGTATCTATTATATCCGAGTAAGAACGCAGAGAGCGTGCATTGAGCAACGGGCATAGCAGAGGCCACGAGAGAGTAGCGTCTTGACGGCCGATGGATTTGCGGTAACGAGGGAACAGAATACTATTACTCCTAGTAGAAAATGAAGGGCAACAGGGGGGCATGGGCGAGAAATGCAGCTGGAGGCGGCATTGCTGAAGAATGAGGGTCAACAGGTAAACGAGTGTGGGCAGGTTGAGCATGGTGGGGCGCGACCAACTGATCCTGGTCAAGTAGCAGTTCATGGATTGTACCACGCCAAAAGTGAAGTGCGTAGGCCTGCTGGATAGAGGTTACAGTGGCGCAACGCAAGGATAAAGTCGCGGGGAGGAAAGCATAGGCTGGCGAGCAGTGGAGAAGGAACGAGGTGGGTAAGACTCGATTGCACTCACACCAAATCGGCGGCATAAGCAAGGCCGAGACGCAAAAGAGACGGCTACTAACACTAATTCGCAATTGTGCTAGTTATTTCAGACTCGTTAGTCTCGCCCTTCAAGTTTGCGATGACACTAGGATTGTCCATGAAGTATAGGTACACACTCTCGCTACGACATGTCTTGAGACTAGACCAAGAAAATGAAGCACGAGCAGTGAAAGAAGATAAGTCAGCGCGCGGGGTAGCGACCAAGCAAGTGCCGAGGAACGCACCTCTTGTGCATAGCTTCCGCGTGTGCTTCACGACCGACTCTACCACCATGTCAGCATCACCTGAACCCATAATCAGCCACCAAGTCGAAGTCTCGCACACTTCGTACTGACCGGCATCTCGCAGCCCGTTGAACCTTGCGTCGGAGTGAAAGGTTGCGATGGGGAACAGGTCATTCCGCCACCTTCGTCTGCTCAGTTGAGGCTGCGGGAAGACGGGGCGTCATGTGAGATCTGATTTCGTGGACGAATGAGTGGATGACAGGCAGACACATGAGCAGCGTATTCAAATTCAGATTCCACGCGATGCAAAGCGCAAGAGCCCATCAGTTCCACCCTGTCCACACAATTGAAGCACGTACTGAAATATCAGACTCGTTGTCCTTGATGCCCATCGACGCTTAGCGCCCATGTCGTGTTCAAGGTGTATCGTCCGCGGACAGGTCCGATCTGGCTGGAAGCACGACAATACCGCTGCCGGTATGCATCGGTAACGTGGCGAGAGGGCACACGAGCATGAGCACCAGCATCGCCCGAACTCGCAATTTGACAAAGTAGAATGTCGTGAAACGAAGGCAACGCGTGCCCGCCCTCGATGCAGCGCAAGCGACGTCACGCATCACGCGTCACAGCTAACAGCAGCAGGCCGCCAGCGGCTCCCCGCTGTTTTGTACCCGAATGCCCTCGTTCCCACGTTGAAGCCACCTCCACTCGTCTGGGGCTTTGTGAATCTGGCTTCACATACCAAAACCTGTTGGGAATATCCCCTTCGACACACAACGACAGGTACATCTCTAATAGGCAGACTTCTGCGAGTTACGCGAGAGTAAGGACGAATTCACGGTCATGAAGGGGTGCTCAAATCATGAATATCACTGTGTGTGGTAGAATACGATGAGAAACAGGAGCATGATCGGGCTAGAAAAGATTATAAACGCAATATCGGCGACTGGCAACGAGTAGCGACATGTGAGCGAGTGAAACGGATACCGATTCTTTTGCTCTCTGGCGCACTTTTGATCATTTTTATCTCGCAAAGCTATAATCACTCTAAATAGACACTAGATGCACCCAGAGATGAGGAGAAAGACTGGCAAGCGAAGGAGAAGCGAGAATGTGAGACGATGTAGTAGCTGAGGACGCATCGGCAAAAGCATCAGCATCGACGTGGAGGGTCAAACGTTGCGGTCACGCAAGCCTGATAAACCCGCCGAAGCCGTTAGCGATATCGTGGCAGCTTCTGCCCAGATAGTACCACAGATATTTCAGGACAGGATTGTAGAATGGATCGCTGTCAATTTTCCGCAGCCAGCTGCGGTGAATTGCCCGGACGCAGACTTGCTCCCATTGGCGATGTTGCTCGATATGAGGACAAAGGGCCACGGGAAGTTCCAGCATGGGTATCCATAGCTGATACCAGAAGTCCGTGAAATAAATCACTGCCGTTACAACTTCATGTGACGGCTGTGCGACCACTTCGATGAGGAGTGACCGAAGATTCCACATCTCCGGCATGGCCACCGCTGACCGCTGCATAAAATCATCTTTTGTATCGCTGGGAAGCTGGCTGGCAATATCAAAGTAGATCGAATAGAGAGCCTCGCGTTGGGCTGGCTGAGCCGGGTGATGCTTCCGAATGAAGTTCCGTATCTCGACGGGTGCCTTCACTGCACCGTGAGCGCCGATGCTGACAAAAGCGTAGGCCAACAAGGTGTCCCGCGCGCGTGAAATACTTTTGAACGCCGGGCGAATTCGATCGAACACACCTGCTTGGAGACCGTCAGGCAGCATGCTGCACATCGAAAGAAGCTGCATGGCCTCCAAACCGCCTGATGTAGACAGTAAAAATGAAATCGAGAGGTTCATGGAAGTCTCGAGTCCGGTTTCTACACCAGATAGCTTGGTCTTGTGTTCCACCTTATCTCGATTCCAGCGGTCGATAAGCTTTGGCACCGAGTGACCGAGACGCATGAGCTGGGCGAAGAGAGTCACAGCGAGTGGCATCCCGTCAAAAACATCCAGGAGCGGGGTAGCGATGTCTTTCTCTTCTCTGGTCATTCGACGCTCTGCTGTGATCTCCAGGAGTGTCGTGGTTGATTCTCGTGAGAACCTCCTGAGGTACGTGAGGTTTGTATTTGACCATTGAACGGATTCTGGCAAGTAATCTCCTGTAGTCGTGACAACGAGAGACAGCGAGTGGGCCATTGCATGTGACCCAAAGAATTTCGGAATCGTATCCCGTTCCGTCCGGTCGTCGCGGTCCCAGTTGGCGTCAACGTCGTCAAGTACAAGAAGCGTGCGTTTTCCTTTGGAGAGCTCCGCGATGACGGCTTGGCGTATGCCAGCAGCTGGCGGGACACCGAGGAGTATGGCTAGGTTGCCAATGACTGCGTCTGTGTTGGGAAGAGCCTCACACGACAGATAGAGCAGCCTATCGAATCGCTTCTGAATGCGAGGGTCGTGCAGCAGCTGTGTCGCTACTGCGGTCTTGCCCGCCCCGTTGGGACCAACAAATGCAAGTCGCGCACTATTGGGCTGCAGCAGGAGGTGGGCGGTTTGGTTGAAATAAGAATCGCGGTCGTGAAACACCGCCGACCTTGAAGGTAGCGCAAGCAACGGGCTTACTGGCTTCACCAATAAAGATTAGTTGTGTGCCGGAGACGTGAGCATGAGCAAGTCACATCAGCTCCATGGCTAGTTCTGAAACAATGCATCACCAATGTATCAGCGCTGTTGAAGGATCTTTGGGGCCCCCGTGCTGAATTCTCTTGCCCAGATAAGGGAGTAGCGCGGCAATCAAAACGATAGCAATAGCTCCGAGACCGACGGCATATCGGGTGTTGAACCTAACTGAAGACGTTTGCCACACTGTCTGATTCATGATGTGAACTATGTTTTGGTTGTTGAATATGTGCCCATCGCCCTGGTGCTCATTTTTGGTCGTGATGCTGTTGTCCGCAAGTGGCCTCTGCGTGTGAATTCCGATGGCGCTGCCCGAGGAGCGTCGTCGGGGCTCTAACACTTTGGACTGATCTGTTGACATCTGCTTCTTCCTGATGTGCAAGTGGGAGTGCCTTTGATGAGAGCGCCGGGAATGCAAGGCACACACGTGTTCTCCGGCCTCAGCCGACGAGCAGGTCAATGCCGACACCTACCAGTGCAACGAACTTCGCGCGAGTCACAATAACGACGACCATCGTACCCTGGAAGCGCAATTTGCTACAAATTAGACTGGGACGTTGAAATCGGTGTCTGGGGTTCTCCGACTCTCGCTGGCGAGCAGGCAAATTGATTCGTAACGAGTTTATTGACCATACACAAAACCAGCGAACTCGAGACCAGGTAGTCCGGTGTTTTGACCGATACTGTATTAAGCGAAGTTGTCCGCAGAGACGAGGGACATTTAATCCGTATGAAAGACAAAAAACGAGAAAGGAAAGCAGAAACTGGACGTAGCCGTCTATGGTTCGTAACCTGCTCAAACCGAAGAGAGGGACGAGGGGTTTGCAGCATGAAGTGGTCTAATATAAATAGTATGTATACGCACACTGAGCGACAGAGGATAACGATGGCGAGAAACGGGTACTTGAAGTTGAAACTGTCGGCGCAGGCGACAACACGCCGACGAGGAGACCAAACCTGCAACGTTCCCATAGCGTCCGTTCCAACACCGTCTGTGCCGTGTTAGCAAGCCCATGCCACAAGATGAAGAGGAACGCACTCTTCAGGCGCAGCTCAGGTTTGCGCTTCTTGGCCAAGGCGGGCCACCATGTCACTACCTGCGCCATTCGTCAGCAATCAGCTCATATCAAGACGGAAACGAGCATCGCGATACGTGACAGTATGTAGCTCCTGAGCCAAGGCCAAAACGTTGCAACGAAGAAGAAGTTCATTTACGTGTGCGGTGCGGTGAAGAGGGCAGCGTGGCACGAGAGGGTAGGGAGCGCGCGAAGCAGCAAAGCGCAAGTCGCCTAGCTGGTCCGGCCGAAACCTTGGAACGACTCCGGAAGGCTCAGTCTAGTAGTTCTTTTCATGAAATGGATTTTTATCCGCGTGAAGCGAAGGGAGAGAGAGCTCCCTAGGTATGGATACACGAGCTCAGGGTTGGTCCGACTGACAGGAGTCGAGGCCCAGTTGTGACGCGACTGGGTACATAACACCGATCGCTCATCAGAGCCACACGAGGGCGTTGTACCATGTCTCTAATAGGTATGAAGTGCGGAGGCGATTGCGGACTGATTATAGTTCGAGCGCGGGAGCACGGGAGCACAGCGGAAACGGGGATAAACGCGCAGGCGGGCCAGGGGCGAAAGAAGAACAGGTCGGGCAGGACTCAATCGCGTTGGCATCGACTGGGTGGCATACTTGAGCGTGAATGGAAGACGGGCGGACAAACTCTGAGTCAGTGGTGGCGTCCCCAGAGGTCGTAGAGTCCTTCATCTTGTCCTTGCGACCGAGGCGATGCCGGTGCTGCACTCGGGGTACACAAGCGCCTCGTCACAGGGGCATCATGTACCTTGGTCGCGCAAGAAGGGAACACATGCACCGGCGGACACACAAGCAGCGCATTCGCAGACAAAGACGTGCAACAGAAGGGGTAAGGCAGATCACCAACGACGGCCGCCGGCCTATATCCAAATCCAACGCAAAAGCAATGCGTGATAGTTCATCAGCGTCCCACCCTGTCAGCACATTCAAGGCACGTACATGTCACACTCGCTGCCCTTCATGCCCGTCGACGCTTGAAATCCGTGCGCGTGCTCAAGATGTACCGCGCAAAGCTGTGTCCGATCTGGCCACAGCTACGACGGGGTCGCTGCCAGTATGTATTGATAACGCTGCGTGCGAGAATACGAGCATGGGCGTAAGCAGTGAGCGAATTCGCGTGGAACGAGGGCAAGCCGCAACTGTCATGCCCGCCCTGGATTCGGCTCAAGCGACGTCACGCGTCCCGGCTGATACCGGCAACCCGACAGTGGCTTCCGCTCTTTCGTCAGGTTTCGGATTAGGGCATTCGCTTGACAATGTTTATGAGTTTGGTTCGACGTGGTGATTTGCAGCTCTGCGACCGTCACAGAACTAGCACCGTTCTCCCAGTCCAATGTTCACTGAACAGGAAACCAGTGCCTCGTTGTACGATGCATCGTTCCGCGAGACACCGACGCACTACGCGTAACTGCCATGCTCAACCCCCAAATACGCTGGACGGACCTTCTTCTCGCTTCAATAACCCCGCGTCAAGTATAGCTCAGGCAAATCGCACGCATGCGGGCAAAGCACCAACAGCAGAAGCACTAACGCTGAAGATGGACAGTTGGCTACGATAATGTGGATTTAAGCTACACACAGTTGAATAGACATCTGCTACGCTTCAACCTCAATCTAAAGTGGTGTAACGGGACGGCCGATCAGCCTATGAGTTCCTCGTAAACAAAGCAGACACGCACATCCCTGATATTGGAGACGGAACCATCTTGCCCGACCTGGACCACGGGGACCTTCTGAGAGCCACTGTAAGTTAGTTACGAGTCTGAATTGCTGTTGTGGATCACAACTCCTGGATGGCAACACTCACGTCGATTTCACCCTCAGGAGTCAGGCTTTCGCGCAAGATGATGTGAGTTCACGCTCCTCCCAGTGCTAGATACAGGAACTGCTTACACTTGAGCGTGTACCTGACGTAGCATACCAAGGAGGACAAATCAGCCGATGATCATCTCGTCAGCAAAGCAGACACGTACACCCTCTACATTGGCGATCTCGCCATTCTTCCCGACCTTGACTCTGTCGACCTTGACATCCTGAGTATCACGTCGAGTTAGTCACGAGTCTGAATGGTCGCTGTGGATCACAACTGCTAGATGGGAATGCTCACGACGTCTGCATTCACACGAACTAGTCTTTTGAGCGTTAATGTAAGTTTATGCCTCTCATAGTACTCGAAGAAACATCTGCTTACTTCTTGTCTGATAAATAACCCAGCGTAATCAGGAGGGCAAATCAGCTGATGACCATACTTTCGACAAAGCAGATACGCACCTTCACCAAAGCGTCGATGTCGGCTACTTTTCCGTTCTTGAGCAGGTCGACTTTGGCTTTCTGAGGCCGACGTCAAGTGAGTCATGAGTCTGAATTGTCGTTGTGGATCACAACTGCTAGATGGGAATGCTCACGACGTCTGCAAGCCTAAAGGTTCCTCTTTTGCGTAAGTACGGTCCACGCAGTGCTTAAAGAAACACCGGCTTACGCGTTATCATTGGCCTAAGGTAGCGTAATCAGGGGGGTAAATCAGCCGATGACCATTCTGACAACAGACCAGACACGTACAGTACCGCCGTCTGAGAGTTGGACACCGGCCAATTCCGACCGACCTCGATAATGAATCTATTTTTTGTTTTTTCTCCTCGCACCAATAGTATTATGTTGCCTAAATGTGCTAAGGATTTGTTCGAGATTTTTTATGCGGCCGTCAGGGCCACACTTTCGATACAGCACCACAGCGCTGGCGGCTGACCAACCGAAATATTGAAAGATTAAAGCTTTACCGCCCCGTATTCGGCGCGAAGTTGTCTACGCCGTTCGCGTCCCAGACGCTGACCCTCGGCACGATTCACTCATATCCATTCAAACACTTAACTTCCCTTCACTGTGAGAAGTGACTTGTATCCTCGTGCTGTAATTCAAGACCTCAGCATTTCCGCGCTCGCCACTGTTGTCACCAAGGCTTCACTAGCGGTCTGAGCGTCGCACTGGTCACCGCTTTTCGACCGTTGTGATTCAGACTCTTGAAGTATACTCCGAGGCGCAAGGGAAAGGCTACTGCGACGGGATTGTTTAAATCATGTTTATACGACTGTGTCTGCGCACCCAGAGATATGTCACCATAGATATGCTTGCATGAGAACGGCACGTGCGTGGAAGAACATGTCGAGAGACGAAGACATGGATGACGAAGGAAGAATGTTCAATAGCCGCAGCGCAGCGTTCCCAATAGGCGAAGCAAGGTAGCCAAAACGATCACGGCTGAGATGAGGACAGAAAATAATGACTCTGCCTGACTGTATCAGATAGCATGTTCTGATGCGCACCGTGCTCAAAGGAAAGAGAGTGGTCGTGGGGTTGGGAATTATGGAAACAAAACCGAAGACAGTAACCTGCGTGACTGGCAAGAATGGAGAGCAAGTCACGACGCTACCGAGTACTTGCCGCTTGTTTTTTCTCAGAGATATTGGTATGAACGAGACACACCCGCTCAAGAAGAAGACGGGAACAACATGGGAGGTCGCAGAATTGGCATTGTACGGGGCATCGCGCGCAATACACGTGGATAGCATCCTGTATCGCGTGCACCGTGTGCGAATTGGCTGGCAGACGAAATGGAACGTCGTGGAATGAGGGCAAGCCGCAACTGTCACTCCCAACCTTCAATTCCGTAAACTGACCGGACTCGCCAAGGGTGCGTCACGGTTGATTCCGGTAGACAGCTGCAGCCGCTTCTCAGTCCACGAAGGCCTCGGTCAAACTCATCGAACCTGCAGATCTGGCCTAAGGAGAAGTAGATAGGCTGTTTTACAGGCGGTTTTGGTCATGTTTTTCTCCGGATTGCTTCATTTGCATCCGGCTCGGCGGTGGCCCCTCGGGTTCTGGCGATTGCGGCTTGGACGAGACCAAGCCGCCGACACGCCACGTGTCTTACTCACGCCTTGCACTCCCTCTTTGAATTGTGTGTAATCGCTGTCAGAATGTATCATGGCCACGGCTACGACGAACGAAGCTCTGAAAAAATCTCAGACATCGGATGAGAAGCTCCTGGGCCGTTCTACGGTTTGTATGACGTACGTGGAACCTCTTTTATCGTAATGAGGAATCTCAGTCCGTGGGCAACAACAAGGCAAACATGACCTTCAGTTCTGGCCGCGAAGTTTACAACTACAATCCAATTCACAGCTCCGTCAACAACTACAGTGACTCACAAAACTGTTCAAATGATTGGCGCTCCGGCAATCTTCCGTGTATATCTCCGTAAATACTTAAGATGAACATCTATCCTCTTATTTCTGGGTAGCTGTATCTGTAATCTACAGTT
>Ga0247815_10002466_pt1 | contig 13704 bp, 21 predicted proteins | sample UWRJL194509B1_FD_181014 | JGI IMG/M metagenome (GOLD analysis project Ga0247815, IMG submission 181014) | Plant litter microbial communities from Arlington Agricultural Research Station in Wisconsin, United States - UWRJ-L194-509B-1 | ecosystem: Environmental > Terrestrial > Plant litter >... | reverse complement strand
GATGATTTCCGGGCAACGCCGGTTAATGCGATGAACCACCAGTCGGTCTCGGGACCGGAAGCGGGCTGCAACGACTCTTATCCTCACGCCATGTCCTCGCCACCCACTAAAGCTGCTCCTTTCCTGTATCTGATCGGGTATCCTGGTGCCGGCAAGCAGACGGTGGCCCGAGAGATGCTGTAAGTGTTTTGACTCTCAGCATATCCCTAGAGTCCAGCCTGAGATCAATGCGACAGGACGTTGCTGTCAGAGGCACGGCTCATCGATAACCACCTCTTAATCAATCTTACTCGAGCCGTATTCAAGCAAGGCACTCCTGAGTACGAGGAGCTACGTGCCAAAATAGTCAGCAATTGCATCGTACAAATGAGTGAGAGGCTGACTTGTAGGGTGCGCAGCGTCAAGACATGTTGAACGCAATTGTTCACTCGGAGACCACTAGGCAGACAACCTACATCTTCACTGGTGCCCACGTCGAAACCAATCCTGTCTGCATTCCGATCACGCGTGACATTGCGGAAGCCGCCGCTGCGCGAGGATCTCAGCTCGTTTCGGTGATCCTGCAATGCGACGTCGAGGAAAATATCAAGCGAGGTACCAGCTCAGGACGTGTCGGCAAGCTGACCAATCCCGATACTATACGCAAGATCATCGAGTCGGGACCGGTGTTCAGTTTCGAAGGGAGGTTCCCTGGTGTAACGGAGGTAAAACTCGACACAACCGGAAAGGAGCCAAGAGAGGTCGCGCAGATAATTTTAGAGCTGGTGGAGAAAGCCTCGAAGGAGTAGCCAGTGATTGAAACACACTAACTACGGCAGAGGGCTTGAGGTGGAGCATCGGACTCTGGAAACACCTTGTACTGCTGCCTTCATTGTATGTCACGAACGTTGGTAATCAGATTGAGTCTCGAAATGATTGCTCGTGAGTACAATCAGCTAGCGAACAAGTTCGGCAGACGTCCCTACAATGCGTGTCGGCGAGCTCTTCGAATTGCGAAAGAATCATTGTACTGGAAAGAGACACATGGACGTTGACCAACGGTCCGATATGCTCAACCTTATGCGTTAACGCTGCAAGCTGATGTCTCCACCGATCTTCAGTCTCGTAAAACTCTATACCGGATGTGCGAACCACATCCAGCAGTGTCGGCCGGCGCACGACCGCCCACAGGAGAACATGAACGATGACCTCGACCGATACGATCATGTGTCCCCGAAGACAACATTCATGCTGCGGCTTTGCGCAGCATGCCTGCCACCCATTTACTTGCGCATAAGCAATTCCCACCTCACGCAACAACGGAGCATCCAATACCGCGCTGTTGATGTCCCACAGGAATACGTCGTCGAAAGGTGGCAGTGTCGACCGCGTGGCGAGACCATATTGCGTGCAGCATCCGACGAGGAGCGTCAGGCTCGTCAAAGCTGGCAATTTAATGACAGCCTCCCGAGGCCAGAGAAATTGGCAGATCGATAGCGTCGTGACCAGTGGATGATGCGCGTAAAGCGATGGGTTAAGATACGGATGTGAGCTATCTGCCATAGAGTACGCTTCTGGTCCACGATCGTGGTGAAGTTGTATTCTGAGAGGAGGACTTGGGGACGGCCGTCGTATGACCACCTCAGTAATCTCAAACCCGAATGCCACTTCCATGTGGTGCTGAACTTCGTCCATAAGAGCCTTCCACCAGATCGACGCCCTGAGCGCGCATTGTAATGTCATCAAGTTAGGCGCACTGTCCGCGTCAATGAGAGAGTGTATGAATGCCGGAATACCATAGCGAATATAGATTTGCAGTAGGCGCAATGAATGCTTCACAGGTGCCTCATAGGCAGTCACTACCGGCAAGGGCTGATCGTAAGGCGAGACTCCACGAATCCTGAGCTTGAGTGCCTTGAGTTCGGGGAGTGAGATAAAGATGTTCTGAAGATCAGTTCGCGAACAATGTCCGTTCCCTGGACGATAGTCCAGGACCATGACATGTTGGAAGGCGGTTGGCGTAGGTGTGAGTAAAAGATTTATAATAACAAGCATCCTGAGACGTGGAGCGAAGTTCCCAAATACGTTGCTTGGGACAGTCCATTCCATTCCATGAGGTGGGTACTCAACGCACAAGAGCGACAAGCGCTCCAATACTGGCGCTGATCTGAACCACGTTGTGACGAGCTGCAGCCATCGTTGTTGCAGTTCGGGATAGTCGGCTAAACGATCAGGAGAGCCACGTTGTACCGGAATGCGCATGTTGATGTCATGAGCTTGTCGAAGCTGTGTTATCCAGACAGGAGACGGACTGCCCGATATTGCAGGGTCGAAGATCCAATTTAGTGTTTTACATGACAATGGTAGGGGAAGCTCGCTCTCCCGGAAGAGTGCGAGACTTTGTGGAGGTTTGAACCATATGATGCAGAAGCATGCACGGTCTACCGTTGCCATGAACAGCCGACAAGTTGTCCTCAGACGACTGAGAGTCATCATGTTCTCAGACTCGTCGAGGATGTGAACGATGAGATGAAGCACATCGGCGGGAAGCCGCAGAAGTGGACTCTTTTCGTTTAAATCATTTCTCAGAGCGTGCTTGACATGCTGCTGCAAGTTCCAGACCGTCTCAAAACGGCGATCAGAGCCGATGCCTGTAGCAGCGTCGCAGAAAGGTAGCATAGGCGAAATCAAGGAGGCACGCGCGGCGCACTATAGCGTCCAGACTGGTTATGTGGTTGTCGTCCACCGCAGACATCTGGACTTTGAATCTTGGGCAACGGAGAGAGGAAAGCCGCACAGAGCAGTTCACGCTCCGCAACGCGTCTTGACGCCCAACTGCAGCTCTTCCGTCTGACCGCCGCACCCGCCATGTCGCTGCACCTTCCCAGTGCGATAGGGCTCGTCGCAACGGCTGCATTTCAGCCTAGACTGCTCATCCCGCACCTTATAATCCGAGGTAACATGTCAAACAGGTGGCAGCGTGCACCCAATTTTAACGCATGCCGATTCCAGACCTTCGTCAACTTGACTTTGTCGCCATGCGCAGTGCAGGATACAACGGTGCCGTCTTTGACAAGGACAACTGTCTCGTGCGTCCGCCTGCTGATATCTCCGTTGAAGACACCGCGCGCTGAAGTCATGCAATGCGGTACAGACATTTCCGCTGAAGGACAACCTCATTCCAGAGCTGACCGTACGTGTGCAGGACTTACTCAGGACTCTTCAACGAACGACTGAAACATTGTCTTTCTCAAGGAAGCCTGGACGGCCTGTAAAACCACCTTCAACAAAGGTCGTGTGCTTGTTGTCTCCAACAGTGCGGGTACTACAGACGATGCAGGTGGCATCCAGGTCAGATATTTTCATTCCAATTATCATGTGCTGGGCCTTTCTCTGACCGTTTGGTTTCAGGCGGAGAGTGTTTCGCACGCGCTTGGCGTTCCGATTCTAACACACCTCGTCAAGAAACCTGGCTGGTCTTGCGTCCGCGATGTCCGCAGAGCCTTCGCAGCGTCCGCCAGTACATCGAATAACTCCCTTTCTGAGGCAGAAGATCATCAACTCGCCGTTATTGGCGATCGTATCTTGACCGATGTCGTCCTCGCACATCGTCTAGCTCGCAGCAACCCTTCCTGGTCACTCAAATCCATCCTCGCACGCGGGTCGGCCACAAATCCGCAATTCCGAACACTTTCGGTGCTTGTGGACCCATGGGAGCCCCGAGACGCCAGACTCTTGCGAAGAATTGAGAATGGGTGGCTGTCGTTGGCACGAAGGATAACAGGTCTCAAAGACGCGCCGTTGACCGACACGCAGGGGAATCAGCTTGCCGGCGTGCGGGTTCTTGATGGGTGGCAAGACCGGGTGCGACCATTCGTGCGATCTTGGGATCCCAAATGGGATCGAAGACCGCGGAAACCCAAGTCCTCCGTTGGCGCAGCAGAATGGGAGGGAGTCTGAATCTTATTCATATGATGTGTACTCACAGCTCCCTACAACACACATGATGTTTTCATCGCCGGTTCCTGTTGGCACCAGACGAACCAGCCCCACCCGACGCGGCACTCCTCTTCATCTCTTCCTCATCCAATCCTGCCTCCCGCAAGATCTTCTCTACCTCCTCCAGCAGAGGCTTGTACTCTGCATACCGCTCCTGTGCCATGCTGAATCCGTCTCGCCGCAACATCTTGCCGCGCTGGTCGCTGGTACCGCTCGCAAATGCACGTTCGGCCCAGTACGAGCGCGACCTGGCATAAAACTGTGCAAGCGACTCGCCAGGGAGAGGTGTACTGAGAGCATCCTCGGCGGATCGAGCGGCGTCACGCGATCCTCCCAAAAAGGCTTCTGCTTTGGAGCGTAAAGCTGCCTTCTCGGGGTCCTAATGCAGTGTGAGCGGTCTGGGTTACGAGGTAACGCACAAGATCATACCGTCTTCTCGTCCTCAACCTCTTCGTTGAGGTCGTCGTCCGCCACCAGTGTCTCGTCGTCGCGAACCGTTGTCGCCACCTCGTCATCATCATCCGTGCCGTCATCCTCCTCATCGTCCTCCCCATCTTCACCATCCTCTTCATCGCTCGACTCCTCACCGACGCCAAACTCGACATCGCACGGTTTAAGGCATTCGAACTTTTCAAGTTTTTCCAGGTTTAACGAGTGGAAGTCGTCTAAGGTGTATTCGCGTGCGCCACGCTCGATGATACCACCGTAACTGTGTGGCGGCATGAGCGACATGAGGTGGAACCGATGGAAAAGCCACGTACATGTACAGTGTGTTGCGCAAGACGCTGAGCATGGCATTGTACCGCGGGATGGGAATGGTCAGCTGAGGATCGTCAGAGTCGACTTGTGGTTCCGGCGTTGGTGCTACAGTTGTATCAACAACGGATGGAGAGGCAGATGTTGATGCTGTGTTCGGTGCGGGCTTGGGAGCAGCTCGCGTGGGAGCAGACGTTTGCTAGCGAGCACGGTTTCAGCACGAGCAGTATCTATTGAATGGCTGCAGCTCACCGTCTTAGTCACCACCCGCTCTGTTTCGCCGTCCTCGTCGTCAGCGTCATCGTCGCCCTCATCGTCGTCGTAGTCTTCTTGTTCCTCCTGCTCTTGTGCACGCTCCTCAGCTTCGCGCTCCTTTCGCTCCCTCTCGCGTTCTTCGCGTTCTCGTCTCTTTCGTTCTTCTTCCTGTAAACCATTTGTCAGCTACAGTGCAAGAGATCGTGCGATTTTGTGCACCTCCTGCTTCTTCTTTGCCTTCTTCAGACCAGCCTGAGCGCCTGGCTTCTTCTTGGGCTTGCGTAGTGCCATCGACTGCCACCGACCCGGCGCGGTTAAGTGCAAGGCCCAGCTGCATACGATGTTAGCATCATATCGCCTGGGTCATGGGTAGGACAACGAACAGGTCTTGATAGAACACACTCTCGATGCTCTCTTCGTCCTGCATCACGTCTGTGACGCCGCCAAACAGTACGGCTGAAGTGGGCATGGTTTCAGCGAGTTGCGGACTTTGGAGCGTCATACAGCCTACAGACGAACCTTTGCCTGTGACGCCCCACACAACCCCGGTACAGCCGCTGCGGGACGGAGGGTGAGGCGTCTGACCCTTGGGCTTCATGCGCTGCCACTTAATCAGCTTGAGGTCAGCGTCCATCCTGCAGCAAGAGTGAAATTAGGTTCTGTGACACAGTGTTCTGGTTTGAAGACGGACTTGAGGAACCAGGTGTCATCAAGTGCCGTCCCTTGGACCTTCTTTCCTTTCGTGTAGTCTTTGCAGTATCCGCCGTGAAGAACTACTCCGTCGGGCATCGCCATGAAGGAGAAACCTGATCGCGCTTGTGGGCTCTGCTGCGTCGGACCCATGCAAACTTGGGTCCACTTGTACTCCTGCGTGTCAAACACCCAGGTATCACCAAGGTAGTGAGTCTTCGGACCACCAGGATCATTAAATCCACCAAAAAGTACCAAGAGATGTTTCCAGAACGCCATTCTGTACGAATAATGTGGGTCCACTGCCGATCTTGGGGGAGGCCTTGGAATGCTTACCGGTGGCCGCTGCGCGCACCAGGCTTCACCTTGGTCTCGATGCGCTCCCACATGTGTGTCGTCACGTCGAACGACCAAAAGTCTCGGTAGTGGTGGAAGTTGTTCTGGTGCAGGCTGGAAAATTCGCCGCCGAAGAGGAACAGCATTCCCTTGCCGCTGGCTGCGACGGCGTGTGCGCTGCGAGGATTCGGGCGTGTTGGCGAAGTGAAGAGTCGCCATTCGTTCTTCTCGGGTGTGTAGCGAAAGACGTCGGCGTAGAAGTACTGGTGAGGGAGGGTTGGGTGAACACAGACGACGCGGTGGTCACGAGAAACTCACGGCCTTGTTGTCCTCGGAAAAGTATTCGCCTTCACGAACGTGCAGTAAGTACTAGAAGATTCGACGTATTTAGGGAACTCACCTCCAATCATCCACAAGAATTGTCCAGTTGGGCATGGAGTTAGGGTTGCGTTGGCACGGCTGTGACGAAGAGATAAGCTGGCGGCAGCCTGTGTAGCAGATTGTGGCGCACCGTGATGGCGGCCCAGTGGCCAACGTTTCAGACACGGTATGGGCTTCCTCCCACTCGCGTTTGATCTACTGGCGGCTTGATGTGAGCGAGAATGTGATCTAGCCTTGAGGCAAGAAACTGACCCTCTCCAAGATCGCGTCCAAGTCCTGGTCGTCGTCGCTAGAGTCATCGCCAGCCTTTCCAGCCTTTCCTTTGCCTTTGGACTTTTTCGTAGTCTAAATCCAATTCAATTTGCGGTCAACAGGCTGTTAATCGCGACTACAGGGCGACTAATAGGGCTAACATCTGCATACATACTTTGTCTACTCGTTTGTCGCTCTTCGCAACAGCTTTGGCTTTCTTTGCAGCCTTTGCAGCTGCTTTGCCATCCTTTGCGGCACCTTTCTTGCCCATCGGAGCGGGTATTGCAGCGCGTGACTCGACCCGAGGTGGAGCGGAGCGGGAGCGAGCGATCAGCGGACTTGGAACGGCAACAGCGGCTTGACCTCGGATCCCCCACCTCCACAACAATGTAAAGCTCAATTATTTCACCAGACCGCTGCAGCTGAATTATGCGGTGTGTAATGCGCCGTTTAATTGCTCGATGAGTGTAGAATGTGCTGGCGGTGTGTTGAGTCATTTCACATGTGTCCTGGTGGAACGCTCCGGGTGGATCACAGGGCGTCACCGTGTTTCCTTGGAGCCCCGCCGGAGTTTACGCTGTGCTCACATTCTTGCCCTCTTACCATCACCAACATGCATTACACTACTAGTCCCTCCACTCCCTGCGGCTCTGCAGCCTCGACGGCATCGCAGAACCAGTCGCGCAAGACTGCTAGCAGTCTTTTCCCCCAGAACGAGGTCGCTGCCGAGCAGGACTACTTCTTTGGCCGTAACGAAAATGACGACGAACACTACGACGACGACAGGCTCGAGAACTACAACCAGTCAAGAGAATGTGAAGGCGATGCTGCTGCGCTGGAGGAATTCGCTGCAAGCCTGGTGAGTCTCGCGTGCGCTGTCTCATATTCAACATGTTTCACTGACCTGTTGCCCACAGCAGCGCCCACGCTGCGTTCTCACGCCGTTTACCTTCACAAACCGGTATATGGAGCGGTTCACTGTTTGGAGTCACCGCGAGCCGTCCTTCCTCCGCGATACCATAATTCCCATCGCCGAGTCGCCGCTCTGCACAGTCGACGAGCGCGACGAGTTCAATAACTTGCGCGCGAGGTCTTTCAACTGGAATCCTTCGGACGAGTACACGCCACGCTCGGCCAGTTCGACGCCCGAGTCGACACAGCCCACAACGCCCGTGACTCTGGCTATGGACCTTGACGACGTCGAAGTCGACAAGGCTCTCCTCACGCCCACCAAGGAATTCTGTTGGGCTGACGATATTGATGAGGACGATGACTATTTCTCGGCACCGCCCTCGTTCGACGACAACTGCTAGACGCACCACGACCCTCCAACGACTTTGCAGCATCACCCAACAACCACTCGCCTCAACGCATGCAACTAAGTTAACACCCGACCGACATCGATATCGCGACCCGCATAACTTAAGGGCCGGAGAGGAACAGGACCGCCCGCTGGGTCTATACCGCGCGACCTGTCTTGCAGGCCGTCGCTAGCCCACTAAAAAAATTAGCCTCGCACGACTTTTCTGTCTGCTGCCTCCCCTTGGACCGCTCTGTGCCCGATTCTCGTACTATCCGGCTGCTCTGATCCGAACATTCCGTTCCCCTGCCTTGCGACATTTGTACATATAACCATTCGTTCTCAGCCTCCCGCTCTCGCTCTCGCTCTTCCTGTTTTCCATCCATCCACCCTTGCATGCTGCGCTGTTTAACACCCTTCCGAACCGTCATCCGTTATCTCGCTTTGTTTTCCCTCACCGTCTGTAATACCACCCCGTCCGCCCTGTGCTTGTCTCTTGCTTGCTCGCGTGTCCTCCTTGTTGGACTCCAGACTTGCTCTTCCGTCATATCCTCGCTGTTGAATGTAGTTTATAACACTATGCATCAATTGTTTGTCACATAATCTGGCTGTCTGAAGAGTTGAACCAACGGGCCGATGTTGCGCGGTTCGGTGCGTAGGCGGGGCGTGGATCTGCCGATCCATTTCATTCATCTCTTGCTCTGACGTCGTCGAACTTGAATATGAGCTTGCGCAAAGTCGTCGTGGTAGGAGGAACTGGTTAGCTTGTCCTTGAAGTTCACTAGACGATTTCTGACACTGTGCTATGCTGCAGGATTCGTTGGTGAGGAGGGCTTGTGGCACAGCGACGCGCTTGCTAACACTGCAACTCTCAGGCCGCAACATCGCCTCTCACCTCCTTCGCACAAACCGCTACGTCGTGAAATTAGGCTCAAGGAATGCTCTGCGATCTCCTCTGGCCAACGTCTTCAGCGCCGGCGGTAACCTCGGCACAGTTGAAGTGGATGTCTCGAAGCCAGACACCCTCGCCCGCGCATTCGAACACGCCGACGTAGTCATCTCGCTAGCTGGCCGCCTACAAGCTTCACAGCACGAGTTCGAAGAGCTGCAGTGGCGTGGTGCAGGCAACGTCGCACGTGCTGCGCGCGAGGCTGGCGCTTCACTCGTGCATTTCAGCGCGATTGGTGCCGACGCACAGAGCAGTGTGCCGTACTGGCGCACTAAGGCCCTAGGCGAAACGGAGGTCCTCAGAGAGCATCCAGAAGCAACTGTTATCAGACCCAGTCTGATATTTGGACCAGGAAATGAATTTGGACCAGGTGACGAGTTCTTCGGAGTATGTCAGCGCTGCATCAGGTCATGCTGAAAATTGAACTGACATGCATGTATAGCGTTTTGCCCGCCTCGCGAAATTCTTGCCGTTCCTCCCTGTGTTCGACGGAGGTGTGAGCCGATTCCAGCCCGTGTATGTCGGAGACATCGCAAAGTTTGTGGAGTTGAGCGTGAGTGGCGCCTCGGATATCGCCGCGGCAGTGCGTGGCAAGATTTTGGAGGCTGGTGGACCAGAAGGTACATACCATTTCACCCGCTCAATCAAATTGTTCATAGAAATTTCTTCTCTGCAGTGTTTACCTACCGGGAGCTCATGGAGTTCGTCCTCAAGTACAGCGGCAGACGTCGACCCATACTCTCGCTTCCTTCTGCCATCGGCAAAGCCCAAGCATTCTTCCTCGAACGTCTGCCTCCAAACCTCTTCTCGCTCACAAGAGATCAGATCGAACAGCTCAAGTACGACAACATTGTAACGGCGGATCCGCGGCTGCAGCCTCAGTGCATGGACTTTGACGACTTTCTCCTACGCTTTGCCAAGGTGCCAAAGTTGACTTCTGTGCACGAGATCCTCCCTCAGTATATGTAGAGCCAAGTGAAGCATTGAAATAGCAAACACAAACGTCCAGACTGACACAAACTGTAGGGTAAAGTCTTTTCTTCTATGCAACTTATAAGCTGCCCTAAATTAAACGGAATCGTATTTCGTTGCGCATGTTATCGTTACTGATCACACCCACTCAGCAGGAGTACAAGTGATACGTGACAAACACATGCCAAGCATTGTAAAATGTTCAGGATTGCCCAAGATTAGCCAATGTATTCGGGACGGCTCAAGCGCGCTCAATAGCGATTGGCTGCTTGGTTGGCAAGAGTCAAGACATCAAGGTTGACTTCCGGCAGAGCCGACGCAGCAGCCCGACTCGGCTATCGAAGTTTATATCTTAGTTGTTTCGTCTTATTTCCGTCTGTGATGACCTTGTGCGTCGCGACTTGATCCCTTTGCAGAATTGGTCTCATCCTTTGCCCGTTGCTTTCACTCGTGTGGGGCACATGGGCGCTCGCCTGCTTGCTTTACTGTACCAATATATTTTGGTTATTCTTCATATATCGATGCTTGGTCTTCTGATTCGATGATACATTTGACGCAAGTGACAGTCTCAGCTGACAAAGTTATTGGTTACAGCGCGAGCGGAGATTGCGACGAACACACGGTTCCCTCTACCTCCTCCTCTTCCTCCTCCCACCCTTCCAATTATTTGTTTGAAAGCCGATCGGCTCAACGATGGACGCCATCGCATTTCGATCTCATTATTTTAACGTGTTCTGCTTCAACAAACACTACATACCGACTCGATTGCCTGCGGGTTTAGTTGATAAGAAGCATTGTTGTAACCGCCTGACTCTACTAAGCTTTGGAACACACACAGATCACCTTTCCACATCGTACTGGGCTCGCTCGTGCAGGGTTGCAACACTTTCGAATTCCTCATCGCGTCGCCAGTCTTCACACGTAACCGCGCCGCCATCGTTTGTCTGCTGGCGACTTCGCTCTCAAGTTCAGATCCCACTTGACAATGTCTCGAGTCAGCAATGCTACATTGGGGGAAATCTGATTTGCTAAAATACAAGGGGATCGCTAAAGTACAAGAGGATCAATAAGATACAAGCGAGTCGATGCGATATACGAGGCAATGGCGAGCGTTCAGAGCGCCGCGGCGAGCCTGGCGACCTCCTGCTGGAAGGCCGCGTCGCCGGCCGGTCCTGCAGCGATGGCATGAAGCGTCGGCACTGTCGGCCACCACGCCCTGAAATACCCAGAAATCATGCCGACCAGCTGGTCCTTGTCCACGAACGTCGGCGCTTCCGCCCGAAGGTCTGGCCGCCGGTACAAAATCCAGAGCGCCAGGCGCTCGAACCTCTCGTACTGGCTTGGCTCCGACGAATAACCTGCCCCGCACGCGCGCATGCCGGGGCACCCGGCCGGCGGGTGGCTGCCTGGCTTGGGCGGCACAAAGTGCGCCTGGCGGTGCTCGTGGCCCTGGTCCGTCTTCTTCAGGATCCACCTACCGCAGACGATACAATGCCTCTTCTCCTTGGTATTCTTCGGGTCGCGATCCAGGTTTCGGTAGCTGGTCGTCGCCGTCAAGTCGAGCGGGCCAGTCTTGGGCCCGGCTACCGCTACCACCTCTGCGGCCATGTGGCGCTTTTTCGCCGGGCGCTGCGACCCGGTGGTGGATGAATTAGTGTTGTTTCTCCGGGCGACGAGCCCAGGAAGTGCGGACGGGCCGCTTGACAAGGATGTGATAGGCTCTGATAGGGGGATCTCATCAGCATTGAACAATCAAGTAGTATTCGAATCAAAGTGTGTACCCTCGTCCTCACTCGCCCTCTTGCGCTTTCTGCTGACCATCTCATGCGACGGCCCGGCGGCAATGTCCCCGTGCACCGCGGCCGGAAGCAGGTCGACGAGCGCATCCCTTGGTTGCGCTGGCCGCGACGACGGGCCCGCAACTGTAAGGAAGTAGTCAGCACATAGCCAGGAGCGTCAGTATAGATCAATAGCCAACTCACCTGGCCTCGTCTCCTCGTCGTCGTCCCCTGGGCTGGCCCTGGGATGGGCGTTCTCCTGCCCACCTGCACGCGATGTCGACGCGCGCTTGCCTCGCGACGACGCTGGCGTCGCGGGCGGGCTGGGCATCGGCGTCGCAGGCCACGGCGACGGGCCTGCCGCTGAGGTACAACAGTGGTCAGAACTAGTTCGGCAGCGTAGACATCAGTACGAGGCCAACTCACCTGGTTCTACGCTGTCGTCGCGTCCCGCGCCTGCCAGGGGGTTTGCACCCGGATCCAAGTCCGCATCGCGAGCCGGCAATGCCTGGGACACCTCACCCGCAACGACCGCGGCGGCTTGTGGTGCGGGTGTTGCGGCCCTCGTCGGACCAAGCGCCGAGGCCGCTGGTGCCTCGAGTCGCAACGGCCCAACAACTGAAGCGCAACCGCGGTCAGTGCTTAGTCGCCACCGAGGACACCGATCACCGGTTGACCTACCAGCCAGCCCCTCGCTGCGATGCCCTGATCTCGCCATCGGTTGCGCACTCGTCCGGTGGTCGCTTTGGACCGCTAAATCGTGCAAGAGAAGATGTGGATCAGGACGCTGCGATACAGGCGCAAACTTGCCACTTACAGGGACCGGCAGTGATGTCCGCGCTGCCCGTCGCCGCGATCGGGGCGACTGCCTCAACGTATTCTGTGGCTGTAATTGACGTGAAATTGTCAGTATGAACAGCTCAGTATATTGCATTTATTTGGGACCAAGCACTCACACAACAAGTCCCACAGCTGCCGCACCGCCTGATTTTGCTTGGCCGTCAACGGCCCGCCGACGCTGTCGAGCGACAGCGTGCCGTCTTCTGCAGCCAGCGCGTTGGCGCAGATGTCGACCACGATGCGGACGATATCATCGTGCATGTACGTGAAGTTGACTGTTATGTACCCCCATCTTGCGCCGAATGCCGCATCGAACTCGGCGAGGAACTTGCGCAGGTCGTCGGTTGACCTGCTGGCCACGTTCCGCTCCCTGGCGAGGCGGAGTGACTTCTGGAAGTCGGGGGATGCAATCAGCTCCAAGAGCGAAGAGAAGCCGTCGTCGATCGGTGCCGCCTCCGGCGTGGTTGATGTGGATGCTGTGAGAGTTGGTGCTGGGAGGGATGCGATCAGAGGTGCGGAGGACATTGTGAAAGCGAGAGGAAGAGTCGGGTGTGGTTCCGGAATGCGTCCGATCGCTCGCGAATTTATTCGATGTTGCACAGACAATGAAAAGAGCGGAGTTGCCTCACCACGGCAAAATGCCGGCGGCACGTGCCGCTCGCCATCCGTTCGTTCCCAATTGCCTCAATCCGTCAGGACAACCCCAGATAGCAGCGATGATTGCAGCTCACATGACCGGCGCCGTATCTGCATCTTCACAGTGGGCACGCTGCGAGCGTCGATATTTCGCGCGTGCCGGCGAGGACCAACTGTGGCAGAGCTTACTCTAATAATCGTCGGCCACCCTCTCGTTCTCTCGTTTTTCCACGGGCCCAAGCACTCTGCTCGCACCTTCGACTGTAATTTTTTTTTAGCGCATTCTCCGGTGTGACCCCTGTTGGTGCTTAATTTTAGGGTGCCGACCACACGTTTCAGATGCGGACTCGAAGCCTGCCGTCCTGCTTCACCGGTCGTTTCTCGGTTGACCCTTCCGTCCGGCACTGCTCACACTGTCATTAGCTCGGAAACATTTGTCATTGGGGCAGTTCGTAGGGTGCTGAAGGAACGTAAAGTTGTCCCACTGGAATGAGTCTTGATCAAGGACGCGGACAACGGAGCGCTGCCTCTCGCAAGAAATCAATTTCATGATCAGGATTGGTCATGAGTTGCGGTTCTCC
>Ga0247815_10002465_pt1 | contig 13705 bp, 8 predicted proteins | sample UWRJL194509B1_FD_181014 | JGI IMG/M metagenome (GOLD analysis project Ga0247815, IMG submission 181014) | Plant litter microbial communities from Arlington Agricultural Research Station in Wisconsin, United States - UWRJ-L194-509B-1 | ecosystem: Environmental > Terrestrial > Plant litter >... | reverse complement strand
TAAGGTTTGATCAGTAATAGAGTCGTTTAAAAGCTGAAGATCTAAAATACCATCAGAATTCACGGGTAAATACGTAACCTCAAAATCAATACTTTCCATAAATTGACAGGTATCCAAAACAGCTTTATGTTCTGTACTAACCGTAACAATATGTTTTTTATTTTGATTTGAGAACCCTTTTATAGCTAAGTTGATTGATTCTGTTGCGCCTGAGGTAAAAATGATTTCTTCCGGAGTTGCCCCAATTAGGTTCGCAGTTTCCCAGGCAGCATTTTCGACAGCTTCATGTATGGTTAAACCTGCTAAATGACTGCTGCTCGCATTTGCATAAGCAGTGGTAAAATAGGGAAGCATAACATCCAGTACACGTTGATCAAGTTGGGTAGTAGCGTTGTTATCGAGGTAAATGGTTTGCTGTAGGGACATTTTTAAATTCTTAATAAAGTAAAAATACAATTTTGTTATTTAAATCTAATTTTTTTAATGATTCTAAATTGCATTTAAAATGGTGTTTATGTGAATTTTGTAATTTTTTGTCGCATAGGATTCCTAAATTTGTTAGGAGTAACATAAGATTTTTATTAATTTAAAACAGTATGCATGGCTGCCAAACGAACAATTAGAAACAAAGCAGTAGAAGAAGAAGCCAATTCTTCACGTCGTGATTTTATAAAAAAATCCGGTTTATTCACTGCACTTGCTTTGACCCCGCCTTCATTGGTGATGGCTTCTGATAATAAATGGGATGAAAAAATTGCAGAATATTTAGAGACCGTTCCGTTATCGCTTGAAGTAAACGGCGTGAAACACAATCTAAATATAGAGCCCAGAACCACGCTGCTTGATTTATTAAGAGAACAATTGTTGCTTACCGGAACCAAAAAAGGCTGCGATCACGGGCAATGCGGCGCTTGTACAGTTCATGTAAATGGTACCAGAATATTATCCTGCCTATCATTGGCATCCATGCAGCAAAACGCTCAGGTAACCACTATCGAGGGACTTTCAAAAGGAAAAAAACTGCATCCCATGCAGGAAGCTTTCATTAAAAATGACGGTTTTCAATGTGGTTATTGTACGCCCGGACAAATTATGTCTGGCATAGCCTGTATCAAAGAAGGTCACGCCAACAGCAGAGAGGAAATTCGCGAATATATGAGCGGAAATATCTGCAGATGCGGAGCTTATCATAATATTGTTGATGCCATTACAGAAGTTAAGGAAGGAGGAATGCCGTTATGAAAAACTTTCAAATAATAAGAGCATTATCATCAAAATCAGCAGTAACTACTATTGCCAAAGAAAACTCGGCCATGTTTATTGCCGGAGGAACCAATCTTGTCGATTTGATGAAAAAAAATGTTGTCGCTCCTGATAAACTTATTGATATTAACGGAGTAGATTTAAAAAAGATAGAATTCCTGACAGGAAAAGTTTCAATTGGCGCAATGGCCAAAAACAGTCAGGTTGCCGAAGATAAAACAATACAGGAAAAATATCCTTTACTGGCATTGGCACTAGCTGCCGGTGCATCTCAACAAATTAGGCATATGGCAAGTGTAGGAGGAAATATGTTACAGCGTACACGTTGTTCTTATTTTTATAATACCGATATGCCTTGCAATAAACGTACTCCTAAAAGTGGCTGCGGAGCCATTGGCGGATCTAATAGAATGCATGCCATTTTTGGTGCTTCGGATAGTTGTATTGCCGTGCATCCCAGTGATATGTGTGTGGCACTTGCAGCTTTAGACGCTTCCGTTTTTGTTGAAGGTCCTAAAGGAAAAAGAGAAATTAAATTTACTGATTTTCATAGGCTTCCAGGCAATATGCCTGAAAAAGACAATACACTTGAAAATAAAGAAATCATTACTTCAATCGAGATTCCTAATAATAATTTTTCGAAGAACAGTCATTATTTAAAAGTTCGCGACAGAACCAGTTATGCTTTTGCACTAATATCTGTTGCAGTAGGCTTAGATATTCAAAATAATACGATTAAAGATGCAAGGCTTGCAATGGGCGGCGTGGCACATAAGCCATGGCGACTCACAGAAGCAGAAGAATTTTTGAAAGGAAAAACAGTTTCTGAAACCACATTCAGGCAAGCAGCTGATTTGGCCATGCATGGCGCAAGAGGTTACGGTGATAATGATTTTAAATTAACACTGGGACCAAATGCCATTACTGAAGCATTAACGATAGCAGCATCTAAATAATTTGAATTATGAGCAAGACAAGTAATATAAACAGAGTTGACGGATTTGCTAAAGTAACAGGTTCAGCCACATATTCAGCCGAGTATAAAACTCCGGGCGTTGCTTATGCATGCCTCGTAGGAAGTACGATTGCCAAAGGAAGAATTAAAACTATTTACACTAAAAAAGCCGAATGGGCGCCGGGAGTTTTAGCTGTTATTACACATCTTAATGTAGATAAACCAGTTGGATACGAACAACCCAAAAAACGCGATAACTTAGGTCAGCCACTTCAGATTTTTAAGGATGATTCGGTTCGTTATTATGATCAGCCCATTGCTTTGGTAATTGCAGATACTTTTGAGCGTATGCAATATGCTGCCAGTCTGGTCAAAGCAGATTATTTAAAAGAAGACCATTCAACAGAACTTGAAAAAGTAAAAGATAAAGGAAAAACTCCGGAACGTGCAAAAGATTATCATCGTGGCGTTGAGGACGGCTATAAAAATGCAGCAGTAATTCTTGAAGAAGAATATACTATACCAACCGAAGTGCATAACCCAATGGAACTGGCTAACATCATTGCCAAATGGGACGGAAATAAACCTATACTTTATACCAAAAGTCAGGGTGTAGAAGGAACCCGTAAAAGTGTGGGAGATGTATTTGGGATTCCTGCCGCAGATGTATCTGTAAATTCAGAATATCTGGGAGGTGCTTTTGGTATGGGATTACACACCTGGCCTTATGAAATTGCAGCCCTTATTGGTGCTAAAAAAATAAACCGTCCTGTAAAGCTGGTATTGCATAGGGAACAAATGTTTACCAATGTAGGGTTTCGACCTTATACGATTCAGAAAATGGGTCTTGGTGCCACCAAAGAAGGCAAACTGACAGGATTAACACATGAAGCCATCGCCATGACGTCGAGTTATGAAGATTTTATGGAAGGTACCGTAAACATGTCCCGATTTATTTATGATTGTGCCAATGTTTCAACCCGATATAGAATTGTTCCTCTTGATACCTGTACGCCAATCTGGATGCGTGGTCCGGGAGAAGCAACAGGTTCTTTTGCCTTAGAAAGTGCTATGGATGAATTGGCGCACAAATTAGATATGGATCCAATTGAGTTTCGTAAACTGAATTATGCCGAAAAAGATCTCGAACAAAATAAACCATGGAGCAGCAAATATCTTCTGGAATGCTATGAAGGCGGTATGGAACGCATTGGCTGGAAAAATCGTAAAAACAAACCCGGATCTGTTCGTGAAGGCGAATGGCTTGTAGGTTACGGAATGGGAACAGGAACTTTTGGCTGCTATAGAAGTCCAACTTCTGTAAAAGCTAAATTTTTAACCAATGGTACTTTGGTTTTGCAATGCAGCGTAAACGATATGGGACCCGGAACAGCCACTATGATGACCGCGATTGGTGCCGATGTAACCGGAATACCAAGTGAAAATGTGATTATCGAAATGGGAAAAAGCGGTCTTGCAAAAGGACCAACCCAGGGAGGTTCAGCAACCACTTCATCTGTAGGATCAGCGGTGAATGATTCCTGCCAGTTATTAATAACAAAAGCTATTGAACTGGCGAGTAAATCAGAGGCATTAAAGAATGTACCAATTACTGATCTGGCGTTTGTGAATGGTTCAGTAACTTCAAAAAAAGACAGTTCGAAAAGTATTTCTTTAGTTGAGGTATTAAACGCAAATAAATTAGAAGAATTAGTAGTAGAAAATGAATCGAAAGCTTCAGAAGAGGCCAAAAAATACTCGATTTATTCTTTCTCTGTACATTTTGTAAAAGTATTGATAAATCCAAATCTTGGAAAAATCAGATTGGCACATGTGGTTTCCTGCGCTGATATCGGGACTGTAATCAACCAGAAAACTTCGGCAGGGCAAATGTATGGCGGAGCGGTAGGAGGAATCGGAATGGGATTGATGGAATCGCTAGAAATCGATCACAGATTTGGTCGCCCCATAAATAATAATTTTGCCGATTATCATGTTCCCGTGAATGCCGATATTGAAAAACAGGAAGTATTTTTTGTCAATAAAAAAGATCCAATCAGTAACCCAATGGGAACAAAAGGACTTGGGGAAACAGCACTCGTAGGAATGGCTCCGGCAATTGCCAATGCAGTTTTTAACGCAACAGGAATTCGGGTACGAGATTTACCTATTACGCTGGATAAAATTATAGAAACCGTAAAGGTTTAAAATAAAAAACGAGACATTTCAATGTCTCGTTTTTTTATCAATTTTCAGATATAGCCCCTGGTTTCAACCATGGGAATACAATCAAAAAACAATCCGTATCCAATGCTATGTTCCTGTGGTTGAAACCACATGCTATATTATTTGAGATTTCAAGATTTTCGACCAAGTCCCGGCGGGACGAAATATTTATAGATAATATTTATGATATGCAAAAAAGCCCCGTAGTGGTGAAATATATGTCGCTCCTCTGGAGTTTTTTGTATCTATTTCAAACATAGCCCGTGGTTTCAACCACGGGAACGTGGGATTGGATACAGATTGCTTTTTGATTGCGTCCCCGTGGTTGAAACCACGGGCAATGCTTATGTAGCACTGAAAATTAGCTACAAAAAAAGGGAGACATTAAAAATGTATCCCTTTTCATATCAAAAAATATTTTAATTATTTAACCGTAATAGGTAATTCAACCGTTGTTTTGTCCCAGCCAATTACCAGATTTGCTACAGAATCTTTACTTGTAAAAGCAATTGATAATGCTTCGATTACTTCAGATACTGGTTTTACAGGAACCGAAACTCTCACAACATCTTTACTTTCGTCGTAAGCATAACCACCCCATAAATCAAGTTCTTTATTGATGATGATCGTCCATTTGTCTTTTTCAGGAATAGCAAATAAACTATAAGTACCCGCTGCAACTTTTTTACCACCAATTGTTACTGCTTTGTAGAATTTGATTTCTGTATTTTCATTTGCACCAACTCTCCAAACTTCACCAAATTTTACAATATCACCAAAAATTGTACGTCCTTTTACAGAAGGTCTTGCATAAGTAACTTTTACAACAGGATTTGGATTATCAGTTTTTTTGAATTTAACTGCCTTGTTTGGGAAATAAGAAATATCAACCGGACTTGCATCAAGCGGAGCAAATTTTACTACTTCCTGAGCTTGAACTGTAAAGGCAGCAAACAAAGTAACTACCATTAAACTTAATTTTTTCATAGAATTACAATTTTTAGAATAACTACAAAGTAAGTTAATAATGAATAAAAATCATATCATTACAGTTTGTTTTTTGTTAATGAATTGATAATAGTGCTTAATTTATATTATTCTGTTTTCTTTTTGGCGTACCAGTTCTGCATGATATAAAAAGCTTTCTTCTTTTCACCGTCATTCGAAATTAAACCTTTACGATTGTAACCGTCCTGAATTCCCGGAAGTAATCTTTTTGGAGATCTAAAATCTACCAAAATCCACGGACTTAAACCGCTAAGATGAGGTATTTTTTCGATCATTTTCAGGTTTTGAATGTATAAGTATTCCTGATATTCCTCTGTCCAGCGCTCGTTTTTTTCTCCGTGAAAACCAGCTTTGGCATCTCCTCCAAATTCAGAAACAATTACTGGTTTGTTGTAAGGTGTGTCCCAAAATGTCTTTTCAGCGTTTTCTAAATTTCCGCCATACCAACCTAAGTATTGGTTGAAAGCAATAATATCAAGCGATTTACCAATTTCATCATCGATCATTCCAACGCCTTTAACGTTATGAGTCAATAATGCCGCGCTGATTAATCTTGTATTGTCCAGTGATTTTGTATGTACCACCAAATTTCTCAGAAACGTATTTCTTGAATCAGAAATTGGCGTTTCATTCGCCATCGACCAAATAATTATACAGGCTCTGTTTTTATCTCTTGTAATAGCCGCTGTCAATTGATCTTCGGCATTTTTATATGTTTTTTCGTTGGTGAATTCCACCGTCCAGTAAACCGGAATTTCTTCCCAAACCATTAATCCTAATTTGTCTGCAAGTCTGATAATGTTTTCATTATGCGGATAATGCGCCAGACGAACATAGTTACAGCCCAATTCCTGAGCCCAGTTTAATAAACGCAAAGCATCTTCTTCAGAGTTGGCGCGTCCTCCTTTTGCATTTTCTTCGTGAATGGAGATTCCGCGTAAAAAAATCTGCTTTCCGTTTAATAAAATTTTGTCTTCCTGAGTTTCGATGGTTCTAAAACCAATATTGTCTTTTAGTTTTTGTCCGTTAAAATCAATTACCACATCATATAATTTTGGATTTCCAGGCGACCAGTAAGAGATTTTCTTAGCAGGAATTTCAAAATTTACAATTCCGTCAGCACCTACTTTTCCTTTATAATTAATTTTCAATTCCGGAATCGATATCGCCACTTGATTTTGTGCCGGATTGAAATTGTTGATTTTCACAAAACCCGAAATCAAAGCCGCATTTCCTTTTTTAAGCTGAATATTATAATCTTCAATAAACGATTCATTCTCTTCGATTAAAGTAACATCGCGCGTGATTCCACCATAATTCCACCAATCGGTATTGATAGTCGGCACATCTTCTTTATGGCGAGTATTATCAACTTTTACCACCAAATAATTGTCTTTTGGTTTTACAATCGAAGTTACTTCATAATTAAAAGGCGTAAATCCACCTTCGTGAGTTCCTAGTTTTTTTCCGTTCAAATAAACATCCGCTTTATAATTTATCGCTCCAAAATAAACAAAAAGGCGTTTTTTATCCTTTAATTCATAATCGAAAGATTTTTTGAACCAAACATTTCCTTCATAATATTTAAGTTCCGGAACCTGCGAATTCCAATCTCCCGGAATAGTAATTTTTGCCGATTTATCAAAATCATATTCTACCAGTTCCTGCTTGTTTGCAGCGTGATAATTATTAAAAAAAGCGCCATTTGATGGCTTTGCCTGTTTATCATACTGATCGAGGTGAAAGCTGTAAAATCCTGTTTGATAAGGATCAATAATATAATTCCAAACCCCGTTTAAAGAAGTTGTGGTTCTGTTTGGAACATTCGAGATTAAATTTTGTGCCTGCCCGATAAAAGCAGTTGTTAGTAGTAATAAGGTAATTAGTTTTTTCATTCTTATATTTATTTTTGATCATTTTATATTTTGGATAACTACTTATCTTTTCCGGATGGAGTAGTGAGTTCTTGTATGCTAAAATCAGAGAATCGCATTGTTTCGTCTTTCATATTAGCAATATCTTTCAAACTGCGATACATTCCCCATTTAGGTCTAATGAAAGAATTATCAGCGCGAATCGTTTGAATATTTGAATTGCTGTAGTTCATCAAAGTAGTTCCGTCACTTACTTTTTTTATAGTTATGGCATAAGTTCCTTTTAAGCCCACTTTAATAGTTTCTGTTGCTTCGACCCAGGTTCCTTCAAACAAAGACATATCTACCGTTTGGTATTTTATCATTTTTGTCGCTTCGTCTTTAACATAAATGAGTTCGAGTTGGTTATAACCATTTGACATTTTTCTTAAAGTTAAAGTAAACAAAGGATTGCCCGCATCGCCATCAACCGCTTTAATCTGATGAATATGCGTAAAATCCTTGGTAGGCTTAAATCCTTTAGGTATTTTAAAACGCCATTTGTATTGCACCGTTTCACCAGTTGTACCTTTTAAATTATCAGGAGAAGGTTCGAATGATTTTATTTCGACACGCTGCCTGTCCGTTTTACCTTTTACAGGTTCATTGTCCGGAGGTTTGTTCGTAACGTGTAGATTAAATTCAAAAACATATTTCTTCAAATCATCATCATAAACTTCCGTAATATGACGCCCAAAACTGGGATGAATAGCATCTGGAGCTTCTACGGCGCCGTTTTGCGTTTCTGGTGCCAATGTTTTTGTAATTAATTCATAAGTACCAATTCCGTCTGGACCATCGGCATTTAGGGTTACTTGTGCATTGGTTATAAAACTGGTCATTGCTAAGGCAAATCCGTAGAAGATTGTATTTTTCATAATTGTTGATCTTTATTATTTCAGGCGGAATTTTTTATTTCACGCAGATTTTAAAAAGATTTAAGCAGATGCGGGCAAATTTTTTATCATCTGACTTCAAAGTCTGGCTTGTCTTTCTAAACGAAGGATCTCCGCATTCATTTTCTCAAGCATTTATTCTCATTTTTGTCATTCTGAGGAACGAAGAATCGCACGCGTAAATCGACAAAGATTGATGAATTGCAGACGGAGTTTCTAGTGTGATCCTTCGTTTCTCAGGATGACAAAACGATTGCAAATTCTCTAACGGATTAAAATCCGTTGCTACAAAATGAATCGTTCCTCCGGAACTTTAAAAAACTTTGCGCCTTTGCGAGATTCATTCAGCGTGAAACAAAAAAACTTTGCGTTCCTTGCGTAAACCCTTGCGAACTTTGCGGTTAAATCGTTCAGCTAATTAATTCGCAATCTTCAAATATTCCCCTTTAAAACTCTGATTCAAAGCCGTCATTTCTATAGGAATCCCAGCTCCATCAGGAACCACTTCTATCGAAGCCTTTCCATTAGCCATTTTTATAGATTCACTTCCGGTTGGAGTTCCCTGGCTTTTCATGGTTTTTCCACCTTTTAAACATTGAAAATAAACGCTTTCCTCATAATCTAAACAACGTAAATTGTTGTTGTCAATTGCAATTGCTGTTACCAAATAATTGCCGTTTTTTAATTTTTGTGATGATAATTGTAAAGAAGTTGCCGTATCATTTTTATTGAAACGGTAATTTACTTTGATCGTATCCGACACTTTTTTCCCGTCTTTTGTTTCTCCAACCGCGATTAAAATATTTTCACCTTTAAGGAAATTCACATCCCAAGTTAAGCCATTTGCGGGATAAAGCGAAAGGTTTCTTTGTTTTTGTCCCAATGATTTCCCCTGATGAAATAAAGTAACCTTTTCGCAATTACTAAAAACGCTCAACGTTCTTGGTGTATTTTCGGGACCTTGACGTTCTGTCCAGGTATGCGATTCGATGTAGGTAAAAGGCTCATTGCTCCAATAACTTTTAAAAACATAATACGCATCTTTTGGATTTCCGTTACGATCTACAAGTCCTTTTTGATTCATATACGGAATATCATCTTCCGGGCGCAATGGCGTTGCAAAATCCTTAAATGCCCATTGAATATTACCCACAAACGTTGGATCATTCTCGGATATATGCAAGTGCCAGTCGAATAAATCAACGATATAATTCTCGCTCCAATCGCCAATTTGTGCAATATTCGCCACTTTGGTTTGTACAATAGCTTCTTCCCAACCATCAGATTTTATAATGTTTTCTCCCGTTATTGGGTTTTCGCTATGACGGCCTACGTGACTGTCTCCGCCATATTCGGCGTGAATAAAATGCTTGTATTCTTTTTTGTAAACGTCAATTGCTTTTTGGTAGTTTTTATAACTTCCGGAATACCATCCCGACCAGATAGAAGGGGAGAAGACATCTACAATTTGCGAACCTTCATAATACTTTCTAATCGCGGTCTTTCGCGTTGGATCCATTTTATGTGCGATGTTGTTTAGTTCTGTTAAGAACACATTCGTTTTTTCTGTGTTATCTCCATCAGGAAAATCAGGCAGCCAATTCATTTCATTACCCAACGACCATATAATGATACTCGGGTGATTGTAATTTTGATTGATGATTTTGGCCAGCATATTTTTGGTATTCGTTTGCCAAAGTTCACCGCCAATTCCGCCACGGCACCAAGGCAATTCATCCCAAACCAATAAACCAAGTTCATCGCAGGCTTTGTAAATTTCAGGATCTTGCGGATAATGCGCCAAACGTACAAAGTTAGCACCCATTTTTTTAATCGATTCCATATCGGCACGATGTTGTTCGTTGCTCATCGCAGCGCCAACTCCGGCTTGTTCCTCATGACGATGTGTACCGCGAATCAGTAATCGTTTTCCGTTAAGGTAAAAAGGACCGTGATCTTTAAACTCAAACCATCTGAAACCCACTTTTTCGTTTACACTATCTTTGATTTGATTTTTCTCTGATAAAAAAGCAGTCACTTTATATAAATTAGGTTTCTCTGTATCCCATAATTCAGGATTTTTAAGATTCTCGAATTTAATAGTGGTCGTTTTATCCAAAACCGGAATCGTTTTACTGGCAATTTTCTTTCCTTTCGGATTTTTAAGAATTACCGTTAAGGATAAATCTTTTGAATTTTCAGAATTTAAAGTTGAAGCCACAATGTTTAAAGAAGCTTTTTTTGCCGAAACCTCAGGAGTTGTAATTTTTAAGTTCTCGATATGATTCTTGTATTTAGACAATAGCCAGACATCGCGGGTTATTCCGCCATAAATATAGAAATCACTTTTTTGCGACGGGATAATTTCAATATCATAACTGTTATCAACACGAACAAAAATTTCATTGTTTCCTTGCTTGATAAAATGAGTAATATCAATAGTAAAACCAATATATCCGCCAATATGTCCGCCGGATTCTTTACCGTTTACATATACTTTTGTGGTTACATTCGATCCTTCAAAATATAAATAATAAAGCTGATTTTTATCGATAGAGGCAATGTTCAGCTTTTTCTGATACCAGCTTGCATCACGTCTATATCCCGGATTCAGATCGGTTGCGTCTTCGGCATTCCAGGTATGAGGTAAGTTTAATGAAATCCAATTAGTGGCTTTTTGTGCTTCGCCAAGACTTGGAGTGTGATTTTCCAGATATTGCCAATTTTCATTAATATTCATTTTTGTCTGAGCAAAACTGCTGCTCAGACAAATCTGAAAAAAAACAAAAAGTGCAAAAGTATAAAATGTATTATTTTGGTACGGTGAGGTATTCATAGATTGTAAAGCTTTTTTTTTAGGTTCTAAGGTTCTGAGGGACTGAGGTTCTAAGGGATAGGGTTTTTAAGCTTTTGAGTCTTTAATTAAAAAACTTAGAACCTCAGTACCTCAGTACCTCAGAACCTCAGAACCTTTCTATCTTTCTTACTTTTTCCTCAACAATGCTTCCAGAAAATAATAGTCGGCATAGATTAGTGGTTCGTCGATTTCGTCGTGTTTTGGCCAGTTTCCGGTACTGTGATCGAATATAAAAGGTGCGTTTATCTTTGGATCTAAAATGTATTTATCCGAATATAAACTCGCGATTATTTTATCGGCGAAAGCCAAATAAGTTTTATTTTTAGTATAGTCGTATAACTCATACAAAGCAGAAGCCATAACGGTCGCAGCAGAAACATCACGAGCCGAATTTGGAATAGCAGGATCTCTAAAATCCCAATACGGAATTCCGTCTTCTGGCAGATTTTTATCGGTCATAAAAAACTTTGCGGTAGCTTCAGCTTGTTTTAGGTATGCAGGATCTTTGGTATATCGGTACGACATGGTAAATCCGTAAACCGCCCAGCCTTGCCCGCGTGCCCAAACCGAATCGTCATTATATCCCTGAAGCGTGGTTTTCTTTCTAACGGCTCCTGTTGTTGGATTGTAATCAATAACATGATAGCAGCTATTATCGTCTCTAAATTGATTTTTGAGTGTTGTATTGGCATGCTGAATCGCAATATCCTGATACTTTTTGTTACCGGATAGTTTTGTGGCTTCAAAAAGCAATTCGAGATTCATCATGTTATCGATAATTACAGGATAATCCCAAATTTCCTTGTTGAAATCCCAAGAACGGATTGCACCAACTTTTGCATCAAAACGAGTACATAAAGTTTCAGCTCCTTTGATAATGACGTCTTTGTATTCTTGTTTGTTTTCTACTTTTAATGCTTCTCCGTAAGCACAATATACTTTGAAACCTACGTCATGAGAATTTCTGTTTACGCTTTCTTTTTTGCTGAAAGGCGTCCATTTTTCGGCTTGTTTTTTATATTCAGAGTTCCCTGTCAATCGGTACAATTGCCAAAGATTTCCGGCAAAGAATCCGCTTGTCCAGTCTCTTGAAGGAACTTTTTTAATCTCATTGGTTTTGATGTTCATACTTCTTGGCATCGACATCGAATCAACCGGATAAGCAAGTAACATTTTGTATCGGGTTTCCAGAAGATTTTCTGCTGCTGCAGAGGTGTTTTTTGTTGTAGAATTAATCCCTGATTTGCACGCTGTTACCAGCAATGCAAACCCCAGGATTAAAGCAAAATTACTAACTTTACTCATACTTATTATTGTTTTTAACGGAATATAAATTTCGTTGGGCATAATTTTAAACACATAGAAACATAGTTTTTAGCAGTTTAAAAAGGTGTTTTACTTATTTAAAATACACATAGGAATGTGTAATAACTTTTTATTTCACGCAGATTTTAAAAAGATTTAAGCAGATGCGGCAGATTTTTATTTTAAATTAAATCTGCCAAAATCTGCAGAATCTGCGTGAAACAATCATTTTTAATCTTTTAATCTGTGGCAAACTTTTTAATAACCAGGATTATTCGGTTTTAAATTAGGATTAATCGCTAACTCAGTTCCCGGTAAAGGAAATAAATAATCTTTTGCAGGATTAAAATTGGCGTGAGGCTCTAAACCACTTGTGCCAAAAACTTCCGGGCCATTTTTCAGCCTTTTGATGTCGTACCATCTGATATATTCAAAGGCGAATTCTAGTCTTCTTTCTTCAATAACCATTTTTCTAAAATCGGTCTGAGATAATCCAGGTGTAACATTCGCAGGAAAAGAAACCAGTTTTCCGGCTTTGTTTCTGGCTCTGGCGCGCACTCGGTTTACATAACCGTCAGCTTCTGTAGTTCCCGGAGTAATTTCGTTTAAAGCTTCGGCAGCTGTTAGCAATACTTCGGCAAAACGCATCGTAATATAATTGTGCTGAGAAGTTCTTCCGTTGGCACCTGCTTTTCCCGGAAAACGGTAATATTTTGCAATATGCGGACGTGGCGCTTTTTCGTTATCGCTTGAAGGATAAATTTGCAACGCACCGCCCGGACCAGTTTTTTTTCTGATAATTGTATCAAAACTTACCGCTCTTCTGTAATCTCTTTGATCCCAGGTATTAAATACTTTTAGAGACGGAACTGCTACCGAGAATCCTTGCCCATAACTATAACTGTCATCTTTTAAAGATCCTGTGAAAAATGCCGTGTAATCTTGACCGTAGTTTCCTGAAACTAAATTGTTAAAGTCAATTGTAAACAAAGGTTCTTTTAGAGCTGCTGCTTTTGTAGCGTTGAATAAATCCTGAAAATCAGCATCTAAACCTAAACCAAATTTTGCTTCGTTTGTAATTACATATTTAGATTCGTCGTAGGCTTTTTGGTAATTTCCTAAAGTCAGATAAACGGATGCCAAATATCCTGCAGCGGTACCTTTTCCGGGAACGGCTTTTACTTTTGGTTTATCCTCAAGCCATTGTTTTGCAAATTCAAGATCGGCGATGATTTTTGGATAAATTTCAGACTCTTTTGTTCTGCTTAATTTATCAACCTGA
>Ga0247815_10002463_pt1 | contig 13712 bp, 21 predicted proteins | sample UWRJL194509B1_FD_181014 | JGI IMG/M metagenome (GOLD analysis project Ga0247815, IMG submission 181014) | Plant litter microbial communities from Arlington Agricultural Research Station in Wisconsin, United States - UWRJ-L194-509B-1 | ecosystem: Environmental > Terrestrial > Plant litter >... | reverse complement strand
CGCTCCCTTCATCTCCATCACCCTCCCCGGCGCCTCCGCACCGAACGTCGTCTCGGACTCGACGACCATCGCCGACTGGCTTGACGCACACGACGCCGAACTAGGCTCCACAACCAAGCTATTCCCCACCGGCACCCGCGCGGCACAAGAATCCTTCCTCGCAACACTCCCAGGTACATTCGTCCCCGCGGCACTGATGACCCTCGCCATGGGCGGCATCGCACCCCATTTCGCCGTCGACACCGGTGCGCAGGAGTATTTCCACAAGACCCGTCGGGCCGCGTACGGGACGAACCCCGCCTTCGTGGGTGAACGTGCATTGAGCACGCCTGGAGGTGTACCGGTGCCGGAGTGGGTCCCGCATGGCTCGGTTCATCGCGAGAAGGCGTGGAAGGAGGTCAAGGAAGGGTGGAGCAAGGCGGCGGCGGCGTGGAAGTCGCATGCGAAGGGAAAGTGGTTCACGGGGGACGAGGCGCCGGTGTGGGTGGATATTGTCATCTTGGGTTTCATGAGCTTCTTCTGGAAGAGCGTGACGAGTAGCGAGTGGGAGGATGTGATGACTTGGGATGAGGGGCTGTGGAAGGGAATTTGGGATTCGGCGGCGCCGTTGAGGGAGAAGAGCGACTAGGAGTGTAGTTCGAGTGGGCTTGGAGCTGTACAAACAATCCAATTGTAAGATGATTATGATCTCAAAAGTTGATCTACCTGTCCCTACGGTGCCAGTAACGGACGCAGTCAATCGTTAACACTGCCGCTGCCAAGATAACACTGCTTCGGCTCTGCGCACTGCGTATAGATTCACTTGACATGTTTGCCCGCAGCACAAACCTGCGTCCTCGACATTGATAGCACGTAGATCGCAAATTGCCGTTCACTTCTTGACTTGCGTCCTCCTCATTGATCCCCGCCCAGCACAAGGCGAAGATGCCTGCAACTGCTCCCCCACTAGTTCAGGAGCTTGTCGACGCAGCGAACACTGTTCACGATGCGGCAAAGGTAGACGCCGCCTGCGACGAGCTAAAATGATCTGATTATTTCGTAGGCCATGAAGAACTGTAAAGATGATGCGCGCAAGATCTCGAAGCTAGCTCTGGAAATTGCAAACTCCGTTAAGAACACAGCGGTGGTTAAGCGTGATAGCAGTGATGCGACCGATTTAGCGATCACGGTGGTTGCAGCTCTTGGAGCAACCAGAGAGTGTGTACTCGTGGTTACAGTCACAAAAGTATGTCTGATAGGTTTATCGCACAGCGTTTTTCTCCAATGTGCAGAGTTCATGCAAGAAGTCGCCGGAAAGGGGTTGCTCAGTCGCAACTTCAGAAAAGGCTTGACCGCAGACACCGTCGGTGGCTACCTCGCAGCAGTAGATGGGTTACGCGTGCTACTGAAGGCATGCAGACTGAGCCTGCAGCTCACTATATGTTAACTCGATTGTATGCAGATACGTGACCAAACATGCGGGGTCATGCTCGAGCCATTTGCCGGTCTCGGTATCGACAGTGCAAGCAGTAAGGTGCGCAGTTTCCTCTCATGGAAGAATGAAACACTGAGACAAGTTCCACTTCAGGATATCCTTGAGTACGTTTCACAATTATATCAGCATTTCAACTCCTAATTGCATCTCTTGGTGCAGCGGAAACATTACGATCGTGGACGCTGCCTACGATGGTCTGAAGTCCACGCTAGAAGTCATGGTGAACATCACAGATGGTCTTCCTTGGCCACTAAAATCTGCGCCACAAACATTCATTTACATACTACGGCTCCTCGAGGTCTGCCGCGTTCGTCACATTGACAACGTTGCCTCTGCGACTGACAAAAGCACGTAGGACTGTCAAGACGTTCGCCCGAAAATATCATCCTTACTTTATAGTGTCCAGAACTTGTGGACAATGGTCGGGCGTGCTTCAAGGAAGCTACAGTTGGACGCTGGGGGAGATTTATTGCGTCACCTCTCTGGCTTTTTCGAGTAAGTGATGGTGTCGATGTGTTGTTCCAAGTTCTGAGATCACATAGAGCACTCCAGCGCATCGCGATTCGTCTCCACGTCGTCTTGCAGGTTGGCCAGATCAAGCGAGCCCTGGCGATTCACACTGTTCGCGCGTGTTTGGATCTAGAACAGCGACGGCTTGACGAAGCTCGCCAGGACATTTCAGTTCGTTGCCGGTACTTGTCATCAAGTTGCGTTTGTTCACGCCTCTTCCAGCTCGTGTTACAGACCGAAACCCTTGCTAGAGTTTCGCAGATTAAGGAGCGGTTTGAGCAGCAAGCTACTGCTTTACTTACAAGGTACGAACTTCGGAGCACATAGAGGTTACAACTCACCTGTATGCAGTAACATGATCGTTTCCGCTACACTTCCTCCTAAACCAGTAGTCTTTCATGGCCGGGACAATTTCGTCAACGACGCCATTGTATTGCTGACTAGTTCAGCTAATGCACGATTGGCGGTACTTGGCTCTGGCGGAATGGGGAAGACAACGGTCGGGCTGGCGTTGCTGTACGACCCCCGCATCGTAGAACTTTTTCAAGATCACCGGTTATTTCTCTCATGCGAGGCACTGGTCGACGCCAACTCGGTTGTCGTCTCTCTCGCCAAGCTACTCGGGCTTCCAGCATCCGATGATCTATTGACCACCGTCATTACACATTTCACGAACGTCCCTCGCGTATTGCTTGTCCTCGACAATTTAGAGACCATCTGGCTGGTCAGAGGCGGTCCGGTTTCTGATGTAGAAGACCTCCTTGGAAGACTCGCGCAGGTTCGGTCGCTGTCCCTCGTGATCACCTGTCGAGGTATTGTTCTACCACATTCGGTTGACTGGTCGAACGCAGACACCGCGACGCTGGAACCTTTCTCGCTCGAGGCCGCACTAGAGACGTTCGAGGACCGGTCAGGACGAAAGCTTTCTGGCGCAGATGAGGAAATGGCCAAGGAGCTGCTGAACGCAGTTGATAGAATGCCCCTTGCGGTATCCCTTCTCGGCCAACTCGCTCAGCGCGGCACTCCAGTAGCTGAGCTTCTCAACCGCTGGAACCGCGAGCACAGTGCACTGCTCCTTACTCACACTACTGGCCGGATCAATAACCTCGAAGTCTCGATTGGGCTTTCGATCGAAATGTTGAACGCCGGTGACGAATCACGGGAATCTTTGCAACTGCTCTCGGTATGCTGCATGCTGCCCGATGGTCTCCGCCCTGAAATTTTGGAGAAGTTGCGCCCGCAGTTCAATTATATCGAACGTGCACGGGAGCGTCTCTCCGCCTACGCCCTCGCCAACCTGGGCAGTGATCGGGTATTAAGGACACTGAGTCCCGTCCGTCATTTCGTTCACGAGCGCTACCCGGCACAGCCGAATCATCGAGATGCCCTCCACTTGATCTACTTCGATATCGCTGGTCAACTGCCCGTCGATATGGATTTGTCCTACAAGGAACTCGCCGCAGCAGCCGCACCGGAGATGGGCAACCTGTCGTCGCTGCTTATAAGTCTGGTTGGTCAGCCCTCGCTTCAAATTGTCGATGCCGTTGTCCGCTTCACCAACTTCGCGAGCTTGAGACAACCAACTCTGACTGTTGCGTCTGCATTACACCCGCATCTCGAACCCTCTTCCGAGTGGGCGGCCGCTTGTCTTCAAGCTATCGGGCAAACACAAATCCGGCTTGGAAATTACAGGATTGCTATTGAACAGCTCAACGCCGCTGCTCAACTACACCTCACTCATAAAAATCCATCTTCTGCGGCTGTGTGCAAGCGTACAGCTGGAGCAGCACACAGAGTCCTCAGCGAGTATGATCATTCAGAGTCGTTGCTCAATCTGGCCCGGAAAGTGCACATCGATATGGGAGATGAATTTCAGGAGGCGATGTGCAGGCTAGAGCTCGGCGAGTTGATGCGGACGAAAAACCAGTACACAATCGCACTCGACCACTTGACTTCTGCGCGACGCACCTTCGACTCCTTAGGAAAACCATTCTACGCCGCATACTGTTCGACGTCAATAGGAGTTACCCATCTCAACCAGGACAACCTTGACCCTGCCGCAGCGGAATTGGACTCTGCACGCTTGGTGGCCATTGACGTCGGGGACCTAAATCAAGCGGCACGATGCACCCGAATCATCGGGAAAATTCGATGTCTGCAACGTGACTTCGAATTGGCAGAGAGCCTGCTGAAGGAGGCTGAGACTATCTGCACCAAGACTGGGTACCGCCTTGGCCTTGCAGGATGTGCGGAGACGTATGGACTCCTCCGACACAGTCAACAACGCTACGACGAAGCAATCATATATTACCAGTCCTCGTACAATCTATACGGCAGTCTTCACATGCCGCAAAAGGTTCAAATTTGTCGGAAGTGGATTGATTTGCTGGAGTCCATTGTTCGCTCTCAGGCTGTGACATCAGATTTGTAACTGCAGTCTCTGGCTTAACTCAGGTTTCGTCCCTCCATCCCTAGTATTATTCTGTTTTAGACAGAATTTATATTCATTTTATATAGTGTACCAACTTGGACCTTCAGATGGTTGAGGTTGAACCCGACACGTGACGTAAATTCAATGGCCGGTGTCAACTCCGATCGAACCGCTCTTGTCTTCCTGCCTACCCGACATCCCGCCGGTAGCCTTCTTCAATGAACTAGAAATTCGGATACAATACTAGTCTGTTCCGACTAGCAATTCACCTGACCTGGCTGTTCCATATTCGCAATGCAGCTGGAGTCACTCCAGCAGGCGACGAGTAGCTAGTAATGCGCACCCCGCAGGGCTACAGAGCGCTGAACTTGGCGACAGTCTTGATCAAAATCATCAGCGGTATACGCTACGACTATCTAGTGCGGATAATCCGTAATTTGCCAGACCGCGGCTATGCTCGCGCTAGTTCTGCCATATTCGCGACGACCATTCGTTGCAGCGTATGAGCGCACCGTGTCTTAGCATGGTCTTAGCGTACCACGCTCGTCTTACAGTGGTGAGCGCCAGCCTGAGCATCTTACGAACCTGACTTCTCACTGCTGACCTACTTTTCTTAGTGACAACCGCATACACGGCCTGCGCAGGCTTGGACCTGGTATTTGCGTCAAGTAGTAGGGAACCAGCATCATCATTCACAAGTACGACGCATGATTTTTTCTTCGTAGCGTATCTGGCCGGGCAATCCGTATCACCCTGCCGCCGAACGCTTTCAACGCCACACATACCGCTGGTGCCCTCCAGTCGCGTGCTGGCTTCACCATATCAGGCGCTTTCACGACTTCGCTCAGTTGCGTTGTGGTTGGTTATCCATGTCTAATGCTCGGGCTCGTTCCACATGCCGAGGCGCGCCGACGGCAGGTGACCGATTATCGGACCGGATCTGGTGCCCAACGCGTCTTCCCCTCTCACCATGTCGTTCCCTCAACTCGGCTCGTTCAACGTCCCGCCGCCTATCAATGAGCCTCTGGTACGCGATGCGTTATGATTTGGTTATATGATCTGACCGCGAGTGTGCAGAAATCGTACGCGCCGGGCAGCGTTGAGCGCAAAGCGCTGGAGGCGGCCATTCGCGAGATGCAGCAGGCTCCGCCAATTGAGATCCCTTGCGTCGTCAACGGAAAGGAGGTTTGTATTTATCAACGCGTTTGCTGTATCTATCTGACGCGTCTCCTCAGGTCAAGACTGGCAAGATCCAGAAGCAGCCGCTGCCGGCCGACCACGCAAACCATCTCTGCACCTACCACGACGCCACTCCCGAAGTCGTGGCTTCAGCCATCGATGGTGCCCTTGCTGCTCAGGACGCGTGGGAGTCATTGCCATGGGCCGACCGTGCTGCGATCTTTCTCAAGGCCGCAGATCTAGTCGCAAACAAATATCGCTACAAGCTCATGGCGGCGACTATCCTCGGCCAAGGAAAGAACGCCTGGCAGGCTGAGATCGATGCTGCGGCAGAGCTCATCGACTTCTTGCGTTTCGGCGCCCACTTTGTTCAGGAGCTGTACTCGGTCCAGCCTAAAAGCTCGGACGGCGTCTGGAAGTGCGTGACGCCACAGGTTTTGGGAGACGCCCGCTGACCCCTATCCGATTGCAGCCGCACCGAGTACCGTGCGCTCGAAGGCTTCGTTTTGGCAGTCTCCCCGTTCAACTTCACTGCAATCGGCGGCAATCTGGCTGGTGCACCCGCGCTCGTCGGCAACGTTGTTGTCTGGAAGCCTGCGCCCGCCGCAACATACGCATCCTACATTGTCTACAGCATCTTCCGCGAGGCAGGCCTTCCAGCAGGTGTCATCCAGTTCGTTCCTGGTCCTGCAGAGCAGGTCGTCGGCCAGGCGATCTCCCACCCGTCTTTCGCCGCGCTTCACTTCACTGGCAGCACCCACGTCTTCCGCAAGCTATGGAAGGACATTGCGCAGAACGTCGACAAGTACCGCGCGTATCCTCGCATCGTCGGCGAGACTGGTGGCAAGAACTGGCACGTCGTTCACCCGACCGCTGACATCCACAACGCTGTCATGCAGACGGTTCGTGGCACTTTCGAGTACCAGGGCCAGAAGTGCAGTGCGGCGTCCCGCCTGTATGTCCCCCGTTCGCTTTGGGAGGCCGGCTTCCGCGACCAGCTGGTCAAGGAGACCGCACGACTCAAGGTCGGCGACCAGACCAAGTACGACAACTTCCTCGGACCTGTCATCGGCCGTCCCTCATACGACCGCATTCTCTCTATGATCGCGAAGGCGAAGGAGCAGGGTGCAGAGGTTCTTGTTGGCGGCACTGGCGATGACTCGAAGGGTTACTTCGTGCAGCCTACTGTGCTGTTGACCAAAGACCCTCAGTCACTCACCATGACGGACGAGATCTTCGGCCCCGTTCTGACTGCGTACGTTTACGAGGACGACAAGTGGGAAGAGACCCTCGCGCTCGTGGACAGCACCAGCATCTACGCGCTCACCGGCTCGATCTTCGCGGGCGACCGCGCAGTACTGGCCAAAACGAGCGCGCGTCTGCGTCACGCCGCCGGTAACGTCTATCTCAACGACAAGTGCACGGGTGCAGTTGTGGGTCAGCAACCGTTTGGTGGTGGTCGTGCGAGCGGAACGAACGACAAGGCGGGTTCGATCAACATCTTCTACCGTTTCGTGAGCGCGCGCAGCATCAAGGAGAGCTTTGCTGGTCTGAATGACTGGAGCTACCCGAGCAACCTTGTGTAAATATGGCTTGGTGACGAGCACGAGCTCGTTCGTGAATAAAATTCCGTCAATGTAGTCTTCTTAAGTACAAGTGCATCATTTCATGGGTGAAAAAGCCGGCAACTTCTTGCAAAAGACCATCGGCTCTCAACTGGACGCTGCTTCTTCCGCAGTGAGGAGAGCCTCGGTCTTAACTGAGCGGAACTCGACCACGCAAGAGGTCATCTCGGTCCGTCTGCGACATCGAAGGCTGGTAAACATCCAGGTCATACTCAAGCTATACCCAAACTCACGCAACGAATCCAGGCAACGGCCCTTGGAGGTTTTCCAGCGTGATGCTCGACCCGTCCTCGCGGACCGGGTCGCGCACATTTACTGTGGCCAGGATATGGGCGAGGAGAAGCCAGGTTGTTGCGTCGGCCAGGTGACGACCGGGACATTGGCTGTGTTACCAGTCAGCGCCGACTGTGACCTCGTCCAGCGGGCGTACTCACCGAAGCCCGAAACCGAAGATATATTGCCACGGGTTCTCGTTAATCATGTCCGGGTTCATGGAACGGCTGTCTCCTGCACCGGCTTCGCCGAAGAATCGGTCGGGGTTGAACGTGTCTGGTTCGGGGTACTTTTTCGGGTCGTGTAGGATGCGCCAGACGTTTGCCATGAATACTGCACCAGATGGGATGTGGTAGCCCTTATACTCGTCGTCATTGATGGCTTTGTGAGGCAGACCTGTAGTAATTGTCGGTCAGGAGTGACGTCGTATACCGCGACGAAGGTGTCCACATCGACAGAGAGCACGTACCTAGGTTCGTGATACTTTGCCACCGGAGGGTCTCCTTGAGAACGGCCTCTACGTACGGGAGACGTGAGCGGTCATTGATGACCGGGAGCCTTTCTCCATGTGTGACGGCGTCGATCTCTGCTTGAGCGCGTGCCTGAACATCAGGATGAAGAGCAAGGCTGAGGAAGATGTACTGCGAGATCGCTTGTGTCTTCCATGTTGCGAAAGGCTTTGAGTTCATAAGAAATCTTCGGCTGAGGAAGACGCACCGTGTCCGAGCCAGCGGCATACAACGAGCTAAGAGTGTTGCGGAGAAGGTCGGGCTCAACAGCATCCTCCGGGTCGGTGAGAAACCTTCGCGTAAACGAAGGTGCAGCAGTTCCCGAATGCTGCACAAGTTTTTAGAGGTGCAAGCCCCCGAAATCCTACGGATACTTACGATCTGTTGCCGTGCCCAAGCGAACCGCTTATAGTCTGCCTCTTCGATGACCTTCTTCCACTCGCGCACCTTCCGCTTCCATTCTACTCCTGGAAGCCATGACGGGATAAATCGAACTATGTATCATGTTCAGTGTGGTGGCTTTTGTAAGGGCCATGGCACTTGGACTGACCGAGGGGTATCACATTGACGAGCCAGTCAGGTTTGAAAGCCTCAAAGCCAATCTCGAGGCTCTTCTCCGAGAGGTCGACGAAATAATCATCCTTCTCACGAGGTGTGTATCCGTATGCGGTCTGCACGATGATGTAACCGGACATGCTGCAACATCAATCAGAGAAAGCTGGGCGTTTGCCCTCAGGCTTTACCACAGCATGAGCAGAGACGTACTACTTAATTCCTTCTTTTAAGCCGACCTTGCCGGATGCAACGCGGCGCACAAGGTCCCGTACTGCATGTTCTTGTACGTCAACAACCGACCGTGCGCCGGTCGCCCCGGATCCCAGCATCTTGTTCATGAGCCGGCGCCGTGCTCGGAAGCCCTCTCCAAGCTGCTGTAAACCAGTCGCGTTGCCCCAACCAACACTACGTGCAATTATTTGTCAGCTTTCAACATCGAACTAAGTTTGCCTACGGTCACTGGTACGCACAGTTCAACCATATACACGGACATGCGGTTCGAGTAGTTGGAGCTTCGAGTCCAGAAGAGTTGTTTGACATCTTCGGCGTTGTCGAGGATGATGATAGTCTGACCAGGCACATCGAGCCTTACCATTGGCCCTACCAGAGGTGTCAGCTTGCACTCAGCGGCACGTCAAGTTGAGAACATGTCGCCGTACCGTACTTGTCACACAATGCACCATATACAGACCACTCGCGCTCTCCAGGCTTGGGCATATCCGCGATGTTTCCAAGGATCAGTTGGCCTGGCGGACCTGGAAGCCGTCGACCCAGCTGGGGCTTCCGCCCGAACCATACAGCACCCGCGACAGTTGCTACTGCCGCGCCAGCGGCAAGAGCGGTCTGAGAAGTAGACAGCATGCTGGAGAGTAGGACGAGAAGGAAAGCCGTGTGCGGTGTGGATCATCCAATTATGCGAAAGGAGATTCGGAAGCCGGTACCTGGTCGGTTTTCGCATGGTGCCCGTCGGCGGCAAGAAGGCGTTTGGGTAAGCCCGGGCCAACATTGAACGGGAGCAGTTGGCACCTAGACAAACAAATGACGGGCCCCTGTTTAGCTGAGACCTGTATTAGGCCTTGGGTGACAATAGTTCCTGATCAAGGCAAGCAAGCGGTAGGGAGGTTGTCACCGCAAGTGCGAGATGAGAACGATCTCTGCAATGGAAACACTTCAGTTCGCGATTTCTCCATTTCACTCAATTGATACGGCAGGGTTATTATTTTTAGATCGACCACGGGCACAAGGTGTAGAAGGAAACGAGGAGACGAGCTCAAAGAGCGACGTCGGCTAAGACCGGATTGAATCATCGATTGCAAGTGGCACGACTAGCTGGTAAGCCGCTGCTGCGCACGGCAGGTCACGGTCACGAATGTTGTGTAACACTGCCTGCAATCTGTGAATGACTTGGTTCTGACACAGCTTTGCTTCCCAACAACTGTTCAAGTCGTGACCCACGAATGCTTCCTACATATAGGCCACATCAAATGGCTCAGAAATGCTCAGCTCAAAATATGCGGCCAAAAACCCGGAGGTAGATCGAGATAAATCGGAGGTGGCTAGCACAGTGAAGAGTAGTTCAATAGGAAGTTTCAGGACATTGGCCGCGGCGTCCAAAATGCGACAAAGCCTGTGCGTGAGTGCGGGAGGGAGACAGCAGGTTGTTGACAAACGGTTCATGTGCAGACATCCGGAAGGTTCGCCGCTTGTCAGGCGTGCTCCACAGGGTTCCATTAGCATGTAGAACACTCTAGATAGTTGGAATTACTTGCTATAGAATTGATGAGAGCGACAGAGAAAAGCGGACCCGGTTGTCCACCTCAGTCACCGATCGATCGCTCTCGCTGTTCCCCACAACATCGCCACTTGAACGCCGCACACCTCGCTCAGACCATTGCGTCTTGCCCTTTAGCCTCGCCTCATCCTTGCACATCCTAGTGCTTCATTCTCACATCTCGCCTCCTTATCGTCTAACGTTCCTTATCGTCTCTCTCCTTGCCTGGCTTCCGCCTCGTTCGTTGTTCCGACCAATCTCGTCTCGCTCTCTCTCATCTCGTGCCTCGCCTCTCGCCGTTCTGTGTCGCCTCTGAGCTTCCTTCCGTGGCTTGTCTCTGACCCGACACGTATTGCGCTGAGCTCATCCCTCGCTTCATGTCGTTTCGCGCGTCTCAGTTCGCCGTCCCGTTGTTCACCTTGTCGCCTCACCCATCTCGTTGTCTTTTTCCATCGGTTGTATCACACATTTGTACTCACATCTCGTAGTCATTATACCCGATCGTTACCCACGGACACTATCAAGCGTGCTGGCAACTCGATCGAGCAACCTTGTCTGACCAAATTGCTGGCGAGCAGCGGACAGACCTGGGTAGCAGCTGTCGTGGGTCAATGGGTGCCTAATGATTGGCTACAGTGACCCGGCTGGCGACGTGAGTGCGAGTCAGCATATAGCCCAAACTGTAAGGGGATTGCAGGTGCAGCTCGCGACACAAGTACTGATTCTGACCGGCGCATGGGCTGGTCTCAAGGTGGGTGGGCTCGCACAACCCGCAGGATATTGGTAAATGACATGTGTTCATATCTTAGTGTAGTCTAGAACGATAGATAATAACATTCCGGCGCACGTGCAGGGTGTGTGGTACAACTCGGGCACGCTCGGGGAAGTTGCGTATTGCGGAGAAAGCCAGCCGAAAGGACATGAAACACCCCATAGTGAATCTGTCTATCAATCGTGCTCTTTGACTCAGTTAGAGCTTGTGGTGTGGTGTGGGCGACGAGGCGAAGTCAGAATGAAGTTCGGTGTATGACGCAATGTGCGGTGCTTGCCGATGTCATGGGAACTTCCGATTGTGCCATGAATTTGGGTGGTCACGGCTCACACACCTTCGCCTACCCGCATATTATTTGGAATAGTGTTAGTTCAGTGAAGACTATTTCCATGACTATTGATTACAACATAACTCATTTGCGGCCAAGAAGAGCCGTATTAGTTAGATTCTACTGCGAAAATGGATGCGAGCTCGAGGAGGTATATTTAGCCACCGACCAGGCAAATTCCGAAGATCGGCTCAAAGCAAAGGGACGGCACATTCGTGACCGTAAACAATAAGATGATTAAGAACTTCCATAGTCTTTCGTGCGTGCCCAGAATCACGTGGAGTCTTGAAAGAATCCGGCGAGCATTTGTACTTGCAGCCAAATTACGAACTCGAGCTCGTTCATCAGCGAAATGGTTTAGCTCTGACTGGTTGCTCCGCGTGCATCTGGATTGACTGGAGACGCCCGCTTCGGCCACTCTGGAGCCTAACTCCAGTCCTCCGTGATTGTGCTGAGTCAAGTCCGTTACTGCTGATGCTAACGAATCCAAGCTTGGCAAAATATCGTCATCCCAACTGCTCAGTGTTTGCAAAAGCGATCAATTTTTACGTCCGCAAAGACCAGGGTCCGATACAGGTTGAAGGAGTCAACGTCATCGCGGGATATTCCTCGCTTTTCAACTCGATGCTGCTTCCTCCGCAGCGAGAAGTGCCTCAGCTTTAGGTGAGCGGAATTCCACTGTGCAGGAGGACATCTCGGTACGCCTGCAAAATCGATTGTGGGTCAACTTCCGTACGTAACTGAGCCCACACCATAACGCACCCGACGAATCCAGGCAGTGGCCCTTGAAGGTTGTCCAGCGTGATGCCTGACCCGTCCTCGCGAACAGGATCGCGCACGTTTACAGTGGCCAGGACATGCGTGAGCAGCAGCCAGATTGTTGCGTCAGCCATATGTCGGCCAGGACATTGGCTGCGTCACAATAGTCAACAACTGCTGCGGTTCTCACGTGGCCAGCGGGCAGACTCACCGTAACCCGAAACCAAAGATGTATTGCCATGGATCCTCATTGACCATATCCGGGTTCATCGCGCGACTGTCGCCCGTGCTAGCCCCACCATCGCGCTGCAAGAACCGCTCGGGGTTGAACCTTTCGGGCTCGGGATACTTCTTCGGGTCATGCAGGATACGCCAGACGTTCGCGATGAATACTGCGCCAGATGGAATGTGGTACCCTTTATATTCGTCGTCGTTAATGGCCACATGAGGGAGAGCTGGAACGATTGAGGGTCAGCACGGAGAAACGCAGAAATACTCCGATGAGGCGCACCGAGGTTGGTGATACTCTGCCAACGGATGATCTCCTTGAGAACCGCTTCCACGTACGGGAGACGCGAGCGGTCATTGATGACTGGCAGCCTCTCGCCTTGGGTCACAGCGTCGATCTCTTCTTGCGCGCGTCTCTGAACATGAGGATGAAGGGCAAGGGCAACGAAGATGTACTGCGAGATCGCTTGGGTCTACCACGATGAACGAAGGAGCTAAGGAGGCGACAAATGCTCGGTTGCGAATCACGTACCGTGTCTGAACCGGCGGCGTACAGCGAGCTGAGAGTGTTGCGAAGAAGGTCGGGCTCAACGGCGTCCTCGGGGTCGGTAAGGAATGTACGAGCGAACGAAGGCGCCGCAGTTCCTGAATCCTACAAATAGGGTTTTTGATATAAGAGTTGCGCAACTTCGGAGACAGCAGTGATACTTACGATCTGCTGACGCGCCCAAGCGAACGGCATGTAGTCTGCGGCCTCAACGATTTTCCTCCACTCGCGAACTGTTTGCTTCCAACCTGCTCCTGGAAACCATGATGGAATGAAGCGGGCTACAGAAGGAGGTCAATTCAGTGCTCACTTTAGGAGTGACGTGACTGACCGAGAGGTATTGCGTTGACCAACCAGCTGGGATTATGTGCGTCGAGGTAGTAAGTCAAACTCTTCTCCGAGATGTCGACAAAGTAATCGTCCTTCTCGCGAGGTGTGTACCCGTATGCGGTCTGCACAATGATGTAGCCGGACATACTGTAAGGGGAACCGAGGAAGTTGAGCATTTATCTCCACCGAAGGACCGAGCGGTAGTCTTACTACTTGATTCCTTCCTTCAAGCCAACTTCACCAGAGGCAACCCGACGCACGAGGTAACGCACGGCATGTTCTTGTACGCCGACCACCGACCGTGCGCCACTCGCTCCGGATCCAAGCATCTTGTTCATGAGGCGACGCCGGGCTCGGAAATCATCGCCAAGCTGCTGGGCACCAGTCGAATTGGACCAACCGATACTACGCACAGAGAATG
>Ga0247815_10002462_pt1 | contig 13714 bp, 7 predicted proteins | sample UWRJL194509B1_FD_181014 | JGI IMG/M metagenome (GOLD analysis project Ga0247815, IMG submission 181014) | Plant litter microbial communities from Arlington Agricultural Research Station in Wisconsin, United States - UWRJ-L194-509B-1 | ecosystem: Environmental > Terrestrial > Plant litter >... | reverse complement strand
GTTCTTATAAACTGAACTATTGGCCCATGCAGGTTGTTGAGCGTATCTTTTGATTGCGCCTGTAATGATAAGCCTTAGCGCTTACCAGTTAGGGTTTTGTTTCATTAACGGGTTGCTGTTAACCTCATTGGACGGAATAGGGAAGTAGTCAAACTTGCCTGCAACATAAAACTGTTTACCAACTTTATCGCTGTTGTCCAGCTCCTGTTTAAGTAGTCCCCATCTTTTGAGGTCATAAAAACGCTGGTTTTCCCGTGCAAGTTCAATCATGCGCTGATGCCTGATTTCGGCCATCATTTGTGTTTGGTTTAACCCGGCAGCCAGGGCAGGTAGTTGCGCCCTTGTGCGGATTTGTGTAACATATGGAAGTGCACCTGCAGTATTGCCTTGCATGGTCATGGATTCTGCCAATAGCAATAGGATGTCTGCGTAGCGTAAAGCCCTTTCGTTGTTGCTTGAGGTATAATTACCAGCGCCGCTTGATCCCGCAAGTTCTGAGGCCTGGTTATAGTTCTGATACTTTTTGAACATGGAGCTAAAGCCAAACAGCAATTTGAAGCTGGACCATGGTTTGGTGTAGAACGTTGATCCCGGATAATCGAAAGCCAGGGTAGCATACATCCTTGGATCAAGATCGCCCGTGGTGGTACGTTCCTTTTTAAATTCATTGAACAGTTTGTCAGTAGGGCTGACCTCAAACCAACCAGAAACTTCTGACGGCGCAAATTCCTGTGCTGTGGTAACCCCAATGGCCTGATTGGCATTTTCGCCCGCCCAGGGATCTGTTCCGCCAACGTCGGAAAGCTGGATTTCAAACACAGATTCCTGATTATTTTCTTTGGTGACGATAAAATTATCGCCGTAATTTGGCATAAGCTGGTAGGTGTAGGGCGCAGTGGTAAGCTTTTTCAGGGTAGTTTCTGCATTTGCCCAGTCTTTGGTATATACATAGGCTTTTCCTAAATAGCCCACTGCGGCACCTCTAGTTGCACGTCCAATCCATTTGGCATCATAAGCAAGCGGAAGATCGGTAGAAGCTGCGGTCATATCACTGATGACTTGTTTCCAAACGTCAGCTTCTGGCGATTTGGCGTTGAAGGATTGTTCTGTGGTTTCTGGTACTTTGAGGATTATTGGCACATCGCCAAAGTTAATCACCAGGTTGAAATAGTTCAAGCCCCTGATAAACTTTGCTTCTGCAACGTATTTCGCTTTTGACGCCGCATCAAGTGTGGTTACCTTGTCGATATTTTCCAGGATTTGATTGCTACGGAAAATAGCACGATAGGCCACATTCCAGAACGAATTGAGCGGGCCATTGTCTGGTGTATTGGTAAATGTAGACAATTGGTATAAGTTGGCCACGTCGTTTCTGATAAAAAAATCGTCGCCGCGCCCGTTGGAAAACTCAATTCCCCTTACGCCCCAGTACCCACCATCTACATCGCGGAATAATGAATACGTTGCCCCAAATGAGGACAGGACATCGTCTTCCGTTTTCCAATAGGTATTGGTAGTGATTTGGTTTGGATTATCTAATTCTAATGTACTCTTTTTGCAACCCGCAGTGATGGCGGCCATTACAAATATGATATATAAATACTTCATGATTTCTTGTGCTAAATAACTAGAATGTTAATTGTAAACCCAGTGAGATCGTTTTTGCCAAAGGGTAAGCTACGTGGCCATAATCAACCCCGCGGTCAAAAATGCTCCCGGTCCTTCCTATATCTGGGTTGTAGCCTGTGTAATCTGTAATGGTGAACAGGTTGTCGGCACTGGCATAGGCCCTTAAAGAGGAAACCCTGAGTTTTTTGCTAATGGCTTCACCCAGTTTATAACCAATTTGTAAGGTTTTTAACCTTAAATAAGAACCGCTTTCCAGGAAACGGGTGGAGGTCCGGTCATTATAGTTAGGGTCGTTGATGACTGCTCTTGGAATATCAGTATGTCTTTCTGGTGTCCAGGCGTCAAGTGTAGATTTTGCATAGTTGAATTCTAAACTCATACTTTCCAGATCTTGTCTGAGCCCGTTATATATTTTGTTGCCCTGGGTGCCCTGAAAGAACACTGCGATATCAAAATTGTGAAAAGAGGCGTTGAAACCAAATCCATATTCAAACTTAGGAAAGGGACTGCCGCTGTAAACTTTATCAAGGTCACTGATCTGACCATCGCCATTGGTATCCTGAAACCTGATATCGCCGGGCGCAGCATTAGGCTGGATAGGCACCCCATTTTTTTGATATGCATTTACTTCTGCCTGCGAGTTGAAGATGCCATCCGCTTTGATGAGATAGAAAGCACTGATAGGACCGCCCGCTTCTGTGAGGGTACTTTGCGCACCATGGTGGGTAGGCTGGCCGCCAAAAATCTGTTGCGAGCCTGTTCCGAGTTCCACTACCTTGTTTCTGATGGCACTTAATGTTCCAAAAACGTTGTAGTTGATTTCCCCGACTTTGTTGGCATAACTTAAACCCAGTTCAAAGCCCTTGTTACGCAACTTTCCGGCATTTACCACTGGATTGGTTACCGAACCTGCAGATCCAGGGATTGGAACATTTAAAAGCACGTCTTTGGTGTTTTTGATAAAATAGTCGGCGGTGATGCTCATTTTGTTGTCAAACAAACCTAGATCTAAACCAATGTTGGAGGTTTCTGTATTTTCCCATTTGATGAAAGGGGAAGCAAAGGCTGTTTGAATGGCACCGTACCACTTTTGCTGGTCGACCCCTGTAACATAATTTATATTAGATGCGATTGTAGGGATAAATTGGTAATCAAGTATCTCCTGATTACCCAGGACACCAAAACTTCCCCTGATTTTTAATGAACTAATGGTGTTTAACAGTGGTTTAAAAAAGTCTTCGTTTGACATATTCCAGCCTAATGCAATGGAAGGGAAACTACCGTGACGATTTACCGTGGCGAACCTTGAAGATCCATCACGCCTGAAACTAGCTGTCAGCAGATATTTATCGTCGTACGAATAGATCACACGACCAAGTACAGATACTAATCCACTTTCAATCGTACTGCCACTATTGGTTGACGTGCCTGATCCGGCATCAATTGATCTGATACCATCCGGTAAGCCGGTCCTTGCGGCGCCCAGGTCTGTAAATTTTGTTTTCTGGTAAGCATAACCTGCCAGGGCCTGTATATTGCTTTTTCCTATGCGTTTATCATAATTTAACGTGTGTTCTAACAAGGTTAGAATGTTTTGGTCTTTGCCAATGGTAATGTCGTTAGTTTGATGGGCAAAGAGGGTTCCCACCGTGTGGCGTCTGTAATAGTCTGTATCTGTCCCCTGAAGGTTGGTATAACCGACGTTGAATTTGTAGCGCAGTCCCGGCAGGATGGTGTATTCGCCAAAGGCATTCACCAAAATGGTGGCCATTTCCCTATCTATATTTTCCAGATTGAGCTGTGCTACAGGGTTAGCCACGTTTACCACCGGGCCGTAAGCACCGCCATATCCGCCAATCGCTGTTGGATCGTAAATTTGAAAAACCGGGATCATTTTTGCAGCGGAACCAACCGGGTTTCCGCCTTGTCCGCCCCATCCGCCAGCCATTGTAAAACGTCTTTCGCGGGTGAGTAATATGGTTTCGCCAAATTTGAATTTACCTTTAGTAGTTTCTGAGCGGGCACGTAGGTTGTAGCGGTTATAGCCGGTTTCTCTTACAATACCATCCTGTTTCATCCATCCACCGGAAACGCTAAATTTTGTGCTTTCGCTACCGCCGCTTACAGATAGATCATATTGCTGAACGGGAGCTGTGCGATAAATAGCATCTTGCCAGTCGGTGCCTGCGCCCAATGAAGAAGGGTTTGCCGCAATATCCAGCGGGGCAAAGTTTGCTGCAACGTGAGCCGCGTTACTTACTGTTGCCCATTCCTGTGCATTGAGCACATCCATTTTTTTGCCAATTCGTTGCACACCATAATTTGCATTAAGGGAAACCACGGGTTCGCCCGACCGGCCAATTTTGGTAGTGATGAGCACAACGCCGTTTGCAGCCCTGGAACCATAAATAGCTGCGGCAGAGGCGTCTTTGAGTACGTCAACAGATTCGATATCTGCAGATGAAATGTTATTGATATTTGCTACCTGAACGCCATCTACAATATAAAGAGGAGAGGCGTTGGTGCCCAGCGTGCCGACACCCCGGATGGAAATCCGAGTGCCTGAACCTGGATCACCACCAGCGGCTTCGATGGTTACGCCAGGCAGTTTTCCCTGCATGGAGCGGGTGACGTCACTAACGCCCTGGGCTTTGATATCGGCTCCTTTGATGCTGCTTAGTGCACCGGTAAGGTCTTTCCTCCGGACGGTACCGTAACCAATGACTACCAGTTCATTAAGATTATTCTGTTTGGAGACTAAAGTAATATTGAGCACGCCGGTAGTAGGGCTAACTATACGGTCGTCGTAACCGACAGCCCTGAACAGCAGTTGTGCATTTGCAGGAACGTCAATGGCATATTTTCCGTTTCCGTCCGTTGACGTGCCTATTTTAGTGTTATTGATCATTACGCTGACCCCAGGTATTGGGGCCGGACTGTCGCTGCCAGTTACAGTTCCGGTTACACGCCGGGTTTGCTGGGCAAAAAGTTGAAGTGTAAAGAGGGTTGGTAACAGAAAAACCATTACAGAGTATCTCCATAGTCGGCTAGTAAGTTTCTTGTTCATACGAATTAGGTTTTACGATTTGGTTAGGGATAATGAAGGGGCGTTTAGATTTGCCCCGGATTTCGGTGGTATACCTATCCGGTGAGCGGATGGTATACACTTTTAGGAAGAGTTAATAGTCATGGCGGATATATCTGGTAGTATAAAATTATATGTTAATATATAGATTATAAATGGACAAAAAAACGTTTTAGATGGACATTATCGCCATTTACATATACATGTGGTGCAAAAGCACGGCATTAAGCCGTACTCCCGGTGGTTTTAAAGATATTTATCATTTTTAGATGAAGGTTGGCATTGCTGTGCTGGGCATCCAGGGCAAGAACCTTTAAGAATGCATCGTTCGCTTCCTCGAAATTGTTTAAACCCAGTTGCCCAAGGCCGGCAATGAAATAACAATGGGCCTGGTTTGCAAGGGACAGGTCTTCGTCAAAAAGCAACAGGTTTGGTAAAGACACCGCGAAATAATCAATTTTGACTTCATCATTGAGATGCCCATGACCGTAGGCGACGAGGTTATTGAAAATGCGCAGTGCACGGTCTTCCTGCCCCAGTTTGCGCCATGCCAGTCCCTGATAGAAAATCTTGTCAGGTTGTTGATCGTTATAAAACACAGCGGCAGAGGGTTCGTCAAGGCCTATAGTAGCTTTTTGGAAATAGGCAGTTGCGTTTTCTGTATCGTTTAATCCTTCATAGGCACAGCCCAGCCAGTAAAAGATATCATTTTCCTGGGTACCGTAAAGTTTTCCCTCTCCCAGGTTATGGGGATAAAACTGTGCTTCGCTGAGCAAATCTATAGCTTTATGAAATTCCTTCTGCTGAATTGCCGTTTTGGCAAGTTCGGTTAAGCTTGAAACGTATTGTCCCGAAACTTTGCCTTCGCCACCTTCCCAGGGATGGAATTGCCTGTTACTGATCATTTCGAGTGCAGTTTGATGTTCACCGAGAAAATTGAGCATGGTGATATGTTCAATGTACAGGTCGTCACGCAGGTGGGCAGTTTCGATATGAGCTGTGATGAGCTGCAGCCGCTCCTGCACTTGTACATTGAGGCGTTTATGCAACTGGTCGAGCTCCATCAGCACGCGTGCATCATTTTGATCCAGCTGAAAAGCTTTTTCGTAAAATTCTTCGGCTTTAAGCGGTTCTTTGGTTTTATTGTAATAGGCAATGCCCAGGTTTCTGAGTACGGTAGGGAAGAGCGGGTCGATTTCTACGGAGCGTTCCCAATACTGGATGGCCTGGGCATACTGTTTTTTATCATAAAATAAGTTGCCCAGATAGTAGAGTGCTTTTGCATCTGAAGGGTTGAGTTGCATAGCACATTGCAGTACGGCGATTTCTTCCAGACGGTTGGGAAATGCCAGGTAGGGGTTTGCGGCCGCTCCTTTTTGAAACCAGTACATTGAAGGCTGGGTATTGCCCGCCTGGTAATGATAGAAACCGAGGTAAAAACAAAGCAGGGTATCTGGTTCGGTATGTTCATCCAGTGCGTAACTGAGTACAGCAATCGCATCGTGATACAATCCTGCAGCGGCGTAATCAATGGCATATTCTATAAGATTCTGTGGCGATTTTCTGGAGAGCCTTATCAGCTCATCCTGCAAATCCTGTGCGGAAGAAGGATCGTTACTTGCCGTATAAACCAAGCTTAGTTCATGAAAGGCGCCGAGGTTAAACCCATCGCGGTCAATTGCCAGCATACATGCATTCTTAGCTTTATCGTATGCTTTTAGCTGACGTAAAGCTGCGGACAGCAGCACATATGATTTCCCGTTATTCGCATTCCGGTCTATTGAAAGTGTGAGGTGTTGCAGGGCTAAATCCCAATCCTTATTAAATATATCCAACTGTGCAACAGCGAAATATCCGTTGTCTTTCCATGCATTACTCCAGGTGGATTTATAGAAAGCATCATACGCTTCTTTATATTGTTCCTGGAACTTAAGGCAGAGACCCAGGTTGTAATATGGTTCGCTGTCATAAGGATTTGGATTGCGTTGGGTACTGGTTTGAATGGCCGCCCTGAAGTAGGGTTCGCTCTTGCTGAACTGCCCTCTTCTGAGATACCATAAACCCAGGGCGTTGTTGTTGCGGATATCTGTGGGGTCACGCTCTAATGCACGTTCGTAATAGGGTACGGGACTATAGGTGGCATGCCTGTATTGTTCGAGGTGGTTCCCTGTGAGGTATAACTGTTCGTTACTACCTATATCCTGAGGATCAAGTGCTGGTTTGGCAGCCTGGGGCAGGGAATTTATTTTGTTGAGCGCTGGTTCATAACGCAGTAATTCCCTTCCATGTGATGATTGTATATGGAGTACAAGGTCTTCCTCTTTCAACTCAGAATTTACAGTGATTGTTTTTTCAAAAATTTGCTCAGGTTCAATGTTGAGCACAGCAGAGAAAAGTTCTTCTCCCTGGCTGATTAAGGTCACTTGAATATGGTGTTGTGCAGAAGTGACATAGATTTTAAAGGTAAGCTGGTCCTTTATCAGATCCAGGGCCAGCAGGATATCTTTTGATGCGTTTTTGATTAATCCCAGTCCGTGGTAGGGTAAAAAGTATTGTGTAAACGACTTCTCTTCGTTGGGCATGAGCCAGCTGAAATCGGGTTGGTTATCGGTGAACATCCCGGTCATCAATTCGATGTACGGGCCGTCTTCGTCGGTCAGGTTCCTGTCCCAGGCCTGTCCAAAATCGCTATGGCCCCAGGTCCACTGTTTTTTTCCGGGCGAGGTATGGTGATTGGCGACATGTAAAAGGCCTCCCTGGGTGTCATGTTCATATCCGCCTACAAAATCGTATGCTGAATTGATAGCCATGTAGGAGGTGGGTACAGGTATATTTTTATACATCGAGATATCAGTACCCGGGCTATAATCTACTTTGTAATACGTTCCGGTGGCGATGGGGAAGCTGGAAACATCCCTTTTGCCATGGTCAAATACGGCATTGACGTCTGGCGGAAATACAGACTGATAGTCATCATTCACTTTCACCGCTGGGTTGGCCCACCATAAAAATGTTTGGGGCAGGGCCGAGCGGTTGGACAGTTGAGCTTTAATTTCGATATAAGCCTTATCAGGATGGAGCGTAAAGCCGGCCATTCCTTTGGTATGGAACATTTTTTCCAGCTCGTTTACCCAGATTGTTTTACTGCCATCCGCGTTTTCCTCTAATTTGTAATCGATGGGCTCAAAGGTGCTGGGCCTGTGGTGCTGTGGCCAGTTGAATTCAATTCCGCCAGAAATCCATGGACCGGTAAGGCCCACCAGGGCAGGTTTGATGACCTGGTTATAATAGATAAAATGCCGTTGCTTAATTTTATCATAAGCCATCTGGATGCGCCCGCCAAGCTGGGGCAGGATCATCAGTTTGATATATTTGTTTTCGAGGAAAAGGCCGGTATAAGTTTGGTCGTGTTTATCATCGTATATCTTTTCAATAACGGGGTTAGGGTACACCGCACCGCTGCTGCCCTGATAAATTCTTTTCTCAAAAAACATGGGGTTTTTATCAGGTTTGCCAATTCCGTAAGTCGGAATAGTTACTTGTTCTTCCCAGATTTGTACTGTTGATGTGTTCATATAAGTATTTTAAAATGAGCTGTCTGGTTAATGTATGATAAAGTTGTGCTCGAGTTCTTCATGGGTCTGTTGAGCTTGCTGTTTAGTGTCTGATAAAGTTGTCCTCTAGTTCTTCGAGGGTCTGTCCTTTTGTTTCTTTTACCTTGCTTTTGATAAAGATGAAGCCGAGGAAACATATGCCTGCATATAAATAAAAGGGTCCGTAAGTACCAAGGATTTTGGCGAGCAAGGGGAAGGTAAACATTAGAACGAAATACGCCAGCCACAGTGAAACGATGGCAACGGTTGAGGCCGCGCCGCGTATCCGGTTTGGAAATATCTCTGAAATAAGAACCCAGGTTACCGGGGCAAGTGAAATGGCGTACATGCTGATGGCGAGCAATACAAAAATGGAAACCATGCCTGCGGGATAGTTATTCTGCAGCAGGAACGCGAGGATAATATATAGTATGGATAGACCCAATGAGCCAGCCAGCATAAGGGGCCGGCGGCCCATTTTATCAACCTGCCACATAGCGAGTAAAGTAAATACGAGGTTCACGATGCCGATGGCCACGGTTTCAAACAATTGCCTGTTTAGATTGGCACCTACAGATTCAAAAATGGTGGACGTATAATTAAATACAACATTGATACCACAGAGCTGTTGGAATACGGCAAGCACGATCCCGAGGGTGACGGCCGGCCGGATGCTTTTTTCCCAAACAGCCGAGAAAGGCACTTTTTTATCGCCTTGAAGTGATTTATTGATAGCGAGCAAGGTGGTATCTACAAAAGTTGCGGAACCTATCTTTTGAAGAATAAGCTTTGCTTTTTCCTGCTGACCAGATTTGAGCAGCCAACGCGGACTTTCGGGCAACCAGATTACGCTGATCAAAAAGATGGTGGCCGGGATGACGCCAAGACCAAACATCCACCTCCAGGCATCGGGACCTGAGTCGGCCAGGAAATAATTGACCAGGTTGGTGATCAGGATGCCGGATACGATGGTGAGCTGATTGATGGCCACGTTTCTGCCCCTGACTTGTGCAGGGGAAATCTCTGCAATATACATGGGGCAAAGGATGGAAGCCATACCCACGCCTATACCTGCAGCAAAACGCAGGACGAGAAAATACGTGATAGAAGGGGAAAATGCAATGAGCAGGGAAGAAACCGCAAATACAAATGCAGCAATCATTAATCCGGGTTTGCGGCCATAACGTTCGCCAAGATAACCCGCCAGTAGACATCCGGCGATACACCCAAGTGCCAATGACCCGGTTAAAAAGCCTTCCCAGATGGGATCAAGGGCAAATTGCGTACGTAAAAAGGGGAGCGCACCTGAGATGACCGCGAAGTCGAAACCGAAAAGATAACCTCCTAATGCTGATATCAAGGAGATACCAAAAATGTAACGGGTATTGAATGTGATGGGTTCCTGCATGCGCTGTTTATCTATTGGAGTTTATTTATTATAATTTATATATTGAATTTAAAACTTGATTACCGATTGATATTCCAGTCGGTAAGAGACTTTATCCACTTTGACTATGGGCGCCGATTTGCGGATTTTTGTTGCAAGTTGCGGATCCAGGTCGGGAAGGTAAACTGCATCTTTTGTGATTGGCCTGAAATAAAAGCTCATTTCTTTAGTGCTGTTGCGACCGGCAAATCGTTTTAACCCGATTTCCCATGGCGCGCCCCTGAAGAGATGGTCGGTTACCAATTCTCCATTGATAAACCCCATACCTGTATCTGCAGTATAATTGATATCTAAAAATATATCATTCAGGCCTGCGGGCAATTGCTCAGGCAATTTTACGGCTAATTTTCTGCTGTTGGCGTTGCTGTAATCAGGGCTGAGACTGATATTGGGCAGCACGGCCTGGTAAGACGCAAAAATGGGATCAGCGGCTATCGCGCTGAGTTTACCTCTGCTGATAGATGGTTTGGCGGCGGTTTTCGGATAGACTTTTAGATTGTATGTTGATTCGCCCAGTACTGTTATGCCATTCTGTTCGGCTGTACCACTCTGTTCGGGCAGAATTAAAGCATTACTGAACAGGACAGTCTTTTTGCCATTTAACATCACCTCATAAGCCTCGGTTGCGGTCTTTTTATCAATTAATAGTATCCTGGTGATCTTATTCCCGCTGCTGATGGAAAATTCTGCCGCCCCCCGGCCACTGGTGCTCACTAAAACCTGTTGTTTGGTAGTACTGATATTAGCATTTGAAATACTGTGGACTTTCAGATCCTTGTTATTGACAAAGCTGAATTCGGGAAGCACGCCCTCGGGACTAAAGAAAACATAATAGGGATGTTGAGGATCGTCGCCTTTTAATAACAGCTGCGCAGTTGCATAGGCTAACATCGGACCGTTAATGGAAAGTTGGAACGGGAAAATTGCATTTTCCCCTGCTTTGAGGTTGAACGTACCAGTGGATGGGATCCTGAGTTCGTTTTTGTCTGTTTTGATGCGGATACTGATTCCTTTTTTATCTGTGTTAGGGATGTTGTCCTGGAAGTTGTTAAGAAACAGGAAACCTGAACCATTGGCCGACCTGACGGCAAAACGCAGGGTGCTCAGGTTATCGGGCTTGATTTCGGCGTTGTTTGCCGGTAGTGTGGTAACCATTGGTGCAAGGAGGTCTGCAAAATCATTGATAAAGAAGTGCAGTAGCTTAAGGCGGTGAAAAGAGGGCTTTACCTGTCCGTATTCACCAATTGGTGCCTGGAAGTCGTACGATATCTTTGGTGCACCGTAAGCTTCATCACTAAAGAAGTAATGATTGCCGGTGGGGGTTGAACCGCCGTGGTACATATAATATCCAATTCCATTGGCGCCCCCGCCGAGGCACCTGTTGATAAGCGCGTCCATGCTGTTAGCCGGTACCAACGGCCGTCGGGTATAGGTATTCATAATGCCCGAACCCAGTTCCGCGGCAAATGCCGGATAGTCTGTTGGAACATAACGCACTGGAGAATAATCGGGGCTCTGGTGTAAGTTTTTATAGAGGTAAAAGGGCGACAGTTCTGCTTTGGGCACCCAGGTAGGATAAGCATAACCTGCGGTGACAGGCAGCGATTCGTTAGGAATCACCGCCGCATTGCCCCAGCCGGTTACGGTGTAAATGGGAACGTCCATTCCTGCGCTTTGTGCCAGCGACTTCAGGATTTTCATATGTTTGTTGCCTGCATCGGCGAAGGGGTTGTTTTTATCGGCTACACTCACGCCTTCATGTGTAGCGGCCTGGTCTTGTTCTGCAGCAGTAAAATCATAAGGCTGACCAGGATAGGTTAATCCCCATGGCGCCGCGGAATGCTGGTATTCGTTTTCTATCTGGATACCAATAATTGGTCCCCCATCTTTATAGTATAAGCCTTTTAGCTGTTTGCCAATTTGATTATAAAGGACTTCGGCGTAATGCAGGTACCCGGGGTCGTTAGACCGGATAGAAAATGGTTTGCTGAGGATCCAGTCTGGTAAACCCCCGTTCCTGATTTCGCCGTGGCAGAAAGGACCTATCCTGACGATGGCCAGAATATCGTTTTTTGCACATAAACTGATAAATTTGCGCAGGTTTTTGTTGCCTGAAAAATCAAACTTTCCTTCCTCTTCTTCGTGGATGTTCCAGAAAACGTAGGTTGCAATCATGTTGATACCGCCGGCCTTTATTTTTTTGATGGACTCTTCCCAATACTGCTCGGGATATCTTGAAAAGTGGAATTCGCCGGTGATCGGAATAATGGCTTTGTTGTTTCTGGAGATATAATAATTGTTGACGCTGATCTGGTCGCCGTTTTTAGCGCGGCCACCAAGTTTAAGCTCATTCTTTATTTTTATGGATGCCTTGCTGACATCAATAGTATAAGTCTGGTTTTGCGCAATACAGGGCTGGGCCACAGCGGCCGTTAGTACAAGTAATGCAGAAAGTGTTTTTTGCCGTAAGAAGCACGACAGGTTTGGACTGATTGGATTTGTTATCATATTTGGTTATAAGATTTTTAAATGTAGGCTTAAAAAATTACGGATTAAATGGACAAATAATTTAATAAGATGGACTTTATCGTCATTTTATATTTAAATTGAACCGCCAGTATATCAAGCCTCCAAATGAGTATGCAAAAACCCATATCAGCGCCAAAAAAGATCAGGGAAGGTTTTGTAGGACAGAAAATGATTGTCCTGCCGCCAAACATTAAAAAGGCCGTAGTGTTAAACACGCTGATCAACCGCTTTTATATCACCGCAATTGGATATTATCCCCATGCTATCCATCATAACCGCGAAAGGAAAACGGGCTGCAGTCAGTATATATTTATCTATTGCACGGAGGGGAAAGGTACACTCTCTCTTCGTGATACGGAGTATGAGTTATATCCCAATACTTTTATTATCATTCCAAAAAATACGCCACACCATTATAAAAGCTCAGACACTGATCCCTGGAGTATTTATTGGATGCATTTTACGGGCGCCCAGGGAGATGAATTGTATGAGCGCTACCTGGAGCGGAAGCTGGTTGTGTCGCCATTTCCATTTAACGAAGATATCATCAAAGACTTTGATCAGATATTTGGCCTGCTGGAACACAGTTTTGAACTAAAGCAGCTGGAGGTGATCAATATCAAAGCACTGAACTTTTTAGCCTCTTTTGTATATTTTAAAGAGACTAATCCTTCTCTTCAGGGAGATAATGTAACTACTGCATCCATGGCTTTTATGAAAATGAACCTGGATAAACAATACAGCCTGACGGAGTTGGCGAAACAACAGCACCTCTCTGTAACGCAGTACGCAAAGTTATTCAAACATGAAACAGGAAATTCACCTATTCATTATTTTAATCAGTTGAAGATTCAGAAGTCGTGCCAATACCTGTATTTCACAGACAGAAGTATCAAAGAGATTTGCGCAGAGTTCGGCTTTGACGATCAGTATTATTTTTCGCGTTTATTTAAAAAGCTCATGGGGATCTCGCCGGCAAAGTACAAGGATAAACATAAAAAAACAGCCGTGTCATTACAGTCTGGACCGAAGTAATGAAGGTGAAGCCGGGTAACAGTTGATGAAGAGGCAGCTGGATGGGAACTGATAATGAGGCAGCTGGAAAGACTCAAATGCAAACAGGAGGCAGCATCAGCCGGAATAACCATTGTGCTGATGGGGGAGGTTGCTGCGGATTTTGCCGTTCTCCATCACGTAAAATGGTGATATATCGTTATAACTTTGTTGCATCTCTTTGATTAATTATTTGATAAATAGTTTTTTAGGTCTTGGCCTGCCTTTTGTAACAGATAAGCAAAAACAAGAGTTATGGAAGATCAGCAAGTATTGAATCGCATTAAGGAGTTAACTGCCCATGAAGAAAAACTTTGGGGCAAAACAGATATCTCTGAAGAGGAAGTGCAAAAGCTGCATGAGATGAAACTGGAACTG
>Ga0247815_10002461_pt1 | contig 13715 bp, 14 predicted proteins | sample UWRJL194509B1_FD_181014 | JGI IMG/M metagenome (GOLD analysis project Ga0247815, IMG submission 181014) | Plant litter microbial communities from Arlington Agricultural Research Station in Wisconsin, United States - UWRJ-L194-509B-1 | ecosystem: Environmental > Terrestrial > Plant litter >... | reverse complement strand
CGAGCGGATGCCGCGGTCGGCGAACGACAGGGCGAGGTTCTCCCCGCCGCCGCGCATCGAGTCCGGCCCTTCGGCGGGATTCCTGTCGTTCTCGGTGACCGCGCGGCCCGAGACGAGTCCGGCGAGTCCTGAGGCGAGCAGGAGCGCACGGCCCGATCCGGCCAGCGCAGATCCGAACGTCTCGAGAACTGCACGCTCGGTGCGCCCGGCACCGGCCATGTCGCTGAAGTCGTGCTTGAAGCCCAGGTGGATTACGGCGTCTGCTGCGGATGCCCCCTCGCGGAGGCTCTCCAGGTCGTCGAGGCTTCCCTCGTGCGGGGTGAGTCCCGCGGCGGTCAGTGCGGCTGCGGACTCCGTCGAGCGCGCGAGACCGACGACGTCATGGCCGCCGGCGATGAGCTCTGCGGCGACGGCGGAGCCGATCCATCCCGATGCCCCTGTCATGAATACCTTCATGGTTTCCTCCTAATGTCAGTTACTGACATGACTGTAGCACTTGATGTCAGAGCCTGTCATCAGTACCCAGCAAACAGCTAGACTGGCGCAATGGGACGTTGGGAACCGGACGCACGAGCTCGCCTCGCCGTAGCCGCGCTCGACCTCTATCTGGAGCGTGGATTCGAGCAGACCACTGTCGCCGACATCGCCGAGCGCGCGGGGGTCACCGAGCGCACCTTCTTCCGCCACTTCGCCGACAAGCGGGAGGTGCTGTTCGACGCGTCCAACACCCTGCAGACCGGCGTCGTGGCATCCATTCACGATTTTGCTGACGACGTCTCTCCGCTGGAGGCCGCGACGAGTGCGCTCGTGACCGGGAGTGCGTTTCTCGAGGAGCGGGCCGAGTACGCGGCTCGACGCGCCCAGGCGATCGCCGCGAGCCCCGAGCTGCTCGAGCGCGAGCAGGCAAAGCTCAGCCGGCTCGCCGCCGCGATGGCAGACGCCCTCGCCGAGCGGGGAACACCACGGTTGAGCGCGCGATTCGCTGCCGAGCTGGCCGTGTCGGCCTTCGGCGCCGGCTTCGAGCGGTGGGTGGCCCCCGAGTCAGCACCGAACCTCGCCGACTGCATCCGTGAGGCGCTGCGTGAGCTGCGCGCCGTCGTCGCCGAGCGCTGATTGCAGCGTTAACAAACTCAGGCGGCGGGAGCATTGCTCCCACCGCCTTCGTGATTCCCCCCGGAACTACTTAGAGCTCAAGCTGCAGGTCGACCTCTTTGACCTTCATGCGAGCGAGGGCGAGGTTCGACTTCGCACGGTCGAGTACGAGGTAGATGAAGATCTCCGGCGTCTTCTCGAGCGGACGGATGATGTGGTACTGGCCGGTCAGCGTGATGAGGATGTCATCGATCGTGTCGGTCAGTCCGAGCGACTTGACGGTGCGAAGCTTGGCACGAACGACCTCGGTGTTTCCCGCGGCCGCAGTCTCCAGGTCGATGCCCGAGCCGGCCTCGCCGAGGAGCATTCCGGTGGAGCTGTCGACGAGTGCGGCGCTCATGGCACCGTCAACCGAGACGAGCGATTCTAGTGAAGGCGTGATGTTCGACATTGATGTTCCTTTGTTCGTTGGTCGATGAGGCTTAGTTGAGAGTTGAGGAGAGCTGCGCGCCGAACCGCTCTGCGGAGCGACGCGAGCTGGCGAGCGCCTTGCCGAGGGTCTCGGCGGTATCGAAGAGCGCAGCGAGAATGAGCGGGTGCCCGGGAACACGCAACTGCAGCACGTGGCCCTTCTCCGCCGCGATGACGACGTAGCTGCTGTCCCCGATGCGGAGCTCACGGGTGACGGCCTCACTGAGTGCCTGCACGGAGCTCGACATGCTCCCGAAACGACCGACCTCGAAGGAGTTGTTCGGCGCGTGCACGAGCTCGAAACCGTCGTCGGTCACGATCGTGGCGAAGACGAGCGACGGCGCGAGTTCGCGCAGCTCGGTGAGCGCGAACGCGCCGAGTTCAATGGCGCGGGGGTCCTGGTGAATGGATGTCACAGCGAGACGTCTTCCTTCAGATTGGCGATGAGGGAGAGCAGCACGGTGATCATCTGGGCGGAGTCGCGCGGATCCACGGTGAACACCGGAACCATCGCTCCCGGGTGGGCTGCAGCGATGGCGTCCGCGTAATCGTCGGTGCTCGGGTAGCGGGCGATGTCGCGGCGGGAGACGCCGACCACGGCGCATCCACTCTCGACAAGCTCACCGAAGTTGGAGAGGTAGTCGACGGCGACCGCGACGGCATCGGGCGAGTCGTTGTTGACGAGGAGTACGAGGCCCTTGGCGCGCTCCTTGAGGATCGTCCACATGAAGTCGAAGCGCTTCTGGCCGGGAACACCGTAGAGGCGCACCTTCTCGTCGTCGCCGAGGGTGATCTCGCCGTAGTCGAGGGCGACAGTCGTCGTGGCCTTGTCGACGACGTGGCGCTCGGTGTTGGCAGCTTCGGTCGTGACCGTCGCGATGTCGCTCAGCGTCTGGATGGCCGTGGTCTTGCCGGCACCCATGGGTCCGGCGAAGAGGATGACGTGTTCCGCCATGTCACACCCCCAGTCGGGCGCGGAGCCGCGCGAACAGGCCCGGGGCCCGAACCTCGACGACAGCCGCGGGAGCGCTCGCGGTCTCGCGCAGGAGACCCATGAGGCTCAGGGCGTTGATGAAGCTCTGGGCCATGGCCGGGTCGACGTCGGCCGCGACAGCGAGCTCGTCGGCCGAGTAGGCGCGACGGGCCAGGAGCGCCGTCATGCTCACGTGCTCGGTCGCGTGCGCGAGCACGGTGAAGTCGGGCCAGCGGGCGAGCTGGTAGCTGACGCCCTCGGCGAGCCACCATGCCGGAGCCTGCGGAAACGCGTGGATGCCGACGAGCCAGAGCAGCGACGAGAGCTCGGCAGGCTGCTCGAGCATGAAGGGCAGGCGGGCGCCCTCTTCGCGGTAGACCCGGATCTTGGAGATCGTGGGGCGCAGCGGAAAGGCCTGGGGGGCGCGCTGCCACCAGTAGTCCTTGCGGCCCCAGTCGACGACGATGAGGCCGCCATCGGCGAGATCGACGAGGAGAACTGCATCTGGGAGGCCCTGCAGCGTCTGCAGCGCCATGGCGACGCGAGCCCAACCGACGGCGGGCACACCACCGCTCCGGGTCGCTGCGGGTACGGCGACGAACCTGTCGAGCAGGCTGCCCGCGGCGTCTGGCTGTACTGGAATGGAGGTGATGAGATGTCCCAAGGTGAAAGTTCGTGCGTGGGACCACCATCGACCATCGCCTACACACGCTATGCGAGGGTGCAAGTAGATAAAATCCTCACTTCTGGGGTAGAACCGTCGTTCGCGCCCCCAATCGCGGCTGATCAGGGAGAATTGTGGAGTGACCCAACTCCACGACATCTCCTCCCGCGGTTTCGCTTCCGACAACTACGCCGGAGCGCATCCCGAAGTGCTCGCCGCGATCGCCGAAGCCAACGGCGGCCACCAGATCGCCTACGGTGAAGACGTCTACACGGCCGAACTGCAGCGCGTCATGAAGCAGCACTTCGGCGAGGCAGCCGAGACCTTTCCGGTGTTCAACGGCACCGGTGCCAACGTCACGGCCCTCACCTCGATGCTCCCGCGCTGGGGTGCGGTGGTCTCGGCGAAGACCGCGCACATCAACACCGACGAGGGCGGCGCCCCGGAGCGCATCTCCGGCCTCAAGCTCCTCACCGTCGAGACTCCCGACGGCAAGCTCACCCCCGAGCTCATCGACGTCGAGGCCTGGGGTTGGGGTGACGAGCACCGCGCCCAGCCGCTCGTCGTCAGCATCACCCAGACGACCGAGCTCGGCACGCTGTACACGGTCGATGAGATCCGTGCGATCGCCGATCACGCGCACTCCCTCGGAATGAGCCTGCACATGGATGGCGCGCGCATCTCGAATGCGGCAGCCGCCCTCGGGGTGCCGCTGCGTGAGTTCACGACGGACGCCGGCGTGGACATCCTGAGCTTCGGAGGCACCAAGAACGGCGTGCTCTACGGCGAGGCGATCGTCGTGCTCAACCCGGCCGTCACCGACGGGCTCCTGTTTCTCCGCAAGCTCAACATGCAGCTGGCCTCGAAGATGCGTTTCGTAAGCGCCCAGCTCCTCGCCCTCCTCGCCGACGACCTCTACCTGCGCAGTGCGTCGCACGCCAACGCGATGGCGGCCCGGCTCCGCGGCGCACTCGAGGCAGCCGACCTGCCCGGGCTCTCGTTCACGCGGCCCACCCAGGCGAACGCAGTCTTCGCGATCCTGCCTCCCGGAGTCGCCGACGACCTGCGCGAGAGCTTCCGCTTCTACGACTGGGACCCGGCTGCCCGCGAGGTGCGGTGGATGACCTCCTTCGACACGACCGAGGACGACATCGACGCCTTCGTGGCCGCCATCACCGCTAAGCTCACGCCATGACCGAGGCGAACATCAGCGGAGAACCGGACTGGTACGGCGCTGAGCCGAAGGCACCGCCGCGCACCTGGGACTTTCTTCTCGTCGTGCTGCTCTCGCTGTTCATGCTCATCCTCATCCCCGTGCTGTTCTTCACGGCCCTGAGTGGCGGCATCTTCAACGCCGCGTGCTCCAACGCTGTCGCTGCCTGCAATCCCGACTTCGTGAGCACCGGCCAGCTCATCTCGATCTGGGCTCCCGCGCCCATCGCGATCGTCGCGATCATCTGGAGCATCGTGCGCGTCCTGCGCCGCCGCATCGCGTTCCACATCGCGCTCATCGGGCTCATCCTCATGTTCGGCGCGTTCCTCCTCGGCCAGTTCGTCATCGAGGTCGGCATTCCCGACGCCCTCGGCTGAGAAGGTTCCCGGTTTCACCTGACAGGATGCACGAGTGAGTACATCGCCGCAGCGTCCCTGGTTCTCCTCCTACGGTGAGGGTGTCCCGCACGAGATAGCCGAGCCCACCGAGACGCTCGTGGACATGATCTGGAACTCCACGCGCCTCTACCGCGACAACGTGGCCCTCCAGTTCTTCGGTGCGACCACCACCTACGAGAAGCTGCGCGAGCAGATCGCGAGCGTCGCCAACGGGCTCCACGGTCTCGGCGTGCGCCACGGCGACCGAGTCGCCCTCGTGCTTCCCAACTCCCCCGAGCACATCGTCGCGTTCTACGCCGTGCTGCGCCTCGGCGCGATCGTCGTCGAGCACAACCCGCTCTACACCGAGCGTGAGCTGCGCCACCAGTTCGAGGACCACGGCGCCACCGTCGCCATCGTCTGGAACAAGGTCGCGGCCACAGTGCTCGACTTTCCGTCGGACGTCGCGGTGCGCACCGTCGTCGCCGTGGACATCACGCGGTCCATGCCCGCCACCACCCGCGCGGCCCTGCGCCTGCCCATCGCGAAAGCACGCACCTCGCGCGCGGCCCTCACCGTGGACAAGCCGGTGGACGGCGCCGTGGACTGGGCAACCCTCACGAAGCAGCGCTACCTCCCCAACGCGACACCCAAGCCCACCCTCGACGACATTGCCGTGCTGCAGTACACGAGCGGAACCACCGGAACCCCGAAGGGCGCCATCCTCACGCATCGCAACCTGCGCGCCAATGCGATGCAGGGTGAGGCGTGGGTGCAGGGACTCCGCAAGGGCGAAGAGGTCTTCTACGGCGTGCTGCCGATGTTCCACGCCTACGGACTCACGCTGTGCCTGACGTTCGCGATGAGCATCGGGGCGCGGCTCGTGCTGTTCCCCAAGTTCGACGAGAAGCTCGTGCTCGACGCGATGCAGAAGACTCCGGCCACGTTTCTGCCGGCCGTGCCGCCCATCTACGAACGGCTCGCGAAGGCCGCGGCCAAGCGACGGGTCTCGCTCAGCGGCATCCGGTTCGCCATCTCGGGTGCAATGAGCCTGCCGCTGCCGATCGTGGAGTTGTGGGAGAAGGCGACCGGTGGTCTCCTCGTCGAGGGCTATGGCATGACCGAGGCCTCACCCATCGCGCTCGGCAATCCGATCGGCCCGTCGCGCCGGCCAGGCACGGTGGGCGTGCCGTTCCCCAGCACCGACATCCGCATTGTCGACCCCGAGAACTCCTCGGTCGAGCGCGGTTTCGACGAGGAGGGCGAGCTGCTCATCAGCGGCCCGCAGGTCTTCTCCGGCTACTGGAACCGCCCCACCGAGACCCGCGAAGCCCTCACCGACGACGGCTGGTTGCGCTCCGGCGACCTCGCCCGCCTCGGTCGCGACGGCTTCGTCACGATCGTCGACCGCCGCAAAGAGCTCATCATCACCGGCGGCTTCAACGTCGCACCGACCGAGGTCGAGGCCGCGCTGCTCTCGCACCCGTCCATCGCGGACGCCGCGGTCGTCGGCCTTCCGAGTTCGAAGGGCGGCGAGGATGTCGCGGCCGTCGTCGTGCTCGCCCCGGGTGCCACGCTCGACGTCGATGCCGTGCGCGACCACTGCCGCACCCTGCTCTCCGCCTACAAGGTTCCCCGCACGATCACCGCGCGCGACGAACTCCCCCGCTCCCTCATCGGCAAGGTTCTGCGCCGCGTGGTGCGCGACGAGCTCATCGCTGGGCGTTAGCTCTGTGTCTTCGGTTCTCGGCCCCTAGCTCTCGGCCGCTAGCTACCCCGCGCCATTAGGCTCGCTCCCATGCGATTCGGAATCTTCATTCCCCAGGGCTGGCGTCATGACCTCGTCGGGATCGACCCCGTCGACCAGTGGGAGGCGATGAAGGGGCTCGCGCAGCACGCGGACGCAGGACCCTGGGAGTCCCTCTGGGTGTACGACCACTTCCACACCGTGCCCGTACCCAGCGACCAGGCGACGCACGAGGCGTGGACCCTCATGGCCGCGTTCGCTGCATCCACCTCGCGCATTCGCCTCGGCCAGATGTGCACGTGCATGAGCTACCGGCACCCCGCCTATCTCGCGAAGGTCGCCACGACCGTCGACATCGTCTCGGGCGGGCGCGCCGAGATGGGGATCGGCGCTGGCTGGTACCAGCACGAGTGGAAGGCCTACGGCTACGGCTTTCCGCGCGCGGGAGAGCGACTCGCGCGGCTCGACGAGGGCATCCAGATCATGAAGCAGGCGTGGGAGACCGGCACCGCGACCTTCCACGGCGAGCACTACGACGTGGACGGCGCGCTCTTCTACCCGCAGCCGCTGCAGAACCCGGTGGCGACGGGCACGCCCGGCATCCCGATCTGGGTCGCCGGCGGCGGTGAGAAGGTCACCCTGAAGATCGCGGCCAAGTACGCGCAGTACACCAACTTCGCCGGCAACCCCGAGGAGTTCGCGGCCAAGTCAGAGTTGCTCCGTCAGCATTGTGTCGATGTGGGCACCTCCTTCGAGTCGATAGTGCGCAGCGCCAACTACAACACCATCATCGCCACCACCGAGGCGGAGGTGCAGGATCGCATCGACGCCGTGCACGCACGCGTGCTCCCGTTCCTTGGGGAGGAGAAGGCGGCGAGCTTCATCGCGGAGTACCGCTCCCCGGCCGCCCTCGCCGTCGGCACGCCAGAGCAGGTCGTGGAGAACCTGCGCGGCATGCAGGAGCTCGGCCTCGGCTACAGCATCCACTACTTTCCCGAGGCGGCCTACGACCGCTCGGGACTCGAGCTGTTCGAGCGCGAGGTCGTGCCGGCGCTCAGCTAGCCCGCCGCGACATCCATCCGCGACACCGTCAGCGTGTCACCGGCGAGGTCGACGCGCACGGTGTCGCCATCGCGGATGTCACCGGCGATGAGCGACCGCGCGAGCTTGTCGTCGATCTCCCGCTGCATGAGCCTGCGCAGCGGACGCGCACCGTAGATCGGGTCGTAGCCGCGTTCGGCGAGCCAGGATCGCGCGTCGGGCGTGACGGCGAGCTCGAGTCGACGGTCGGCGAGGCGACGCTGCAACCGGTCGACGTAGAGCGACACGATCTGTGCGAGCTCGGTGGTCGAGAGCGGCGAGAAGATGACGATGTCGTCGAGCCGGTTGATGAACTCGGGCTTGAAGGCCTGGCGCACGAGGGCGTTGACTGCCTCGAGCTTGTCGTCCCACGAGAGCGAGGGGTCGACAAGGTACTGGCCGCCAAGGTTCGACGTGAGAATCAGAATGACGTTGCGGAAGTCGACGGTGCGACCCTGCCCGTCGGTGAGGCGACCGTCATCCAGCACCTGAAGCAGCAGGTCGAAGACCTCGGGGTGCGCCTTCTCGACCTCGTCGAGCAGGATGACCGAGTACGGCCGGCGACGCACTGCCTCGGTGAGCTGGCCACCCTGTTCGTAGCCGATGTACCCGGGAGGGGCACCGAGGAGTCGTGCGACGGAGTGCTTCTCGCCGTACTCGCTCATGTCGATGCGCACGAGAGCCTTCTCATCGTCGAAGAGGTACTCGGCGAGCGCCTTGGCGAGCTCGGTCTTTCCGACACCGGTCGGGCCGAGGAACATGAAGGTTCCGGTCGGGCGATCCGGGTCGGAGATGCCGGCGCGCGTGCGACGCACAGCCTCGGAGACCGCGCGAACGGCATCCTTCTGACCGATGAGACGCTTGCCCAGCTCGGACTCGAGGTTGAGCAGTCGCTCCGTCTCGCCCTGCGTGAGGCGTGAGATCGGGATGCCGGTCCACGCGGCCACGACGGCGGCGATGTCCTCTTCGGTCACCTGGTCGTTGACCATGCGCGGGCCGGTCGGCTCCTGCGCTTCGGCCGTCGCGATGGCGCTCTCGATCGAGGGGATCGTCTCGTAGTTGAGCTTCGAGGCATCCTGGTAGCGCTGTTCGCGCATCGCGCGATCGAGGTCGATGCGGGCCTCGTTGAGTCGCGTCTTGAGCTCACCCATTCCGGTGAGCGACGTCTTCTCCGTGCGCCAGCGACGCTCGAGGGCGTCGAGGGCCTTCTGGCGCTCCGCGAGGTCTTCGCGCAGCTTCTCCAGGCGGGCCTTGGATGCCGCGTCCTTCTCCTTCTTGAGTGCGAGCTCCTCGATCCTCAGGCGTGACACCGCGCGCTTGAGCTCGTCGATCTCCACCGGACTGGAGTCGATCTCCATCTTGAGGCGTGACGCTGCCTCGTCGACGAGGTCGATGGCCTTGTCGGGCAGCTGCCGCGCGGGGATGTAGCGGTTCGAGAGTGCGGCGGCGGCGACGAGTGCGGAGTCCGCGATCGTGACCTTGTGGTGGGCTTCGTAGCGCTCCCGAAGTCCTCGGAGAATGGCGATGGTGTCCTCCACCGAAGGCTCGTCGACGAGCACCTGCTGAAAGCGGCGTTCGAGCGCGGCATCCTTCTCGATGTACTGGCGGTACTCGTCGAGGGTTGTCGCACCGATGAGGCGCAGTTCGCCGCGCGCGAGCATCGGCTTGAGCATGTTGGCGGCAGCGACGGAGCCTTCTCCGCCGCCCGCGCCCATGAGGCTGTGCAGCTCGTCGATGAAGGTGATGACCTCACCGTCGGCCTCGTTGATCTCGGTGAGCACGGCTTTGAGGCGCTCCTCAAACTCTCCGCGGTACTTGGCACCCGCGATCAACGCAGCGAGGTCGAGGGAGACGAGGCGCTTGCCCTTGAGGGAGTCCGCGACATCCCCCGCGACGATGCGCTGGGCGAGGCCCTCGACGACGGCCGTCTTGCCGACGCCGGGCTCGCCGATGAGCACGGGGTTGTTCTTGGTGCGACGCGTGAGCACCTGGCTCACGCGACGGATCTCGGCGTCACGACCGATGACCGGGTCGAGTTTGCCACTGCGGGCGATCTCGGTGAGGTCAACGCCGTAGCGCTGCAGCGCTGTCTTCTGCTCTTCGTCGGTGCCAGGGGCACCCTGCATGTTGGCCATGTTCAGTCCTTTTCAGCGGGCTTCGGGTGCCCGGGTGACGAGGTGGGTTTGTGGGAGACGGTCACCGTGAACTTGGCGTTGTGGGTGACGAGATCGGTGGGCCCGACCATGCGGGCGAGGGTCTGGCGGTAGCCGAGGTGGGTGTTGAACACCGTCCACAGCTCGCCGCCGGGGCGCAGGACGCGCGCGGCATCCGCGAAGAGCCGGTGGGCGGGGCCGGTGTGCACGACAGCGCCGATGTGAAACGGCGGGTTGAGCAGAATGAGGTCGGCCGAGGCATCCGGCTGGCTCTGCAGTCCGTCGTCGCGCACGACGCTCACGCGGTCGGCGAGTCCGTTGAGCTTGATGGTTTCTGTCGCCGAGGCGACAGCGGCTGCCGACTGGTCGGTGGCGATCACGCGCAGTTCGGGGCGGGCCTGGGCGATCGCAGCGGCGACGACGCCGTTGCCGCAACCGAGGTCGATCGCGAGAGCCGCATCGGGCGCGGCCTTGCGCATCGCGCCGAGCAGCACGCGCGTGCCGATGTCGATGCCGGAACCCGCGAAGACCGCACCGTGGGCCGCAACCGACAGGCCGAGGTCTGTGTGGAACTCGGTGACCGGAAAACGGCTCTCTCCCACCGGCAGCGGCGTGCGCAGCGTGAAAGCGCGAGACTTCTGCTGCGCGAGCGACACGTCGAGCGTCTCGAAATAGCGCAGCATGAGCGGGTTCATCGTCGGTGTGAGGTGCTTGATCCTCCCGCCCGCAATCACCACGACATCGGTCGAGGCGTAGCGTGCGATGGCGTCGAGAAGCTCCTCGAGCTCGTCGAGACTCTTGGGCACCTGCAGCAGCACGAGGGTCGCGCCCGACAGGAGCTCTGCGCCGAGCGGGTGTGAGGTGTATCCAGCGAGGCCCAGGTCTTCTGCGTTTGCCGCGAGGGCGAGCTCGCCGACGAGCGGGTCCTGGTGCACGCGAATGGATGCCGGAGCCGACGTCGCCAGAGCGCCCAGGGTGAGGGCGCCGTAGTTGTCGCCGAGCACGACGAGCTGCGACCCGTCGAGAAGTGGAGCGGCCGTCTCGAGAATGAGTCTGTCGCTCGCGTCAGACGCGAAGAGGTTGTCGGCCTCGATGTCGGGCCAGCGGCGAAGCGCGGCGAAGTCGAAATCAGTTGTCATGCGGGGGCCGCCAAACGACGAGTTGGTTCTGCTTGCGGCTGCGCGTTCCGGCGCGGAGGGAGATGACGTCTCCTTCCGACCCGGCCGCGAAGACGCGGCGACCGGGGCGGTTGAGGAGTTCGTCGGCGAGCGCGGTCTCGAGCTCACGCACGCGGGTGGCGAGCATCGTCACCTGGTTCTCGAGGTCGAGAACCCGGCGGATGCCTTCGAGGCTCACCCCTTCGGCACTCAGTGCTGCGATCTCGCGCAACTGCACGACGTCACGCATCGAGTAGCGACGGGACTTACCGGCGGTGCGCTTCGGACTCACGAGCCCGAGTCGGTCGTACTGACGGAGGGTTTGCGGGTGCATGGCGGCGAGCTCCGCTGCCATCGCAATGGCGAAGACGGGAGAGTGTTCATCCATGAGAAGCCCCCTTTCACGTACCGCTGGTGTGTCTGTCAGTGCTGTTAGCTACGCGCCTTGTCGAGCAGGTCGGTGCGCGGGTTCTCCTCCGGCATCGCTTGCGCGAAGGCCTCGAGGTGCGCCTGCGCCTCCGGGGTCAGGTGACTCGGAACCGCAACCGACACGGAGGCGAGCAGGTCGCCCACACCCTTGTCGGTCGTGACACCGCGACCCTTGACGCGCAGCACGCGTCCGCTCGGTGTTCCCGGTGCGACCCGCAGCTTCACCGGATCGCCGCCGAGGGTCGGAACCTCGATCGTCGCTCCGAGCGTCGCCTCGGTGAACGTGACGGGAACCTCGAGCCGGAGGTTGAGTCCGTCGCGCTCGAAGACCGGGTGCTTGCGCACAGTGACCGTCAGCACGAGGTCGCCAGCCTGACCGCCGTCGGGGCTCGGTTCACCCTTGCCCTTGAGGCGGATCTTCTGGCCGTCGCTCACGCCGGCCGGAACCTTGACGTTGATGGCCTTGCCGCTCGCTGGCTGCAGCTTGATCGTCTCGCCGCGGATCGCGGTGAGAAAGTCGAGCGTCGTCGTCGCCGTGAAGTCCCGGCCCTTGGTGGGGCCGGCGGCACCGCGGAATCCGCCGGTCGGGTTGCCGAAGCCCCCTCCGCCGAACATGCCGCCGAGAAGGTCCTCGAAGGTACCCGCGTTGGCGCTCGAACGACCGTTCGGTTGCCCGAACATGCCGCCGAAGACATCCTCGAAACCACCGGGCTGGCCGGGGCGACCACCCGCACTGAAACGGGCACCCGAACCCATGGCCCGGATCTGGTCGTACTCCTTGCGCATCTCGGGGTCGGAGAGCACCGAGTTGGCTTCGCTGATCTCCTTGAAGCGCGCCTCGGCTTTCGCGTCTCCCGGATTCGAGTCGGGGTGATACTGCCGCGCCAGCTTGCGATAGGTCTTCTTGAGCTCGGCCTCGGAGATGTCTTTCGACACCCCGAGCACCTTGTAGAAGTCCTTATCGAACCAGTCCTGGCTTGCCATTCGCTGCTCCCCTACTCAGGAACGGAGACAGCGACCTTGGCAGCGCGGATGAGGCGCTCGCCCAGGGCGTACCCGGTGTCGATGACATCGGCAACAGTGTTGACCGTGACGTCAGGCGACGGGATCTGAACGACAGCCTCGTGCAGGTGCGGATCGAAGGCTTCACCCTTCTCGCCGACCTCGCGCAGGCCGTAGCGCTCGAATGAGGCACGGATCTTCTGCGCGACGAGCTCGAGGGGGCTGCCCTCGAGGTCGCCGTGCTTCTCAGCACGGCTCAGGTCGTCGAGTGCGGGCAGGAGCGAACGAATGACCTCGGCGATGACAGCCTCGCGGTTGGCTACGCGGTCACGCTCGACACGCGTGCGGAAGTTCACGAGCTCGGCCTGCGCGCGGAGCATGTCCGTGCGCATCTCCGCGACGATATCGGCCGCAGTCTTGTCGAGCAGGGCCGCGTCTTCCTCGCTCAACTGGAGCTCGGGGTCATCCGGATCAGCGACGTCTTCAGGCTCGACCTCGATCTCGACCTCGTCGTCGGCGGCCTCTTCTTCGACTGCCTCTTCAGGCTCGTCGTCGTCGGGCTCGTCGAACTCCTCGTGGGAGGAGAGGTCGTGAACGATCGTTTCGCGTTCCGTCTCGTCATCGTCGTCCAGCTCCGGGGAGCCGGTGACCTCTACGGCCTCCGGCTCGTCGTCGTTGGAACCATGCTTCTTGTCTGCCATGACTACTTCTTGCTGTCCGGCTCGTCTTCAACGACCTCGGCGTCGACGATGTCCTCGTCGCTTGCCGCGGTTGCCTCGGGCGCTTCGTCGCCGGTTCCAGCCGAAGCCGTCTCGCTCTGCGCGTAGAGGGCTTCACCGATCTTCTGCTGGCTCTCGGCCAGGGTGTCGAACGCTGCCTTGACAGCGGCCTCGTCGTCTCCGGCGAGTGCCGTCTTGAGCGCGTCGACGTCAGCCTGAACGCTCGTCTTCACGTCTTCCGGCAGCTTGTCCGCGTTGTCGGAGAGCAGCTTGTCGGTCGAGTAGGCGAGCTGCTCTGCAGTGTTGCGGACCTCGGCCGTCTCGCGACGTGCCTTGTCTTCTGCGGCGTGCTCTTCACCCTCGCGCACCATGCGCTCGATGTCGTCCTTCGAGAGCGAGCTGCCACCCGTGATCGTGATGGACTGCTCCTTGCCGGTGCCCTTGTCCTTCGCGTGAACCTGCACGATGCCGTTGGCGTCGATGTCGAAGGTGACCTCGATCTGCGGGATGCCGCGAGGTGCCGGTGCGATGCCCTGCAGCTCGAACGTTCCGAGGTTCTTGTTGTCGCGCGTGAAGTCACGCTCGCCCTGGAAGACCTGGATCGCAACGGACGGCTGGTTGTCGTCGGCCGTCGTGAA
>Ga0247815_10002458_pt1 | contig 13728 bp, 14 predicted proteins | sample UWRJL194509B1_FD_181014 | JGI IMG/M metagenome (GOLD analysis project Ga0247815, IMG submission 181014) | Plant litter microbial communities from Arlington Agricultural Research Station in Wisconsin, United States - UWRJ-L194-509B-1 | ecosystem: Environmental > Terrestrial > Plant litter >... | reverse complement strand
TACGCATCGCACCGACGGGCCTCCCATACCCATCGCCGCTCAAGCCCCAACAACTTTTCGCATACACATCGCGGCCGTCGTAGCAGCGGTCTGCTGACGCTGAATGATGGTGCGTGCTGATGCTAAGCGTCCTGTTCCGCGACGTCGCCCACAGCTCGCCGTTCCCGTTCCCACTCCGCTGATATCCACCACCGGGCGCCGAACTGCTAACATTCGAGCCTGTACTCGGGCTTGTTGTCGAGACTGTCTCGGAAACGTTGCTCCACCTCTGCGTATCACGGTTGAAATCACGTTTGGTGTCAAGATAGGATCGCCCATTGGCACCAGCCCCAGACGAAGAAGGCCCAGGGTAGGCATATGCACCATCAAGCGGTGGTGATGCAGATAGCCTGGAGGCGTTAGGCGGAGGAGCGGGCGGTGACCTCGTGGATAAGACGAGGGGCGGACGGAGGAGAGCGGAGGAAGCGTCAATGGGTGGCCGTGTGGTTTGTATGCGGGATCACGGCGGCGAACTGAAGGACAACAAATCAGCAAAGTGGCTAGCTCAGGACTAGATCCGGCGACGTACGGTCATCGTCACGGTCATAATGGCTGCTATGGTGCGACGACGGCGGATGCGCGAGTGCCGGGCATGCCGCCAGACGTGCTGAAGCGGTGCTCGGCTGGTGCATAGCGAGGCGTGGTTCCAAAGCAGGTGAGATCTTGCCGCTGAGGATGGCGAGCGTCGCTTTGTTCGGGAGCAGGCAAGATACGCGTGAAGGCTGCTGGCCGTGGCTGGGATGGTGAAGGTCATTAGCGTGTAGTTGACCGCATTGGCGTTATCGGCACCATAGAGGCCATTCCACAAACAGCGAGCGACCCGTCTGGTGTCACGAGCAGTACACGGGTCCGAGGGGCATCGAGGGTCGCATGAGTTAGCTTGTGCTGGAAGAACAGCCCTTAGCGTAAAATTCGGCGCTCCTCTACGATGGCAAGTCAGGCGTACATTCAAATGCATATGCACATTGGAGCCTGGGGTGCGGCGCGTCGCAAACTGAAGTACGATGAAGTTGTGCGGCCACGCGCCTGACCCGGCACAATGGAATGTTTGCGCCTTGCACCAGAGTAATCAGTATTGTTGCTGAAGCAAGTCCGCCTGACGGCGTGCGCAACAGCGAAGCGTAGGTGTTCGAGAGAGCGGAACAGGAGGTCAAGGGCGGAAACAGACGCCCGCGGAGCTTACGCGATCCGGGTCACGGTGTGAACCGTCTTCCTATTGCCCTTGCACAAGTTTCAGCTTCGCAGACGATAAAGGTCGCTTTTGAAACTGATTGTACCAAGATGATAACTCGAGCCAGTCATAACTAAAATTTAGCGCTCACAACTGTTGGTGCAAATCGCGCTCGCACGTTGTGTTCTTCAACTATTTGCCTATTGCGTGAAACTAGAGACTTGTGAGTAATGAGAAACAGTAAACTTGCTTCTTTTGCTCTTGGAGACTGATCTGGATCGAGCTTTGTGCCTAATTTCAGTTATGACGGCTCAATGCTCTACTAAACAAAACACAATTGCAATGATCATATCAAGTAGCATACATCTGCGACCCGAGACGCAGTCATGACCACAGGATACCGGGGCGCTCTGCCGCTGGGCCTTGACCCAATCTCAACAGACAGTGAACCTCATATTATTGTACTGCTTCCTCTCAACCCAGAAGCACTTGAACAGACTCTTCGTGCCGCACGTCCGCAAGTCTCACAGCTTTTGACCCCCACTTGCATTCAGTCGCTCAAGTGGTCGGGCTTGTACTAGCATAGAATGAGACGAGTTACATGCCCATTACAGAATGGCCGAGTCAGAGCAACGCTCGTCTCCTTGGAGAGCTGGTGGATGAACGCGAGCTTATAACAGGGAATATTGATGGAGACTATTTATATGTCGCTTTACTGCTTCTGGATAAAAATGGATCGGGTGAAGTCCTCTCGAGAATGACGCGAGTCTACGACCAGGGCTTGCGAGGAGAGAGAACAGGTCTCTAAACCGGTTTGATGTTCATACATTTACAGCTGTGCATACCTCAAACATACCGAGTACCTGCTCCTTGAGCGTAGCAGCTTGCTCCCTCGCGCAATCTTTGGCCACCCTGATTAGCCTTGCGAGAAGGGTGGCCTGTGGACAAGATGTGTATCAAGTTGGTGATAATTGGAGCGCAAGATCCGGACGATGATCCGAGATTCAAGGAGCTAAGGTGAGTTGATAAATCTATATCCGAAGAAAGTGGCATCCCCGAGCGCTAGTTTTACCTCTTTACCCACTATGAACCCCCTTGGTGATGTCTGCGTTGGCCGGCCTGGTGTACCTACATTGACGGTAGGGGGACACGGTAGCACGGCACGTGAAGACCGGCGCATGCTTGGCTACGGATTGGGTGCTTGTACGCAAGCGGTGGGAGATGGAGTTTGCTGTGGAGTATGAGCTGCGTCATACGGTATTCCAGACCGTGTCTTTGTGTGTAGCGCGTCAAAGATGCAGGTGCCGGGCACGGACTCTTGCAAAGCACTCGAGAGGCTGTTCTTTCTCATATCTTCCACCATCCCCTTCCTGTCTGCCTTTCATTCAGCCCTCTTAATGTTCGTATTTTCCGCTATCCCTCGATTCTTTGCTTTCCTGCGGTTCACGTCCTGCTCTATAGCTTGGAAACAAGCTCGGTGTGCAGATGGTTTGTCGCAGGGACTGCTTCATGGCAACGATCACGTGTAGGGCGAGGCGACTGGGTGACGGCAGGTGGAGATGGCGACCTCGAGGATGGCGGAGCGGGCTGTTCTTCGGTATCTGTGTCTGCAAACGAGTCGGACGGAAGATACGCTGAAGAGATCGCGACATATTCTGCGCCTGGTATCTCAGTGTCTGTGAGAATAGAAGACGCAACGCTGCCCACGAGATCCTGCGCCACAAGGGCGCAAGCATGCCGATGCCGCACCTCCCCAGCGCCGCCCGGTCGCCCACTTCAATCGCCCGCCGCGTCTCTTGTATTTCTCGCTTCATTTAGATTGTATCCCTTTGAGCCTTTTTTTAATGTTGCACGCGCGTCGCGTGTCGATTTGACTGCCTGCGCGAACACGCGTTCCGTTGCAAATAGGGCGTTTGGGCAGTGGTTTCAACAACTGATAAGGCGATGAGATCAGCCTGAAGCACTCGCAGCTTCAGAGCTGCAGCGGCGCGCTCTTCGGGAGAGAGCATGCTGAGGGACGCGCGGGTCAAGAGCAGATGGCGGGGCGCAAATCTTTTGTTTGCCCGTTGGCACCTCGTGCCGGGTTTTGCTTGTCCACATGTTTGTCCACCCCGCGTCACCTCATGACTGGACTTTCATGCTCAAGGCGGTCGCCAGTGTTGGGCGCCTATCTACCTGCAGGCAGTTTCAAAACCACGAGTAGAATCCCAGGGCGCGAGCGAATTGTGGTCAAACGGGACCTGCGTTGGTCTCAGCAGTTCTCTGATCGACCACAGGCAAAGGTACCGGGGCCCTCTTGGCCCGTACCTAGCCTTAGGAATACCCGACCTCTGGTACGGACTTAGCCCTAGGATTCGTGCAGGGCTAACGGCTACACCGTGGTCTGAACCGATGGACTAGGTTCGAACCAGTGGACTGGGTCCGAACCAGTGAATTTCTCAAATGAAATTAAATGGAGAGCTGTCCACTACGCTCAAATTATCAGTATTTTACACATATGAGTGATCTCTTTCCATCACAAGTGCATACCTACTGATTAATCAAACTCTAATTCTGCTTTTCCATATTGACAGGCTGTGGCACTATGCAAGCTGACAAAATTTGGATTCCCACAACTTTACGAGTTATAAGTTGGTCCGTACCAGCCGGGTTGGTTCGCACCACAGGAGGTAAGTCATTGGAGTGACCCGATATCTGGTACGAACCGGGCTGGCTGGTACGAACCTGGGAGGCCACTATTTTTTTCCCAGTGCTCAAATGTCTCAAATTATTTACACAGCTTGCACAAATCCTAGGCTTAGGTAAGGACCAGAAATTTCCTAGGCTTAGGTACAGACCGCTGGGTCCCCGTACTACTGCCACAGACCACAAGGGTAGAAGTATTTGATACAGGATAGCACAGGCCTTTTAATGTCAGTCTTTTGTTGTTATTGAAGGATCCAGTTGCGTGCGTAAACGGGAGGCAGGCGACACCTTGACCTCCTGAACATTCGGCCACACGCACATCGGTTCGAATGATATTTTTTACGACAGGATTACGACCCTTTACGATAAAAAGTTGTTGGCACAGATGCGTTGGATCTTGGCGGCAGGTGGTGGCACAGAAGTGGAAGAGGGCGAGGTTGCAGGCGACGAAGAGGTTATCCGAGAGCGGAAGAAGATGGATGGTGGGGCTAGAATAACCGAATGATATTTCTGGCGCCATTTAACAAACGTACCATCGAGAACCACGCCGGCCGCGACGAAAAGCGCATCTACGATCTGGGCGGGTGGTGCATGTTCGAGCGAGGCTGGGCACCAGGAGACCCTACAGGCGTGCTCGCCAGACGAAAAAGCGTCAAAACGAGCGGGTCGCTGGCCGGAGGTTCCATCCGTCAGCTCTCAGCACAACAACGCGAAGACTATAACGTACCTCTTGCACCAGCCCTGCGCTCCTACACTCAATTGCACCAGGATATACCGTCTCCCTCATCACACTCACAGGCGTCCCATACCCATTCCTACTCCGACCCCCCATACCCTCCCGCATACGGATCCCGACCGTTATAGTGCCGGTCCGCCGACGCCGGATGATGATGCGTGCTAACGCTAAGCGTCCTGCTGCGCGAAATCTGCCACCGATCACGATCTTCGCTTCGCCGACTGGCCACGCTGCGGCCGTATCCTGCACCGGGTGCTGCGCTCCCGCTGCCTGAGCCTGTGCTCGTGCTGGCGGTGGAGAGTACGTCAATGAGGCTCATCCGCCTCTCTGCGTACCCACGCTCGCGTTCTCTCGGCGACATTTTGACGTCGCGGTCGCGTTCACGGTCGGTGTAGGGATGATACCGTCCATTAGCACCGGCTCCAGACGATGAGGGCCCAGGGTACGCATATGCACCATCAAGGGGAGGTGACGCAGATAGCCTGGAGGCGTTAGGTGGAGGTGATGGCGGTGAGCTCGGTGGGTGCGACGAGGGGCGGACAGAGGAGAGCGGAGGAAGCGTCAATGGGTGGCCGTGTGATGTATATGCGGGATCACGGCGGCGAACTAAGAGACAACAAATCAGCAAAGCGACCAACTCAGGACTAGAACCGGCGACGTACGGTCATCTTCACGGTCATAATGGCTGCTATGGCGTGATGAAGGCGGATGAGCAAGTGCAGGGTGCGCTGCATGATGCGAGGGCGGCTACGTCGCCGGTCATGCTGCAGCCACGCTCGACTTGTGCGAAGCGTGCCGTATTCCCTCAGCAGGTGAGATAATGACGTCGAGGGCAGCGAGCGTCGTTTTGCTCGCGAGAAGACAAAATGCGCGTGACGCGTGACGCAGGATGTAGTGCGTGAAATGGGTATCGCTCCGAAATACACTCAAGCATTTGGCATTGCTGCTGAATCAAAACCGCTCGAGGGCGTCTGCGACAGCGGAATGTAGCAGTTCAAGAGAACGTAACAGGAGGTCAAAGGCAGAAATAGACGCCCGCGGAACTTACACGATCTGAATCACGGTGTGAACCATCTTCTTGCCCTTGCACAAGAGGTCACTTTCAGACTGATTTCGCCAAGTTGATACCTTGAGCCAGTCAAAACTAAAAATTTCACAGCATACTCGCTGTCAACCCCGAAGCACCTGAACAGACTCTTCGCGTCGCACTTCCATAAGTCTCTCAGCATTTTCGGAGAGCTGATTTAGATGCATGTGAGCTGGTAGCACGGAATGGGGATGGAGTCGAGTTTCGTCTGACTGGACAGCTCCCAGGTCAGTAGGGATTGGATGATGTCGTCTGAGTCCGGCACGAGGGCTTGCGAAGAGAGAGAAAAAGACGAAGCATATTTACCACTGATACCGACTCATATATTTATGAGCTACCCACCGCAGGGGCAGACTCATATCCATTCTGATCTAAGCAGCAATGTTCAGTGGAATCTCAGCGTCGATTCCTCAATCAGATCTCGATCAACGCTTGGCAAGTAATACATCTCGCTCGAGAGTTCAAAAATTGGGAGTGGAGAGGGGAATGGGTGGGGCTGGCTCAGAGAATCAGGGCTGACTTCACGGTATCAGTGGGATGCTCTGTATGCAGTACAGTAACAGCGGGAGCACGAGGGTGGACATAATGGCCAAGAGGGGCCAAAACGCACAACAAGAAAGCTAGAGAGTGCAAGATGATGTGCCATTATCAGTGCTGGGCTACGACAACAAGATCTGCGGGAAATTAGGCACTCGAATGCACGGCGAGTGCGTGGAATTATGAAGCAGAAGGGAACGCACTGACGGCAAAAGGAGAAGCAACATAGCCGAACTGAGTGATGAAGATCTATAGTTGCCCAGCTAGCAGGAAAATAAAGAAGAATGTGGAAGAAATGCTAAGCAAGCTGAAAGCCCTGCGCTGCGCCATCTGGGTACCGTGCGTTAACCTGTATCGCAAATTGGGTTTACATGCCTAACCTGCCACGTTCTTTCCCCGAAGCGAAACGAGGGAATGGCTGAGTCTTGAATGTCTCAATTCGGTTTATTGTCCAAAATGTTCTGGATGCTCCGCAGAGTGGCCCAGACCGTAACATCAGGGTGTTGGCCTTGTGTGTCCCTCTCCCTCGTGATCTTGCGGTCTCTGACCCGCTGCTGTGTCATCCTGCGTGCGTGGTAGTTGTGTAAGGTGCTTGTGGCGTGTTGCGCGGGATATGCGCAAGGTATCCGGGTTTTTGACTGGTGGTGTGAGAGAGCAAAAGAGGAGCTGGCTTTTTTTTCAGCTCTGTCAAATCCCTCTGCTTCTTTCCTTTGCGACCGTGCACATCCCATCATGGGAAATTCCCTGTGTGGGGGCTCTGCGCTCCTGTTTGCCACATCACCCACGGTACTTGGGCCCTTTGAAGCGCAGCCTGCCATGTGTGGATACCTCGGGCAGTCGTGCGCCGTTCCCAAGGTGCGTGTGTTTTTGTTTCGTGCCACAGTGCCACAGTGCCCCTCCCCTTCCTCCTCTTGACTCGGACCAAGAGTCTTCACCCACTGTACATTATTTTTTAAAGATTAAAATAAATAAATAATGAAATTTAACAAAACAACAAAAGTGCCTGGTAACGAAATTGAGGCTTTCGGTGAACTCGTACACCAGACATTCGCTGACGTTATTCGCCGAAAATTTGAAATTTGTTAGGCCACTAAATTCCCAGATGCATGGTATGCTATCATCTCCGCTAGAGACGATTTGACTTCCATCAGCGAGAGGCAGACAGAGTTGAATCCTTGTTGTTCGCTTGAAGCAGCTGAAATACTTTAGGTTACTCGCAGAGTTCCAAATTCGAGTTTTATGATCATCGCACGAAGTGGGAACGTAGAGGCCATTCGCACGCGACGACTCACCATGGCCATGACGAATGTTTGTAGATTGATTTGTTCAGCGTAGGTAGCACGTTCCCCTCACCCAGCATACTCACGGTGAGTAGCATCCTTAGTGTGGAACAATAATCGGGCTCGCGCGTGCGGAGAGGATCAGTAACGACGGGTTGGCTTTCATGTGGCGGCCGTGATCAGATCTCAGCCTTCGGTCATGTGTAGGAGCACAGTCGCGTCCGTCATATTTTGCCGACAGCCAACTCGTCTCGCGCGTCGAACTTCCTCGATTGATACAAGTGGAAGCTTTTTCCTCGGCGCGATTGCTTCATTTCTGTGACAGGCGTAATGTTGACGGAGAGGACGTTCCTCACCTCTCGCTGTTGTTGGGCATGCTGGTCGAAAACGCACACAGAGAGCCTGTCCTACAGTTCACCAGGCATTATGAAATTACATGCCAGGGTGGTATGGAGGTCGTCTTTGTGCGTAAATGGGCTTGATTAGCCTCTGGATAACTACAGTCATTGGATGTTCCCCGACGCGAAGACGTTCCTCGACACGTTTGCCCTCTAGCCGCTGAAGTATCAATTATCTCAACCAGCTTTAATAGTAGATTTTGGACATGTTGGACACAAGCAAAGTTTCCAGACAGAATGATGTTACTGGCGGTCTGACTCGTACCACAGCACGGAGATTTGTGCATACGCGCCAGTTGATTCCATGGTGCACACCACCTACCGTCCGACAGTGTTGCAACAATCTTTCCCCTTCACGCCAAATTACATTTTGATACTCCCTTTGATGTTTCAAAGACAATGTGAGCTTTCTGGGAGTTCAAAAGTTAGGAAGGCATTGTGCGAGGCCGTCAATTCGGCATGTCGATGCCATTCTCCTGCTTAATGTCAGCAGCCACAGATCCAGCAAATGATTCCCTCTTCTCTCACTACAGCTTTTGCGACATTTTCCGCTTGATTTAAGCTGATTTTTGTTTTGTTTATGGGTAGCGCAACAATGTAGCCACGGTACTGCTATCCACACTCCGTCGGGGTTGAAAGCCGCAGTTATAACTAGCAGACATACTGGCGATCTTATCTTTTTTAACGAGAATATTAGACTAATAGAGTTCCTTCACTTCTTTCTTGTAGGTACGGAAGTGTTGTGGCGGAATGCGGGGAGTGTGGGAACAAAACACACCGGGGAGCCATCCCCGCCAAAACCCAGTCACCGCACTGCGGAGTTTTCCCAACCACCATCAAATATCCAGAGACCTTGAAACTTTTCCAGGGGGAAGAAAACAGTTTTCCAGGCTGATATATGGTTTAAAAAATGACGAAGAAGTAACGACTCAACTGCAAGGGAGAGCAGTTGCGTTGAAACGTAGTCAAGGAATGACTGATGACTGTAGTCCTGACGCGTAGTTGCCACTCGCAAGTCAAGTACGCCGATGACCCAGCGACAGGTTCTAACACGGCTGGTGTGCTGTGCCAGAGGACCGTGCTGTCGGCGATTGTTTCGTCTTGTGGCCAGCACATCATCGCCCTGCAGGGTTATGCTGTACTAACTGGAATCTGCTAGTATGTCAAGCTGCGTCAAAGCGCTCTGATCAGGATAGCGCTTGATGGGTGAAATTTCAAGCACTCTGAATCATTTCTGGTACGCACTGCCGCGATGCCTCGAGGCACACAGCATGTGCGTGGCTGCCTCGAGGTAGGCGATGTGCAGCCTGCAGCCGGCCCCCCTGCTCGCTCGCACCCGTTGCTGAGAGTTTTCGCAACTTCTCCTTTTACCAACATCGGTTTGTACATCGGATGTCTACCGGCGACAGCTTGGACACAGGAATCAAGACCGACGTGGTAGTCGCATGCGGTGACAGGGTACCAAATAAGGTTCACCTGCTCACAGGCACTACAGCGTACAAGGTACCGCCGCCGCAGCTACCAATTCGGTCGGCCAACATCATCGACAATGGCAAGTTAGCCTAGAACCGAGTGGCCCTATCTCACACAGTGTCGTTCCGCAGGTGTTCAGTACACGCAGGCCCGATACGATCCGGACCAGAAGTACCCACAAGACCGGTACGCCTGCCATATTTACCTCGATGACATTGCTGACAAGTATACTTGAGGCCCGGAGAGGCAGCGGGTGATAATGGTCGAGCATGGAAGGTCTACCGAGATCGGGTCAAGGACATCGACGACGACCTCCTTGAGGCACGCTGAACATGCTCCTTGTCTTCGTATGTATGGCATTTCTACACGCTTCGTACAATCTAACTGTACCTCAGGCCGGTCTCTTCTCTGCTGCGTGCACAGCATTCCTAATCGAAGTGTAAGTCATATCAATCCAGTTCGTTTAAATGACGTATGTCGTCTTACGCATACGTAGGACGAAGAATCTCCAGCCAGACTGGCAGCAGGCGACTTCTCTCGCCGTATTCGCCATCTATATTCATCTCAACTCGACAGGCCCTGCGCCGTTTGAAGTGCCAAACCCACTGGCATTCTCCGCTGCGGCAGACGCCCGCTGGATCAATGGTTTGTGGTTTGCTAGCCTCGTGCTCTCCCTCGCCGTATCCCTACTTGCTATACTCGCGAAACAGTGGCTTAACGAGTTCAAGTCACGCATGCGTGCACCGAGCTCATCTCCAAAGATGTTGGCTCTGCGCCACAGTGCATTCAAGGGCGGTCTGGAACGGTGGGGCATGGATGCGTTCATCTCGATGCTGCCTCTCCTGCTTCACACCGCGCTTTTTTTCTTCCTGATCGGACTGTGCCTCCTCCTCATGCCACTGGACAATTACATTGTGGGTGTGGTCATCGGTATTACCACCGTACTCGGTGTCTTTTATATTGTGGCTGGCCTTGCGCCCTTGTTCTGGGGCGACTGTCCTTCCGCTACCCCGATGTTGCGCTACGTCTACTCTTTATGGAGTACGATAATTGTTCCAGCATACTGGAGGACCGTATGGGTGGTGCGCGTCGCTGGCATTTATCTGTTCTGGGGTCTTCATCTCGTTGTTTCTTGGATTTTGTATACACCCTGGGTAATCCTCCGACAACTCTTCAGGTGCTTTATTCTTATTCTGTGGGTCCTTGCCAAGGTATTTTCGTGCCTTGCAACTCCACTTCTTATTCTTGGCTGTTGCTGCCTATGCTATTGCTGGAAGCCCATCAGGCATAAGCCTCCCAAACGTGCAGTACCAGTCCTTCCTTCATTCAAGCGCGCCACACGACCTATATATGCAGCATTGCGCTATCGCCCTAGAACAACTCCCATGCCAGCCTTTGACCCAGCCAAGATTCTTGCCTGCGATGGGCCACTCCGTGAGGCATCTGTTCTTGCCTGGATGATACGATCACTACCAGCAGAGGAAGATCTTCTGGTCGCCCTATGTGCTGCAGGTTGGCTTCCAGCAGCCACACATTCGGACTATTTTCAACAACAGCAGCGGGAAAGCCCTCTGGTACACGAGGACCTTCGCAGAGCCGCGGTTGATGCCCTCGATAACATCGCTATGCGCGTTGATGCAGCAGACGATGCCATGATTGCGAGCATCTTACGTGCCTGTCTTTTTGTCGCCGAAGGACCGCTGAATCTGAATGCAGCCACAAAGGATTTCTTGTCAAAGCATATCGGTAAAGATGCACACGACATTAACTTGCTGTCCTTGTCCGCAGTTCACAGTGGCGGTGAATTACCACCGGGTACCGTCCCTGAGCCGGCCGACATACACACCAGCCCGGTCCATCTCATTGCACTGTCTGGATCACGTGGTCGACCCTATCCTCGTGCCTTCACACGGATTGTGTTCACTCCGCCAACAACCCTTTGGTTCTCGAACTCGGAGAGATTTATCTCGCTGTTTGAATACGACATCGTACGCGATGAGCAATGTCAACGGACTGGCTGGAAGCCCCACGTGCGCGAAGATTGCCGCCTGCGCTTACTTTCAGCAATGGATATTGGGCTCCGTCACTCTGACAGCTCCAAGATGTACGACTGGGAGCGAAGCGCCATTGCAAGCCTCTATGGAACCACAGCAAGCAGTCTTGTCTCGGACACCGCTGTCAAACTGCCGAGTGATCTTCCTAGTCGCCTACAGTGGATCACCACCGTGCAGTTCCGCACGTACGATTTCTCACCCACAGATCTTGGTTCGATTTCGGTGTTGCTTCTGCGCCTGTACAGAGAGCGTGGAGGCTGTATCCCCTCGGCTGTGCTATTCAATATTCTCCATTGCTTCAAACGCACGGTCCCGCCAAGCTTGACGGGGACACCATCGTGGATTCTGGCAGCTTTCCAGCTACCTTCAGATTCGAGCCAGCTTGTACTCGGACTGGGATGGTACCAATCTGCGAAGGCCGCTCTTGTCAACTCGCACCTCAGCCTCTTGCAGCCCGTCGCTGTAGGGCCGGAGCGTAGCCAATCACCGTGGAGCCAATTGCTTGAAATCCGTCCGCTTCCTAGTGCATCAGAAGAACTAGGCGAAATAGCATACAGATACACCATTTTGCTTCTTGCTCTTGATCGCCGTGGCTACCATGCCACAGCCCAGGCACTCTTGCGCGAGCTGCTGCCTCACGAGTGGGCCGTTAATCTAATCTCTCTCAACACTCGTTATCGCCACCACATCACACTGCATGCGAAGGTCATCTCTCGTGCGTGGTGGACAGTTTTTTCCGAGCAGCTGCAGCAGGCGCAGCCACTTCATGCATGGGTACCTTCCGCTGACTACCCAGATGCTACATCCTTCGTAACCGCTCTCTTGGCTCAGCAGGACTGCTCTGATTGCGCGCACGATAACGTCAGAATTTTGTGGGGGACTGAACCCTTACTACCTAACTCAACTTCACCTGAGACTGGCCTCTCAGTGCGGGATTCGGCAGTGTGGGACCCACCTCAGCCTGCGGCATCCAAACCGATATCATGGCATTCGCCCTTGATCCGTGGTGTGAAGAGATTCTTTGGGATGTCCGACGCAGGAGAGAATATTCGAACAGCAGGTCAACCCGATGAGGCGCTGGAAAGCGGGCTCATTGCTAGCGGTTAGGAGCTGGGTGTCTTAGGGCATTTTATTTGCCATCTTGTGATAGTTAGTCTGGAAGAATGAAGACCATTAGTATGAATTGGTACAATCGTTGCCGAACTCTTTGAAATCACTTCCACGATATGCCAAGCGTTCGACTGGCTAAGGGTTGCCGAGGTATTCAAAGAGAAAACCCAATTCTGGCGAGTAGCTTGTACGTATTGCTTAATCCATGCCTTCGAAGTTCCATGCACTCTAAACGTGTAAATTGATTGCGGTATGCAAATCTGTGCCACTGCTTGCAAGAACAGTCTGTCCGGCTGCTCTCAGAGCTTATTCATCACTATATTAATAATCATCATCCTCATCACTCCATGCATGTCCTTCAAATTCATAGCCGTATCCGCCTGCCTCATCGACGCCAACATCTTCCGAGTCTAATGCGCGGAATAGGTGGTCAGTCTCTGGAAGCGGGTCATCGTCGCCTCTATCAATGATGACCGATTCACTGGTGACCAGAGGTCGAGGATAAGCGGGTTGTGCAGTCGATTCGTGCGCTGTGCTCCCATTGACGAGCGGGATTTTGGAAGTGGATGGGGTCGGTATAGGATCTGCTGTAAGTGTAAGCAGCAATTGATAATAAGTCGCGCCAGTGATCCGTTCGCGTGAAATGCGTAGTTTTGCCGGCAGTATTTCACCTTCGTTGGAGCCTTGTCGCAAGTCGCGCCAAATCTCGACTTTCTCGCGGGGATGATCCGGCAGAGTGGCAATGGTGTGCCGCACCAGAACTTCACTAGTTGGGCTTGCCCCGTCCTGAGACAGTCGAGTAACAACACGTGGTAGTCCTTTATGTCTGAGGGGATACCAAACTAGATTTATAACCATCTCAATGGCGTAATCATGAGACACTAGCGGATCGGAGAATGATATCGCGAGATTCATGAGGCATTCGAGCAGTTTCGTCGCCAAGTAGGCCTTGGTTCCAATCGAGTTTTTGAGCGGGTAGAACACCGTTTGACGTGTAGACTTACGCGGAAGAGCTTGAGGCCACCGTCCTGTTAATTCGCAAACGTGTCTGAGCGTTGGCACGAGCTCAAGGTTAAGTAACGACCTGATAAGTGCCGAATCGTCGAGCGTATGGAGCCCCGTAAGGCCTCACATGAGCGCCGCGGTGAAGCCTGAAGT
>Ga0247815_10002457_pt1 | contig 13734 bp, 9 predicted proteins | sample UWRJL194509B1_FD_181014 | JGI IMG/M metagenome (GOLD analysis project Ga0247815, IMG submission 181014) | Plant litter microbial communities from Arlington Agricultural Research Station in Wisconsin, United States - UWRJ-L194-509B-1 | ecosystem: Environmental > Terrestrial > Plant litter >... | reverse complement strand
AGATCATTTTGTTACAATGACTGCTAAAAGGGCGTCATATGTGTTAGAGATTGCGAAAAAATTGATCTGAATGGTACCACACCACGAAAAATGTGATGCCCATGTAAAGCCACAACACAGCAAATAAGATATGAATGGTAGTTTCCATTCTTTTACCCCTCCATAATTCTGACGAATAGCCAAAGAATTGTATAATAAGTCGTATGATCCAAAAAATGCTCAATCCAAGCGAAATTCTACCGCCCAGTTTGGTGGTGCTGAGCTCATGGGCAGATGTTGTGCAGAGCAGTCCTATTAACATCACTACCAGGGCAATAAAAAATGTATGTATATACATCATTTCCCTGTTGATCAAACTAATCTTTTCCAGTTCCTCTGCCCATTTAAAATATCTGGGGAAGATGATATGTACCAGACTTAGTACTATTAAAAGACTACCAATAAATTTAAGATGGACTTCCATTTTTCTCAAGCATGAAACGGGTAATAAATGGAGTGAATTTAGTTTGCTGTACTACCCGAAGGTCTGAATGTTTAAAGGTGTTAAACCATGATGATTTTGATAGAAAGTGAAAGAAACCAATATTGTAGGCGCAAAAGTTATTGATATCCCTCAAATGTTCGAGCAGAATGATTTTACCATTAGGCTTTAATACTCTTGTCAGCTCCGTAAAAAAAACACACCTTTCATCCTGGTTTCTAATCTCATGGGCCGTAAATATAAGGAAGATATAGTCGGCACAATTATCGGGCAGTGGCAGCTTTGACGTAGTAATAGAACGTGTGCCTGCAAATGGCGAATATGCCTTTCTTGCTCGTTTGATAGAAACTTCAGTGTGTTTTAACGGATCATAAAAGTCGAACACACTTAATTTGGCTTCAGAAAACCTTTGCTGTAAAAGGGCGCTAGTTTCATCAAATCCAGCATTAATATTTACAACTTTACATTCCGCAGGTACCGAAAGCTCACCTAACCATCGAAATTCATACAATCCTGCTAGGTCATAAATATATAGCGAAACAAATAACGAGATCAGCATACTGGATACTATCAAACCTTGTAATACGTAATTTATCGTTAGGTAAGGTTCGATCAAAATATAACTTATCAGGTATAAGAAAAAGATAAACCCAGCGGCGATGAGATATAAATGCCAGTTGAACCGAAGAATGTTCATTATGCCTTGAAATGGCTTCCTCACTGTGCCCATTGTTCTATTTTTCCTTTTTTCCAGTAATATGGGATATCTCTAATAATGAATGCATTAGCTAAAAGACCGTTTGATAGTCCGTTGGATTGCAAAAACGGAATGTTATAGTCAATCACCTCAATAGGCTGCGGCACCCAGTTTTCCCTGACACCTTCAATAATTAGCACTTCAGCTTTTTCACGGTTGTAAGTAAAAGTAAACGGCAGCGGGCCTGCAAATTTTCTTGCTTCTTTCCAATCATTAAAAGGTGATGCTGGTGGCAAAGCAACATCCTGATGAGAGTCGATTTTGATATCAAGGCCGGATTGGTACGATCTGATATTCATTTTACTTCCCTCTTCGCTTCCGATAAGATCTGTTGTGGTGTAGTTATAATGTGTGAAAGTGTTTCCTAAGACCTGCATTAACTTTTTATTTGTTTCAGACTTGAGGATGTAAAGTCCACGTAGTCTTTTCCCCGCAGTACTGTTATATCTGACAAAGATCCTGTATCCAGCCAGCATAAAATCGTTACCAGTTAACTCAGGGAATCCTTTTGGCCTGAGGTTTTTTGTTTGGACGAGGGCAACAGCAATAAATGCCCATGTATCATCTAAGGTATCCAGCGTTAAACACTCTGGGACCAGAGCTTCCAATTGTGCTTTTGGAAAGGCAAAAGTCAACACAACAGAATATTTGAAGAATGCCTCTACCGCGAAAGGATGATTTTTTAGGAATGAAAACATAACCTGCTATAACACTAAATGTTTATTTAGCCTAAACTCATTAAAATAAACGAGAATAATAAATAAAAATGCGAAAACTGCATTTAATTTTCCCCAAAGCAGTAAGTCAGGTGCTATTGCAAATTCAATACTATTCATCACTGCGACGATTAGTATCTGGAATACAGCATTCAAGCGGGACCTTATCCGACTGAATATCCAGATGGCCATAAGAATTTCAGATATCCCAATTAATCTGGTTAAAAGTCCCGCATGAGTATCCCCCAGTATTCTGGCTACGATTTCCTGATGTCGCGGCACAAGGTTTAATACCTTACAAAACAAGCCGTTGATGAGCCATACAGTTGCAATGAGGAAAGTAATGAGTCTATGCGCTTGAAAGGTTTTATTCATTGGTGTCTGGCAAGATATGAGTATTGTAAACAAGATGCTAATTGTTATTTATAACAATTGCATTACCCTTTGCAGCAATCATCTGATTCAGATACTTATTTTTATCCTTACTTAAATCGGTCAAAAAAGTGGCGATAGAATCGCCATAGCTTCTTTTACTATAGGAATAGACACTTATTGCTTCCTTACCATTTAAGTTTAATTTAGCATAACGATATACATTAAATTCCACGGTGGTCATCTTATTCGATTGGCTTTGGCTCAGTATGAAATCAAGTATGAATTCTTTACCATCCGGACTTTCAATTAAGTTGTAGTTGCAAACCGGGTCAGTCTTCTTTTTTTCGTCAAGCCATTTAATTTTTTGTTGGACAGCTATTTTAGGGCTCGTATCGGTTATGAAAAGATAAACGCTTAGCATTTGGTTAAATTTCTCCAAGGATTCATTTTTTGGTAAATATTCCTGCACATAGTATTTTTCGTTCGGCTTGTCAGTCCAGGCTAATTGAAAACTCGTGTCACCAAATACTAATGGGCCTTTTATACCAAGTCTTTCTATAGGTTCATTTACGAAAGTAATCAGCACCAATGAAGCAATTAAAGCGAGAGTAGTCCTCATGGATTAATATTTGTATTTGTAAGAGCTTAGGTCTATTAGGGTTTATTTTCGAGAGAAAGTTATCTTTAATCGTAAAAATACTTAATGTTTTTTATTTTTAAGCTATTCTCATGTCTTCTAGATTAGATTCATCCGAAAAAATTATTCGGAAGGAAAAGCGATGTTTTGCCTGTATCAACACATGCCTTAAAAATCTAGCGATGATTTGAGCTACCTTGTCTAGGTTAGGTCCTAGGATCAATCTAACTTTCTACCTCTAATTTTAATTGAAGCGTCAAGTTGTTTTTTCGTAAACCCGCCAATAATAGTCCAGATGATATCGCAAAATCTAAAACTTCTCGTGGTGTACAATATATATCGTATGCACCAAAATGAGAGACTATGGTGTGGAATTTAAAGGCACAAACAAAACCGCATCTGCCACAACATCCGCATCGGCGCCTTCAGTTGAGATCTCCACATATCCCTTCTTTCCCGTAGAAAATTGGTACCCGCCTAGTTTCACCCATTCGCCCGATGTTTGCCCCAGCACCTTTACATCAGCATCCTTAAGTACTATTGTATGCAGCCGTTTTCCATCATGAACCTTAATCTGAGTGCTTGAAGACGTGTTTATACGTTTTGGATAATAGGTATATACATCATATTGACCATCTTTAAGAAAGTTAGCGTGATAGATGACTGACTGTTTGCCCAGGGTACCATGTGCCGAGACGTAATAATCGGGCCCATATCCACCCCGTGGCTCGCTGCTCCACTTCCCCTTACGCTCAACCAGATTTGCATTGTCATTATCAATCAGTACTTCAGCAATCGTTCCATCAACCAGTGGATCTTGCTTTAAAGCATCCTGTAATTTCTTTACATCAATTTGTTGTACAGTTTGCTTATGATCAATAGCCTGTACAGCCGCTGTTGCTGCAGATTGTCCTAATACCATAAATACTGGCTCCATTCGAATGGAGCCATAAGCAATATGAGTTGCGGAAAGACAAACAGGAACCAACAGATTTGCGGCTTGCGATTGCTTAGGAATAATGGCCCTGTATGAAATTGGATAAGGACCAAAACCTCCTTCTTCCACATTACCTTCATTCTTCACAGTACCATCGACTACCAATCTGTCACAATTGTGGGAGTCCATCGTATAAGCTGCCATACCAATTCCATCATTTACCTTTTCGTTCCCCTGGCAATGATGCTGTGTCATCACCAGTTCACCCACCATTCTTCTTGCTTCACGGATATACAGCTGGTGCGACCAACCTCCGTTACGAACATATTCATCCTTTGGATAACCCCATTTCTTTATCTCATTTCGCACTTTTTCAGGAACGCGCGGATCATGGCCTACAAAATATAACAGGCCCTTCGTATAATTCACATGCGCAGTCCATATTTCTGCCCGTCGACGATAATCAGCCTCAGGATAGTCCCAGTTCATGCCGATCATATCGGTAGAGAAACCATTTCTGTTATTGATATCGGTTTTTCCATTTGGCATTAAACTCCATATGAAAACATCCTGAAGCGACTTCCATTCCCGCTTTTCCATTTGCCGGATCAGCAATTCGTAACGTGCGGGCTGATAATCTTCCGGCTGGGTAATAGGCATCAGGTTATCCGCATTATTGGTCAGGCAAATGCGAAAATTATACGCCTGCACCTTATTATCACCTGTTCCATTTGCAGGTAGTTTACTAGTTCCAATCCCCCACAGCAATCCACTGTTTGGATCGCCAGATACACGGTAAGGATCAATGCCCTCAGGCATCTGGTGTCCTGTCATCAATTGTGCCCCATTAAAGGTTTCGTCAAAATCCTTGTTATCTTCCCTGCCAACGGCATAGGAAACACCAGACCGCGCCATCAGGTCACCTTCATAGGAGCAATCAATAAACATTTTAGCAGCGACTACGTTTGCTGGCACTGAGGTAACTGAATTTTCAAGACTGATTTCCTGAATCACATTCCCTTGTTTTTTCAAGCCCGTAATCCGGTTCTCGTACAGCACCTCAATATCCGCTCTCTTAATATAATCCTTAAAAAGATCTTCCGCTACATGAGGTTCAAAAATCCATTGTTCAAATTTACCATAATGCGTCCCTATCCTTCGGTAAAAATCAAGCGCAAGCCCGCTGATGGCGTATTTGTTACCAATGTCAGTCAGGCCAAGTCCTCCCGAACTCATACCTCCCAGGTTCCGTCCCGGCTCTATCAATATAACTTTCTTTCCAAGTTTTGCGGCGGTATAAGCGGCTATTACCCCTGCGGAAGTTCCACCGTATATACAAATGTCATAGTTTCGCCTTGTGGTCTTTTGACCAGTGGCTGTGCCGGCAAACAATACGTTTACCAGTAACAGCATGATTATAAGTTTTTTATCCATTAGTAATTGGGATTTTGAACCAGTTTTGTATTTGTGAGCATCTCTATATTTGGAATAGGCCACAGGTAATCGCGGTTTTTATTAAAATTCCTAACTTCTATGACCCTCATATCGGCCCTGTTGGGTACAGCCGAATAATCCGCTAAACCATTTTCGTCAATCTGAGGGGCCGCGGCGATTAGCCCCCGCTGCACCCGCCCGTAGAAATTTCCGGTCATGGCCTTTTCAGCGATCTGCCATCTACGCAAATCGCTTTGCCTAAATCCTTCCATAGCCAGTTCGTATAATCTTTCCTTGCGGACCAGACTTCTGAAAGACGCAGTGGATTGACCAGCAGGAATTGAAGGCATGTTTACGCTGGGACGGTTCCTTATCTGATTAATTGCATCATAAACCGACTGGTCAAGTTGACCAAGTTCATTTTTAGCTTCAGCATAAATCAGCAGGATTTCTGCATAACGGATCTGAATTACATTCAACTCCGAATTGGAACGGTCAATCTTGTCTTCCAGGTCTACATACTTCCTCCAGCAGTAACCTGTAAAGGTGGCAAAGGCATTGATCGCCTCCTGGTTATCTACCCTTCTGGGTTGCGCCAGATCATAGTTCCAGCATTTGAGGCTATCTCTGTGCGTTTCAAACTGATAATTAAAAAATATAGACCCAGGCACCGCAATAGTAAAGCCAAGTCTCGGGTCCCTGTTTTGGTAAGGGCGCTGCGGATTAAACAGTGGTGATTCATCAATATTTAGCCCATCCGTACAAGGATATACGTCTACGAGCGACTGCGAAGGGACTTTGTTTGAAAAACCCTGACCATTTCTTGAAAGCAACGCAGTTGGAGTTGAGTGTGTTTTTGTTTTGGAGGCGCGCAGGTATTGGAATGCCCAGATGATCTCGTTTGAAGTTTGTCCCGCATAACTGAACAAGGCGCCATAATTATTATGCAACGTATAAACCTTTAGTTCCATCACCGCCCTTGCAGCTTCTGCGGCTATTGCCCATCTGCCATTGTATAATGCCGCCCGGGCCTTAATCGCTAGTGCGGCTCCCCTGCTGGCCCTGCCAACATCCGAGCCTGTGTAGGTTACTGGAAGATCTGGCGCCGAGGCCGTAAGTTCATTTAACAGGTAATCCACTACTTCGCTTTTAGGTGTTCTGGCAATCTGTGCCTCTTCAATCGAAAGCATTTTTGTCACCAATGGTACGTCCCCGAAATATTCTGTTAGGTAGCTATATGTATAAGCACGCACAAAACGGGCTTCGGCGGCAGAACGCGCGTAAATTACAGGAGTAGTATTTGCTTGTACCTTTTGTATATTATCAAGGATAAAATTACATTTTGCAATTACCCTGTATGCTTCTGTCCATATGTTTTTTGCATAATCATTGTTGCTGTCGTGGTTTCCCTTTCCCAGACTTTGCAATGCGCTATTGTTCCTGTCCCAGCCAATATCCGTTCCGTCATCCAGAGACAGGTTTAGTGGCATATTGTCCAGCGGGGCATATGAGGCATACTTATACAAGCCGTTTACAGCAAGTACTAATTCATCCTGATTGGTAAAGAAGGTTTCGTCTGATGGGCCGGACAAAGGTTGTTTATCCAGATAGTCTTTCTTACATGAGGGACTGATAGTTACCAGTACCAAAGCTATTATTGCGATATATATATTTGTCTTCATGTGATAGTTCTTAAAAAGTTGCATCCAAACCAAAAGTGTACACTTTTACCTGGGGATAGATATTTCCCGCTCCCACTGGCGATTCCACATCGTAACCATCTATAAAGCGGTCGAATGAAGCCAGGTTAGATCCGTTGGCAAACAGTCTCAACCTGCTGATCTTCATTTTCTTTGATATGGTAGCAGGCAGGGTATAACCAAGCTGAATGTTCTTAATTCTCAAGTACGATGCATCCCTCAGCCAGAAACTTGAGGCCTGCTCGTTATTAGATTCTCCAAAGGCCAGTCGCGGATACTTTGCGTTTGGATTTTGGGGCGACCAGCGGTCTTTGTTTTCCTCGCGGATGGTACCTCCAAGCGCTCCTCCTACATTAAAAGGTAAAATACCGGGCCCGTTGAGATAGCCATCGGCCTTTCCAACTCCTTGTATCAGTACCGAAAGGTCAATTCCCTTATAACCGATGCCTATATTGGAAGCAAAAGTGTAACGCGGAACAGTACTTCCAATAATAATTTTATCAGTTTCGTTAATCAATCCATCACTGTTCTGATCTTTGTACCTGATGTCTCCTGCTTTTACCGTTCCAAATTGTTTGGCATGAGCAGCAACTTCTTCATCCGAATTGAAATACCCCTGCGCCTCATATCCTAAAATAGACCCTATCGCATAGCCTTCTCTGTTTACAGTCAGCAAGCCGCTTTGATTAATTCCCTTTAAGTCCCTCACCGTATTTTTCACATCAGAAAGGTTAAGACTTACGTTGTAATTCAGTTCTTTTACCTTGCCTCTATAAGTTAAGCCAAGCTCCCACCCGTTGTTATCCACAACGCCGGCATTTTGGTAGGGCTGCGCCAATCCAATAATCAGCGGAATGTTTAACAGCAAAAGTATGTCTCTGGTGCGTCGTCTATAATAATCTGCCACAATGCTCAGGTTATTAAAAAGGGTTAAGTCGATTCCCACATTCTTCTCTTCAGTGGTTTCCCATGAGATATTTTTGTTGGACAGCGCATTTAGTGCTGCGGTGTTTACAATTTGTTTGCCCAATGCTGTTGATTCGAGTACAAGAGCGGTAACTGACGGATAGGTACCTATATTCTGATTACCCAGTCTTCCCCATGATACCCTCACCTTTGCTTCATTGATAGTATTTTTAAGACCTTTCATAAAGCCCTCTTCAGAAATCCTCCATCCAGCGGATGCCGAAGGGAAAAAGCCATATTTATTGCCTTTAGAAAATCTGGAAGATCCGTCATATCGTGCATTAACTTCAAGCAGGTATTTTCCCTTATAGCTGTAATTGAACCTGCTGAACAGGGATTGTAAGGCCCATTCCTCGGCGCCGCCATTTGCCTGCTGGTTCGCCGCCGAACCACCGCTCAGTACCGGATATTCAGGAAGTATATAGGTATCCCTGAATGCAGTAGTCCATTCGGAATAGTAATCTTCACGCGATCCGCCTATCATCAATTTGAAACTATTCTGACCCGCATTTTTACTTGCAGTAACTGTAGCCCGTATATTATTATAAAAAGATTGAGTTTGTGATTCAGTTAGAGAGGTTAATGCAGGCGTAAGAAAGCTGGTGCTGCCATTTGGCAGGTACGACTGTATCGCTTTTCTGAAGTTCTTTCCCGACGAAAGCGCATATTTAGGGGAATAAGCTGCTTCGGCTTCCAGCCATTCTACTGGTTTATAGTTTACCGTGGCGTTGAGACTTCCAAATGGTGCCCTCGTACGGTTTGTTCCACCATCCTTGCTGGCAGAAATTGGGTTTACTCCATTCCAGCCTACTCCCCAAGTCCCATTTTCGTTAACGCCGATCTGATTGGCTGGAATACCGTTCATCCATTGAAAAATTTCTCCCGCAGATGCGGCAGGGTCTGTTGTAATGGCATTTACAAACTGGAGGTCAATTCTGGCTTTCAGCTTATCAGAAAAAGTAATATCCGCATTATTACGAATGGTATACCGTTGAAACCTCGAATTCTCAATAACACCTTTCTGGTCAAACAGACCAAATGAACCCAGCAGCCTTACTTTTTTTGTTCCTCCCTGGAGGGTGAGAAAATGACTTTGCTGCAAGCCGGAACCCGTAAGGGTTTCCTTTTGCCAATCTGTATTTGGAAAGGCATCAGAATTTCTGCCTCCCTGATCGCGATATCCTTGTATAAGGCCTTCGCTGTACAGTGGCGTTCTCCCGGTATTTATATAAGCCTCATTGATCAGGAGTAAGTAATCCAGCGCGTTTACCAGTTTAGGCATATTGGTAGGATCCTGCCATCCAATATAGTTATTGTAACTGATGCTCACCTGATCAACATTCGCCCTTTTGGTAGTCACCAGGATGACACCGTTTGCAGCCCTTGACCCGTAAATTGATGATGAAGCGGCATCTTTGAGGATTGAGATCGATTCAATCAGATTTGGATCTATATTGTTGATAGAACCTTCAATTCCGTCAATCATGACCAATGGGCTGGCGGCGGCATCAGTTAAGGTACCGATACCACGGATTCGTATGCTACCGCCATCGCCACCAGGTCGGCCAGAACTTTGCTTGACGGTAACCCCAGGTGCCATTCCCTGTAACGCCGCTGAGGTTTGTCCTGCAGGCCGCACAGCGAGGTCCTTTCCCGAAACCTGAGTTACAGCTCCAGTAAGGCTCACCTTTTTTTGTGTACCGTATCCTACAACTACCACCTCGCCCAGCTCAGCATTCTCGGTAAGCAACCTCACGTTAATAGTTGTTTCATTGTTCACAGCAATTTCCTGACTCCTATATCCTACATAAGAAAAGACCAGGACAGCATTTGAGGGCACGTCAATCGCATATCGCCCATCCTTGTCTGTTGATGTTCCACGGTTTGTACCCTTAATTTTAACTCCGGCATGCGGAATTGGACTTCCGTCTTCGTCAGCAACCGTTCCCTGGATCACACGGAAAAGCGCGCCTGAATTTTCCTTAGGTTTCACCACTTCGGGGGCAGGTACTGCCGTTTCTTTCTGGAGGATAATATATTTTTCCTTCCGTAGAAACCCAAGTCCCCTCCCTTTAAGGGCAACGGCCATTACCTCATCCAGGTCTGCCTCTTCGAAATCAAATGTGACTTTCTCCGAGTCATCCAATATTTTATTACTATAAAATACTGTTAGGCCGGTTTGTTGTTTAATGGCCTTGAATAGTGTGGCAAGGGAAACATTCCTGCCTTTGAAGCTAACCTTATTAACAGGTTGCGTGGCTGCGTAAGCGGGCGAACACAAATACAGTAAAAAAATAGCCGGTAACACGAACCGGCCGAATTCGGTAAGTTTTTTTAGCATACATTCAAAAGTTTATAGATGGTTTCCTTTAGGATGCAGCCAGTACGAAAATGGGTGAACTGTTTTTAAAAAATTATTTAAAAGTTAGTACACCATTTATTATTGTGGCTTTTATGCCTGAGGATAACTGCAGGTTTGAGATCACAACTGCTAAGGGCAGCTTTCTGTCGATCTCTCCTGTGAACGTCTGTTCTGCGACAGCCTCTTTTTCCCAGGCTACCTTAACATCGAACCAACGGCTAATCACTGGCGCAATTTCAGCGAGGCGCTGGTTATGAAAAAAGTAAGTTCCTTGCATCCAGCTTAATTCTTCCTGCGGATCAAATGGCTTTACTTGTAGTTGACCACCGCCTAAAATGGCTTTCTGACCTGGTTTGAGATAGATTTGCCGATTGTCCCTGCTTGCACTTACAGCTCCTTCAACCAATGCCACAGTAAATTGCCCTGCCTCATAAGAGTTTACATTAAATGAGGTCCCATGCACATGAATAGCTGCATTATCTGTATGTACAATAAATTCTTGCTGTTTATTTTTTGCAACCTGAAAATATGCCTCTCCGGTTAAATACACCTCTCTTTTACCCTTACCAAACTGAAAAGGGAAACGTAGAACAGACTGTGCGTTCATCCATACCTGCGTACCATCCGAAAGTGCAATTTTATAATCTTTTGCAACTGGAACAACCAAAGTTGCCCATTGCCCAGCTGATGAGGAATCTGCTTTGTATGTTAATTGTTTATCGGTACTCACGATATGCGTTTTTCCCAGGCTCACTTGTTTACCAGGAGCTATTTCAACTTGCTGCCCGTCATCAGTTTTCAGGTAAATCTCTTTTGAAGCAGATGTTAGTGCCCTGGCATCGGCGTATTCTATTTGACGGTCATAATGTTGATGATAATAATAATATCCAACGAAAGGAAGAACCAATGCAAGCACCGCCGCAATTCCGACGAGCGGCAATTTCCTTGATTTGACAAGTGTTATATTTCGGGCATGAAGCCTCGCATTCGTTTTTTCCCAGGCTTCTTCAGTGTTTACCGACGAGAGAAAACGGGATGCGGCCGGCTGTTCCAGTTTTCGGCACAGTGCCTGCCACAGCATGCGGATCTCAATATCATTTTTAATAGCATCTTCAACGATAAGGTTATCCTCTTCACTGATTGTTCCTGCAATTTTATCATACAAGAGTGTTTCTATATGTTCCCTGTTATCCATCATCATCTATTAGAGTCCTTAATAATATTTTCGGGTGAACAGCTCATTTAAATTTTACCAATTTTATTTTTCAACGACTTGAGTGCGAGCTTCAGATGCGTTTTAATCGAATTGACCGATACGCCCATTTCCTCCGCCGCTTCTTTATATTTTTTATCATCGATATACACCAGCTTGAATGCCTTTTGCCGCTGTAAGGGAAGCTCGGTAAATATTAGATTCAGATGCTTCTCATCGTAATGTTCATTTATGGGCTCATCTTCTTCAGTTAAAGTATCTGTGTAAGCCTTTAAACGACGGTCAGATACCTTCCTGTTGCGCAAAACCATCATACACTCATTGTGGATGGCGCGGAAAAGGTATGCGCGGATAGAAGTATTGATTGATAAAAAGTGTGATTTCTGCCACATATTGACAAATAGATTCTGAGTAAGGTCTTCAGCCTCCATTTCGTCTTCCAGAATAAAATAGGCTTTTGTTACGAGAGGTTTATAATACTTTTTAAACACAGCTTCGTAAGCAGATTTATCACCCCGCTTTAGCTCATTCAGTAATATTTGGTCGTCCTGCTCCATTAAATAATGATCCGGAGACTAAATATAAATAATCGTGGAGAAAGTACAAAATTAATAATAATTAATTTAGGTTCTCAGCACTATGATAGGGTCTACCTTGTTTCGTTGGCGGTTTGGAAACATCTCTTTGCCATAACAATTCCTATTCCCCATATATAGCTATATATGGGGAATAGAGTTTTTTTCGGTTTGACCTGGAGAAAGAATCGAAAAACAAAAACCCTCTCTACTAATATTAAAGAGGGTTTAGCTCTTTAAAGTGCAAGAATAGCTAACCCCGGTACGGATCACCATGAATATTATAACATCTAGAGCGCTTTTACTACTTAAAGAACCTTTAATCGATGGTTTGGAGAGGAAAAAGTTTTATTTAACCAGTCGTCAAACATCAATCATGATATACCTTGGCTAGATTATAATAGATGGTGTTAATGTTCCGATCCAGAGTTCGACAACTCCAGTTCTGTTCGACTGCGTTGTCTAAATCAAATCCTCTTGCAGCCTCATTTTAAACCCAAATGATGAAACGGTTATGCCTCCTTGTCAATTTGCTACACAGTGTGTAGCAATTCTCATTATTAACCCATTATGGCCCCATGTCATTTTTCTACACAGTGTGTAGAACTTGTTTTGCTCAGGAAGATAAAACTGCCTGAAAATATTAGCAGGAAATTTTGAACATAGCGAGAGGAACTAAAAACAGCGATTAGGACAAAAAAGCCGGACTTTGAAGAGTTCAAAGTTCGGCTGTACCAATAAACCTATTTAATTTGAACACCTTGAATGCTTTGCAGGATGCTAGAGCCGATTGTTGACGATTTAAAGAGTAAAGACATGTATAATTTAATAGATTTATTCTGATTCCCACTCCCTTTGTACCCTGAGTTAGAACTTAAAAGTTGGCAAGATTAAAATATATGTAAATGGAAGCTTGTTACCGAATAAGTATATAGATTAAATTTGAATGATCTTGAAGTACCAAATAATTGTATTATTACTGGCAAAGAGTTAGGTCTTGATCTTTATTAATTTATTGTACAAATGGAAAATTCAAATATTCTTATATATCAAACTGATGACGGTGTTACAAAGATTGAAACGCGTTTGGAAAATGATACGGTATGGCTAAATCAGAGCCAATTATGCGAGCTCTTTCAAAAATCAAAATCAACGGTTAGTGAACATATTAAACATATTTTTGAAGAGGGCGAATTGGAGGAGGAGGCAGTTGTCCGGGATTTCCGAACAACTGCCACAGACGGAAAAAAATATAATATAACATTCTATAATTTAGATGTTATCATTTCTGTTGGCTATCGTGTAAAAAGTCTCCAAGGCACAAAATTTCGTCAATGGGCTACGACAAGGCTTAAAGAATATATTATAAAGGGATTTGCAATAAATGATGAGTTATTGAAACAAGCCGGTGGAGGCAATTATTTTGATGAGTTACTTGCCCGTATTCGCGACATACGTTCATCAGAGAAAGTCTTTTGGCGTAAAGTGCTTGATGTTTATGCCACCAGCATTGATTACGATCCAAAAACCGAAATATCTGTATTGTTTTTTCAAACAGTGCAGAATAAAATGCATTGGGCT
>Ga0247815_10002456_pt1 | contig 13737 bp, 12 predicted proteins | sample UWRJL194509B1_FD_181014 | JGI IMG/M metagenome (GOLD analysis project Ga0247815, IMG submission 181014) | Plant litter microbial communities from Arlington Agricultural Research Station in Wisconsin, United States - UWRJ-L194-509B-1 | ecosystem: Environmental > Terrestrial > Plant litter >... | reverse complement strand
AGGCAGATGCCTGGCCGTTATGCGGGAGCGAACATTGCTATGGACACTAGTGCGATGTCAGTACCCTGAAGTCAAAAAATCTTCACCACAACTGATCCGAGTGATTGTGCAGCTTGTTCTCCGCTTCGTCAGGCTGACCTTCGCCGACGTCACCCCCATGGCCGACACTCCACCACTGCCCACCAGCTCTCAGTCTCCGCTGGTAGCTGGACTACTCGGTGTACTTCCCAGCTCGCATGACCCAGTGTGGATTGGCCCGCTGATGTTTGGAACCTTGCGTGCGTGTACGGCACCGATGCGACTAGACAATCTTCTGGTGCTTCGCTACATTTGGGCTTCGCACTGACACTTTTTGACAGTACAATTCGGCGTATTTTGCGTTCTATTTGTTCAAGCCGTCGTGTTCTTTGCCCGACAGGGTCACGGATTGAACGACAGTCGGCTCTTCCAGTTGTACACAGCAGCTGTGCTGCTGTTCACGACGCACGTTCTCTTTCCCGTTCTTACACCCGACTTTCTGACGGGACAAATAGGTTGGAGCTAACGTTTGGTGTGTGGAGGATATACAACATCTGTGTCTTGTTGCGGCCTTGGGTGCGTTGAGATGCGAATGGCTTGTGGATGCAGCTTACCGTTCCTGTAGGCCTTCCTCCCGGTACGCACAGCTCCGATTCTATGCTCAGAATGACGATAATAATACTTTTCTTTGAGAACGCGTGGTTTGAAATAATACTCGTGCGTCTCGATCCTCAGGTCGTCTCTCGCACTGACAGCTAAATCAGACCGGCATCGTCATAGAACTCGTGCACGGCTTCTTTGTATGGCTGATTCCATGTCTCCGAGTAGGCGCTGACATCAAAACTCTAGATCTATAGATGCTACAAGGTCGATGATGCGGTTGAGCGTCCAGAGTATCGCAATGATCCTCACACGAGTTGCAGTTATCACGATCGAAGCTCGTCTTGGGGTTGATCTTGGCGATATTCTTTGCTCACATGGCGACGGCTACCGTGGTCGTACGTTCCTTTTGAATCCACCTGATCACTATCTGACGATGTAAAGACTCTCGTTCAAGCCAAGGCATTCCAGTTTGGAGACATTCGCTCTGCCAGTACGCATTCCCGGCGCCTGATGGCCGGCTGCTTATATTCATCTAGCTCTCGCCGTAACGACAATGACAGTACTCCTGGATACTGCGATTTCGTCCACATGTGAACGACTTGCTTCGCGACATGTGTAGCTCCCAGCTGACCATCTCTTCAACTAGTATTCATCAACTTATGGCGGCAGCGAACAGGACATGGCGAGATCGACGCTGTGGTACTGCGCATCATCCGCATAACCGTTGAATCAAACCTTCCGTGCCTGGTATGTTTGATTGGCCTCCTCATTGGCTCTGTGGACCTCGAAAAGGTGCGACGAATCCCTCCGCCCGTCATGTCAGTGGTCGCATTCTCATCGACTGCAGGCTGCTTTTGGCTCGCTGTTCCATTTGACCATACCGCTCGCTTCGCCACTGTATGCCAACGCACTGCTTACAACTCTCAATTCGTGCGTTGGTACAACTTTGTCGGACAGCGGCTGATAACCTGATGCTGCAGACGCCTCGACTTACGACGTCAACTTGACGGCGAGCAAAGCAACGGTCAGATATCCATCCACAACAACATCCGGTTTCACTACACCGACCAGAGTCTGCCAGCGTCGCACTCACAGCTCACAACTGCGGCGCGATCAGGCAGCACGTCATGCGATATTGCATTCACAAATGTGGTGGACGGAGAAAGTGTATCAGACCAGCCCGTGTCCAAAGCAATACCTCTGGTGTCAGATAGAGGCTCTATCCCAGATCTTCGTCCCGACTACCTTCTGAGTTTGTCGTCAAAGCGAGCTCGCACTTCACCAGTGCCACCGGTCTAAGAGCAAGCCAGATTGCCCAAATTGTACACATATAAGTAAATGAAACGCCTACGGCATTGATTACCTCTCGGGTTCTGTGAGAGTAAAATGGGGAAATATTTTGTGGAGAGTGCTCATCTCTGTTGGTGCCTAAAGTCATGTGACGGATCAATCTAGATCGAGTGGGTGATCAAACCCCGAATGTGTGGGCGGTTTCTCTCATGTCAGCTCCCGCTCAAAGTAGCTCGCCCTAACTGCTCGAGGGGGGCCTTTACAACGGCATGTCTGCCCAGACATATCCAGCGTGCGGCTATAGCTATGTTCCCATTGAGTGCATACGATGGCGAGCTTCCTCGACATCACGGTGACCATGACCCCACCACAGCCGTTCCGTCTGGCTCTCACATTTTCTATGGCCGAATATTCGCTCCGTTGCACATCTCGCATGGATTAGAGTTGATTGACCTGCTGATGTTGGGAGCTTGCGTGGATGTGCAGCATTGACGCCGCTGGACCATTTCTTGTGCTTGAAGCTGTCGCTTTTCTGCCCAACAAGTTCCAGTTTGAATGATGGTCGTCACTTCTAGTTTTACATTGCAATTGTATGTCTGCTCACAACGCACAATTACTTTCTTCCATATGCTCGGCTAGCTAGCGAGGCTGGCTGGCTGGAAGTAGTATTTTAGTATGGCTTAAGTAAAATTGCTGACCATCTGGCGAGCCGACAAGTGGCGGGTAGCTTGTGGCCCGTTGCCGGATTTCCGTTGCGTATTTAATTTAATGTGTCGGACAGGAGCAGTGCCAGGGTGGGCAACACAGCGGAGTCAACGGTGCTCCCCTCCTGTAAAAGGATGGCTTCACTGTCATTGGGTCTGTTGTATGAGGGCAGAGACACAAGAAAACGTGACATGACGTTGAATTCAATGGCGGAGTAGGGCGCGTGGGGCAAATCGTCGATTGCCGATCCCGGCGTCATCCGGAGTTAGGCGGCTGGTTGTTGTGCGGGAACCGACGATGTTTGGAGCCTTAGCGCGGAGCCGGCCCTTTGGATCCAAATGAACACCGCCAGCCGTACGGCTTACGCTTAGACTTGTCAGACGTGGTGCTCCGTCGACTTCATGCTCATGGCTGAGCCACCACCCCTCCCCAGTGGCTCTCCTTCGCCGTCGGTAACCGGATTACCTATTGTACTTTCTGGCTCGCATGATCCGGCTTTCATTGGCCCGCTGCTGTTTGGTGCCTTGTGTGCGCGCGCCGGCGGCTGCACCGTCCCACGCACAATGTCTCCCTTGTACTGATACTCGACCACAGTACAGTTCGGGCTCTTCTCTATTCTCGTGGTGCAAGCTGTAGTGTTCTTTGCGCAACAAGGGCACTGCTTGCGCGACGGTCGTCTCTTCCGACTGTACGTCGTGGTGGTGCTTCTGTTCACAATGGACGTCCTTCTTCTCCTTCTCGTATCATAGTCTCTAACTCGGCAAGTAGACCGGACGTCGCGACTGGAGTGTGGCGAATATACAATATCTGCGTCCTCTTGCGACCGTTTGTGCGTCTGCAACTGAGTGCTTCCTGGATGTGGCTGACCTTCCAGTAGGACCGCCTCCCGGTTCACACAACTGCGTGTCTTTACTCAGTTTGAGTGCTGACACCGGCTTCCAGCACCCGTGGACCGAAACAGTGCTCGTGCGTCACAGTCGTCGAATCTTCTTTCATTTCACCATTGACCGTCAATGACAGAGCAGCACGGTCATCGAGTTCGTTCACGGCTTTTTGTACAACCGCTCATGGTGCCTCTGAGAGGATGCTGACGTGAATCTACAGATATTCAGATGTTACAAGGTCAACGATACGCTTGACGCAACGGGCAGGGCTATACTTTCCGTCCCAGAATACTCTGATTGCCGGTTGAAGGTATTCTCTCAGTATTATTTCCATTACAAACGTCTCTAATGGTCATTACAAACTTTGTAATACGGATAATACCGAAGGAATACCTTCAACCGGCAATCGGAGTATTCCGGGGTGGAAATGCTCCAGCACGCCGTTGTGTGAGTAGGTAGCATGTCGCGATGGTTCTGACATGAGCCACAGCTATCGCGTTCGAAGCTTGTCTTAGGGGTGATCTTGGTCATGTTCTTTGGTCAAATTGTAACGGCTAGCGTGGCGGTAAGATACTCTCACTAGCAACCGCTCTTTTCAGTTCAAAGGCTGACGCTAGAAAGATACTGTTTCAAGCCATGGCAACCCATTTTGAGGATATTCGCGCTGCCAGTATGCACCCACAGCGTCCGACGATCATTTGCTCACATTTATTCAGCGCTCGCTGCGGCGACAATGACCGTAGTTCTGGATACCACGATCTCGTTCACATGTGCATGAATTTCTTCGAGACTATCCACAGCCCGCAGCCCGCTGCTGACTATGACTGCAACTAGTATTCGTCAACTTGTGGCGACAGCGGACAGGACAAAGCGAGACCGACGCTATCGTACTGCGCATCATTCGCATAACCGTCGAATCAAATCTTCCGTGCCTAGTATGTTTAATTGCGCTCCTCATCAGTGTTGTGGACCTCAGAAAGGTAGGCCAATTATATCTGCGCCGGCAACGTCAGTGGCCATGTTCTTACAGGTTGCGTACCGCAGGCTCCATTGAGCTCGCTGTTTCACTTCGTCATACCACTCGCCTCACAATTGTACGCCAACGCACTGCTCACAACTCCCAATTCGTGCGTGGGTACAACTTTGTCGTGCGGCGGCTGTTAACTTGACACTGCAGACGTCCAGCTCTCCGCCGCCAGCTCAACGGCGAGCACAGCAACGGCCAAATATCCATCAACAACAATATACAGTTTCACTACACTGACCAGAGTCAACGGACCTCATACGGTAATGCTCGCCAGTCTAGTGATTCCGTCCGACACGGCAGCATCTCGCATGGTATCGCATTAACAAACATAAGCAACGGAAGAAGTGTATCAGACTAAACGATGTCCAAAGCACGACCTCTGACTTCGGATGACGACACAATCCCGGAGCTGTGTCATGACTATCTTCCAACTATATCGTCGAACCGATCGCGCACTTCACCGATACCAAAGGTCTAGCACCGAACTGTATTTGATACCCATAGCCGAGTAATGCATGCACTGCATACCGTACTGTGCAAATCGTGAAGTTCATGTATCTCGTCAGCTAGCACAGGCGATCGCAAACAAAAACTTCGACTTCACTGTTTGATCCGGGGTGTGAGGAAGTGTGGTCGAAGTTATCATTTGGGTGCTAATACGGAGGACCTCACAGACCTGAATGTCGATCCGATGCAACCGAAGGCCCCTGACTGCGTGTCATCGAGTAAACACAATTCAACGAGGAACTGAGTTTCGATCTAGATTCTGTCAAAAAGGCAGGTTAGCAGGCCTTTCACCTGCCGCTGTGTTAGTTGTCACGAATAAAGTGGGGGCATGCGCGTTTGGTCAGGTTTGTTGTCTCGTTGGTCAGTTTGCTCATCAGTTTATGCTTCTTCGATATCCCTTGTGGCTGCCGAGGCTCTCCTCAACTCAATTGAGGTGCATGGATAGGAGGTTTTACGGCCTAACGTAGAAATTGGAGATTTGTGATTCGGTGAAGCTCGGGGAACTAATTGATGCCGAACGGCTAGCCATTTAGAGCGTGGCGTCGTTGAGATGTTTGTGCGTCTTCCATAAACTCCTGCACAATGTGTCCCGAAGGCCTGTAATGTCCGATTAGTGGAGCTTAAGGATGCTGATGTATAATTATTGGACCATAATCGCAAATGATCTTAGCGTTGCGACCTGCAGTGGGCAAAGATGCATTTAGCTGCGAGACAGATGGCCTAACAAGGTGCGACCCTGAACTTTGCCGAGCGCCCCGAGTCCCCGACCCAACCTTAGCTCGTGTTTTATGACCAGGTTGGAGAATTCCACGGCAATCCGATGTCCGGTTTTCGCGAGAGAAGCGCAAAGCAGGATCGGCTCGTTTCAGTCCAATTGACCTTACAGCTTGCCCTCCAGCTCGACCCTCGTCGGTCCCCATCCACGTCGCGAACATGGTCCAACCCCCACCGCTCTCCACTGGCTCTGGATCCTTGTTTGTAACGGATTCGCCGGTCGTGTTTCCTACCTGGCACGATCCAGCGTTCATTGGCCCGTTGTTGATTGGGACTCTGAGTGCGCAACTTGCGCAACTGCACAATCTTCTGTTGCCGCACCCAACATCTCACTCGCACTAAAACTCGCGCACAGTGCAATTTGGTATCTTTTGCATTGTCTTGATACAAGTCGTCGTGTTCTTTGCGCGACAGGGCCACGACATGAAAGACGGCCGTCTCCTCAAGCTGTATGTTGCGGCCGTATTTCTGTTCACAGCGCATGTCCTCTCCTGCGCTAAGCTTGCGCCGGACCATCTAACGAGGCGAGTAGGCTGGAAATAGCATTTGGAGTGTGGCGAATTTACAACATCTGCGTCTTATTGCGGCCTTGGGTGCGTCCAGCCTCGAGCGGCTCACGTTGTGGCTGATCGTTCCTGCAGGCTCTCCTCCCGGTGCGCAACCTTGAAGTACTGAAGTGATATTGACATTGAACGTCACCTTAAGGCCACTTGGTTTGAAGTAGTGCTCGTGAGTCGTCCTACGCGAGTTCTTCTCCTCTTCTCCTTTCACTGACGCTCGAATTCAGAATCCCATTGTCGTAGAATCTGTTCATGGCTTCTTCGTACGACTGATATCTCCCTGTCTAGGAATACGCTGATTAGGCTCTCCAGATCTTTCGATGCTACAAGGTTGCGCAGCGCCCCGAATGCCGTGATGATTCTGACTCAAGCGCAGCTGTCGCGATCGAAGCTTGTCTTAGGGGTGGTGTCGTTTATGTTGCTCATGCAGCTCACGGCAGCTGTTGTCGCGGTACGTTTATATCAGTCTTCTATTCGCAAGACTGACAGCGTAAAGATGGTCTTTAACATCTCGGCAGCCCAGTTTGGGCGCATATACGCCGCTAGTAAGCATATTCATCAATCGGGGATCTTGAACTCACCGCTATCCAGCTCTTGCCGTATGCTTTGCGACCGCAGTCCTCGACACTGCTATTTCGGCCATCTGTGGGTGCCCTTCTTCACAGACGACCGCGTCTAGCTAATGCTCATGACAACTAGTGATCACTAATTTATGGCGACAACGGACGGGACGCATCGAGGTTGATGTCGTCGTTTTACGCATCATCCGGATAACTCTCGAATCAAACATTCCGTGCCTCATATGCATAGTTTTCATTCTGATCGGGATTGTGAACCTTGGAACGGCAAGTCGAACATGCCACCGCTTGCCCATCGCTAATGACCTCTACTCTGCATCTACAGGTTCCGCTAGGTCCTCTATTTCCTATGGCCATATCAGTCGCCGCTCCGTTGTACGCCAACGCGTTGCTTACTACTCTCAATTCGTGCGTGGAATCGACTTGATAGTTCGGTAACTGATCGTTTTGTTTTGCCTCTATAGTCGCCCGATCTTACGACGTCAGCTCGACGGCGATCATGACATCGGCCGATTGTCAACTCGTGACAACGTTCAGTTTCATCACCCCGAGTCCGACCAGAGCCGGCAGACATCCCACCCGAGCACACGCCATTTCACTGACTCGGCGCAACGAAGTAATATGTCATACGACATCGCTTTTACGAATTCAATGGGGCCTTCGAGCAGTGGAGGAGGTGGATCGGACCAGATTACTTCAAAGGCAAGATCTTTGGTTTCAGGTGACCATGATCCGACAGATCTCCGCCCGAATTATCCTCCGACCCTATCAACAAAAGCAACTGGCGATCTACCGCTGGCGCAAGCGTAGGGGCGAAGCGGGATGCACACTATGTATGCGGCCCGCTGTGTTGTCTACTATCATTTAGCGGTTGTAAGTCTGTTGTATGCGTCGCGGGGAGCGGAACTAGAATGCGAGTAGTTGCAAGAAACGACCTGCCTCGCTTCATCCTGGTGATAACAGATCCACAACGTGTCATGCACGCCAATGTTGGGAGATCTGGTACGGCTGACTACGCACCCAACTAGATCGGATATTACAGCGCGTCAATGCATCAAGCTCGATGCAGCTACTAGGTTGGCACCTGTCTGGGGCGTTGCGTGTGTGACGACTACGCTACTTAGAGAGTTATTCGGCCGCATCACACAATGGACACGACGGAAGGAAGCACAACAACAAAACCTCGTGACGATTGACAAATAGACTCAGCAAGTCTCCGTTAGCTACTTAGCGACGTCGAGGGTAGTAGTGTTAGATGTAGTACGCGATCCAGTGGTTCGGCATGTGTGAGCAAACAGGCTGCATGAAGATGTCACGAACTCTAATGGGTGGCCGCGCCGGCAGGAGAGGCGGTCAAGGAAGCTTCTTCGTCGATTGGCTTGAACGGATATATGCCTATTGGATCGCCGTAGGTTAATTTTGATTGAGCGGCACTACGTGACCATCGGCATCGGCGTTGGGCATCGGCGCACCACAGCAGTCGCCGTCTCCGAACCAGCAATCTTCCAACGGGCCCCAGGCCCTAGAATTGTACATGAAGCGTCTATTAGTGGGGCTGGAGTCGGAGTTGCAGGCGACGCAACGTGGGTGAAGAGATGTTTTTGTTCGGGCGGTGGCTACGGTGGCTCGCTCTCGAGCAAGGTAGTAGGCTGAATCCAGCCTGCCTTTCGGGCCTGGAGGTGGCGTAACTGAGCTGGACACTTGGCGATGGAGTAAAGAAGTCTACGAGACACGGAGGGGGAGCAATCGGTGACGCATCGTCATATCAGGACTCAGGAACAGGCGTAATCGGGCTCGCGATTTGGCTTGCCCCCGTCCTCGCTCTCGCCGGCCCGAATGTCACAGCTCTTTCCTAAGGCACGCGTACTCCCGCTGGGTGAAGACCGGGAACGTTTTGACATTTGCCAGTGTTTCTGCGTACGTGCAAGTCGAACGCACTCACCATATACCAGGCCACACTGCGCGTGTTCGGATCACGAAAGACCTTCAGAGATTGCACTTCAGTCGAACAACTAGCCTGCGCAGCCTTCGACTGCTAAAAGACAATTTGCGGACAAGCTTGTGGCGGGTTCCAGGTGCAGCATGACCGTGCCGTTACCGATCTCGGCATCTCAGGCCTTTGTGCGGGAACCGGTCTAATGCAGCACGGCCCCATGATGCCAACGGTTTCAGCATAACCGAGCTTATAGCTTGTCCTCCCGTTCGACCGCGGTGGTCCCCATCGACAGTATGACCATGGTCGAGCCACCGCTACTTTCCACCAACTCTTCATCTTCGCTCGTAACTGGATTGCCGGTTGTGCTACCCAGCTGGCATGATCCAGCGTTCATTGGCCCGTTAATGCTTGGGTCACTGCGTGCGTGAATCTTTGGTCCCGCGTACGACATCTTCTTGCGCTGACACCCACTCACAGTGCAGTTCGGCATCTTTTGCATTGTATTGATGCAAGCTGTCGTATATTTTGCCCGACAGGGTCACGACTTGAACGACGGCCGTCTCTTCCAGCTATACGTTGCAGCCATAGTTCTGCTCACAACGCATGTTCTCCTGATCCTTCCTCACATTCCATGTTCTAATGAAGTAATTAGGTCGGAAATAACATTTGGCGCGTGGCGGATTTACAACATCTGCGTCTTATTACACCCCTGGGTACGTCTGAACGCGAGTGTCTTGTTAATGCAGCTGACCGTTCCGGTAGTCCCTCCTCCCGGTACGCAAACCTACAGTAATTCATCCATAGCAATAACATCCACCTTGTAGAGTGCGTGGCTTGAAGTAGTGCTCGTGAGTCTCTGGCCGCAAATCTTCTTTTTTCCATTGACGACGAAATTTAGAACCCCATCGTCGTAGAGTCGGTTCACGCCTTCTTTGTGCGACTTGTATCTCAATTTCCCGAGAAAATGCTGATTGGAATTCCAGATCTTTCGATGCTACAAGGTCTCCCAGGTGTTTCGGTGCCGTAACGATTCTCACACAAGCGCAGCTATCTCGATCCAAGCTCGTCCTGTCGTTCATGTCGTTCATGTTGCTCGCTCAGATCGCAGCAGCTCTCATGACGGTACGTTTGTTTCGGAAATCTATTCTCAAGGCTGATGGCGTGAAGTTCGTCTTTCACATCATGGCAATTCACATTCGCAGCGCCAGTACGAATATACCACAGTTGGAGGCTAGTAATTGATCACACCTTCCAGCTCTTGTCGTATGTTTCGCAACGGCAATTCTCGATACTGTTATATCCGCCACACGTGAGTGATCTCCTTCACACATTACCGCAGCCGGATGACGCTCATTGGAACCAGTGCTCACCACATTGTGGCGACAACGAACGGGGCGAGATGAGTTTGACATCGTCATCCTACGCGTCATCCGTATAACCATTGAATCGAACGTTCCGTGCCTCATATGTATAATCATCATCCTCATCGGAGCTGTAAACCTTGGAACGGCAGGTCAATTATATCCCCGCCTGCCGCTTACTCATCGGCTCCACGCCGCATTTACAGGTTCCTTTAGGTCCGCTATTTCATATGGCTGTATCACTCCCTTGTCCCTTGTACGCCAACGCGTTGCTTACGAGTCTCAATGCGTACGTGGGAATGACGTGGTGGTTCGGCAGCTGATCTCTTGGCGGTGCAGACGCCCAAGCCTACGACGCCAGCTTTACAGCGATCGCGACGACAGCGACATATACACTCAGGATAATCTTCAGTTCCACCGTTCCGACCAAAGCCAGCGAGTGTCGCACTTGAGCACCCGTCGGTCTGTCAATCAGACACGGCGAGGCAACGCGTCGTACGACATCGTATTCCCGAACACGATCGATCTCACGAGCATTGGGAGGAGCGGGTCGGACCAAACAGCCTCCAAAGCAAGATCTCTGGTCATACATGACGGTACTATGCCGGACCTTCGCCCGGATTATTCTCCTACGCCACCAATCTCTTTATAGATATGTGAACTAGCTATAACGTACTCATCGCTGCAATACTAATCCAAGGAAGAATCACTACCGCCCAAAAGAGCTCGTAGCGGCTGAGTTCCACCTACTCTTTGTGAAGGGTGAAGATTTGGGGTCTCGATTGATTGGCGAGAGGAGTAAACGAGTCTACATGGCGTGCATTCGGAGACGTAAAGTGTCGGGACAGGCCACAAAGGTTTGACGAGCAACATAATGTTTTCGCCCTCGCGTGAATGAATGACGCAATTCTATTTTGAGAACATGCGCTTCTACGGGGCGACCCATTTGGGAAAGAGGCGAGCATCTGCTTCTTTATGCGTCGAAGCCGATCACATTAACTGGATACAAACCTCGTGTTTTAATCCAACATCCCCTCTGCATAGAAACCGACTGCCTAAAGCTGGGTAGGCCGGCTTCTCTTGGCTTTTTCGGTACCTCTTAATACATTATTTCACGGAGGAGCTCTGGCAGGGCTCGGGATACAGCGCGTCGATCTCAAGATATCGGTCAACCTATGGTCGGTTCATCCATTATTCCATCGCCAGGCTTTTATGCGGGAATCGGCAATGCCGCAGAAGATGTCGCAGTGGCGCAAGACCGGGCACAGGAGGAATCGTTTTAACCCAGTCGACTCACAGCTTGCTCTCCCCCTCGACCACTGTGGGTCCCGTTGACACCAAGACCATGGCCGATCGCACTCCACTCCTCGATACTAATCCCCCCATTTTAGCGGCTGGGTCTCCCTTCAATTATCCCAGCTGGCATGATCCACAGTTCATTGGCCCGCTGATGTTTGGGACGCTACGTGAGGCACCATCTTCGTTCCGCGCACAACTTCGCCCTGTCACTGACAACCACATACAGTGCAGTTCGGCATATTTTGCATTCTACTAGTGCAGGCCGTCGTTTTCTTTGCACGGCAGGGCCACAGTCTAGACGACGGTCGTCTCTTCAAGCTGTACACTGCGGCAGTGCTTCTGTTCACAACGCACGTTCTTCTTCTCTTACTCGCGCCAGGCTCTCTCTAACTAGGTGGTCAGGCTGGAGGTGGCGGCCGCACTTTGGCGACTATACAACATCTGCGTGTTATTGTTGCCTTGGGTGGGTTTGCGCATGAGTGCCACGAACGCAGCTCATCTTTCCTGTAGGCCCTCCTCCCCGTTCGCACGCCTGCGTTTCCTTGCTCAACCACGACACTGACACATGCTTTCAAGTATGCTTGGCTTGAGCTAGTACTAGTGCGTCTCAACACTCCGATCATCTGGATGTCAACAGGTCACCTAACAACCAAAGGTAGAACAGCACGGTAGCTGCGTCCGTCCATTGCTTCTTTGTGCGAGTCTCAAATTTCATGTCTCGAAGAGGATGCTGACTGGAGCTTGTAGATCTTCCGTTGTTACAAGGTTTTGGAGGCTTGATGACATATCTGTTATTTTGCTTACATAATTACAGCTATCGCGATCGAAGTACGTCTTGGGGCTAATCTTGGTCGTTCAACTCGCTCAGATTGGCGCGGGAAGTGCACTGGTACATTCATGTTGATCCTCATCTCATCTTATGGGGCTGACAATGCAAAGGCAGTGTCTGCGGCTTGGGCAGTTCAGCCTGAGGAAATTCGTCCCACTGGTACGCAATTTCAGTGCTGGCGGCCGAGTCACTCACCCTTGTCCAGCCGCCGCCGCATGCGCCACAACAGTAGCACTCGATACCGTGATATCAGTCACCTGTGCGTGAATCCTCGACATACAACATTGTAGCATACAACTGACGATCATTTCAACAAGTACTCGTCAACCTGTGGAGACAGCGAACAGGGCAAGGCGATGTCGACACCGTTGTTCTGCGTATTATTCGCATGACCATCGAATCCATTGTTCCGTGTCTTATATGTGTTATATTTGTCCTAATCAGTGTTTCGAACCTTGGAGTAGTAAGTCGATTAACCCTTTGCCGACCGTGTCGGCGGCCGCTTGTTCATCGTCTGTACTCCTTCTACAGGCTAAGCTAGGCTCACTCTTCCCTGCGGCCGTAGGAGTTGCCTCTCCACTCTACGCTAGTGCATTGCTTACGACTCTCAACTCGTGCGTAGGAACGGCACGGTGGCTCGGAAACTGACTATTGCTCTTCAGCCGCCCAGGTCTGCGACGTCAGCTTGACAGCGATCGGTACAAAGTCCAAACCTCCATCCACGACGAGATCAACTTTCAATATTCCGATCAGAGTCGACGGACGCTGCACTTGGACGTCCGCTCATGTACCGATCCAATTCAGCAAGACTGCATCTCAACCGGCAGCAATTCTGTTCACAAACCCGATAGAGCTCCGGATTTGGAGAGGGATTGGGTCGGAAATTGGGGCCCTAAAAGCATGGGCATGGGCTCAAACTAACAAAGAGGTCTTGTATTAGTGCCTAGAGTAAATTGAGACCCTATCATCGAAGCGAGCTCGCAATTCACTACTACCACGAGCTTAAGAGCGGATTAGAGTACATACCGGCGTGTTCAGATGTTGCTAACTCCATTATTCTACTCAATATGATCATAAATCAACATTCCTCACAAGGCCTCAAGGTCTATACACGCGCATGACAAGTCCATTAGCGAAGCTGGAGCGTAGGTAACACGACGTGGGCGAAGAAAGATTGCTAGTTCGGGCGGCAGCGGCGGTTAACGGTCGAGCAAAGCAGTACGGCTCAATCCCAACTCACCTGTTAGACCCGGAGATGTCAAGACAGGCCGGGTATTGAATAGGTGAAGCAAACGAGGCTGTGGGGAAGGGTTGCAGTGGCGAGCCCGAGCGGACAATGCGCGTGGATAATCGCGCGGCCTCGATC
>Ga0247815_10002447_pt1 | contig 13747 bp, 18 predicted proteins | sample UWRJL194509B1_FD_181014 | JGI IMG/M metagenome (GOLD analysis project Ga0247815, IMG submission 181014) | Plant litter microbial communities from Arlington Agricultural Research Station in Wisconsin, United States - UWRJ-L194-509B-1 | ecosystem: Environmental > Terrestrial > Plant litter >... | reverse complement strand
CAGGCACAGAGCTTCTATAAGTACTTCTCGGGCTCCGCTGACACATAAGCCCTTGTGACTCGAGAATTTCCGGTGGCCGCATCCGAAGCTTTTCAAAACAAGAAGCTACAAAATGAAGCGCGAAGCAAACGCGAATGTGGGCTCCAAGACCCCACACAGACCGTTCGGCTTCTGGACCCTCCATTCATACTCATATATGGCTGCAAGCGGTCCTATTTACATTGCCATTATGTGAGTCGCTCCTCTTATGTGTACTATATTGGGCACTGGTTCACGCAGTCCAATAGTGGTGCTGGCCCAGCGGGCCTCGCTCTCGCCAGCACCCTCGTCCAGGCTCCAAACTCGGCGAATCGCTTCCGCATCAACGTCTACGAAGCCGCATCGACTTTCGTAGAGATTGGTGCGGGCATCTTAATCAGTGGTCGCTCGTTCGCCATTGCGCGAGCGTTAGGCTTCGAGGACAAGTTCAAGGAGATAGACCAGCAGAAGGACAAATCAGACGCTGGTTTGTGCAACTCCATATCTGATCTTTATGCAAACAGCCTGAGCTTCCTCCCAGAATTTACAATCTTTGTACGACGATCCGACCTCGGTGATCAAAGCCATGAGTTCTATCGCATTTCTCCCGGTGAGCTCCTGTTTACCCCCTTCACTGTCAGAAACTGACTGAGCGATATGGCCAATCAGGTCGTGGCGCCGCATTTCATAGAGCTCAGTTTCGCAGTGCACTGGCTGAGCATATCACCAGCTTTCCTCAAGTCGAAATTCATTTTAACAAGCGTATCACTGATATTATCCAGAGCGGCAACAACGCATTTGAGCTGCATTTTACTGATGGGAAAAAGGCCTTTGCTGACATTGTCATTGGGTATGTAGTCGTAGTCCACTGATTAGTGGGCGGGTGACTTACTGTATAACAGCTGCGACGGGGTGCGCTCGCCGACCCGTCGCGCACTTCTCACACAGGCTGCTGCGGATCTTGGCCAACCCGCATTATTGAAGATGATACCAGCTGTCTGGAGTAGTGCTCGTGCATATCGCGCGACCTTTCCCGTCGAGAAGCTCAACGAGGCTTGGCAAGCGGAGGTTGGTCCAAACCAACTCCACAGGGTGCACAGCGAAGCCACAGTCGTCGTGCGTTCTCGTTCCTGTGCTACACACAAAACGACTTCTTATGAGTTTTCCCACAGTATGTTGGGCTTGGTCATGTGAGTATCTATGCCGTCCGCTTTGCAATTGCCTCGTTAATCCGCCGTCCCGATCTCAGCGTATCGTAACGTACCTCATTGCGAACCGGACGCTCGTCAACGTCGCATTCTTTGTCTCAGAGTATGAGCGCGAGGGAGAGATTCTGCCCGATACGGAGCATGTCACGTCAGGCGTCGATACAAGCGGCTTCGTCCAGGTCAGTTCCTCTCTCCTGCCTCCCGAGCCATGATTGACTCAATATCGCAGCGGTACTTCAGCCACTGGGAGAGAGAAGCCCAAGTGATTGTGGAGGTACATTTGATATCGTTTTTACAAATGCGAGTGGTTGCTAATTTGCTTGCCAGAATATGGGTCCAGCGACGGTCTGGGCCGTCAACGTTACACAAGAACTTCCATTCTATGCCCACAAGAACATTGCTATCATGGGCGACGCGGTACTAATCGTCTTAAATGATCTCCTGTATTCTTGTCGCTTACTTCCTTCCGACCTCAGGCTCATGCTACAACGCCGTACCTTGCTAACGGTGCGAACCAGGCTTTAGAGGTGATAACCTTAATCTATCCATATTTGGATGCAAACCACTCACATCGATAATCCAGGATGCATATGTTTTAGGGCGCACTCTCGGCGCTACTTCTGTCACCAAGTCGAATATTCCCGCGGCACTTACGGCCTACGACGTGGTCCGGCGCCCGCACGCACAGGCCGTTGTCCGAGCATCACGAGCGAATGGCCGTCTTGGGGACTGGATGTATGTTCCTCCGGGCCATAAGGAGCCTCTTCGAGACGAGGAACAGATCAAGAAGGAGATGATCCTCGTGAGCTCGTGGGTTTCGCAGGGCGATATCGAGGACCAAGTCGCGCAGGCCAAGACAGCTTTAGAGGAGAGCCTTGCAGCCGTAGAACGCAAATAAGCTTCGTATGCTCTATAGAACGACATTTGAATGCTCAAAGAGCACGGGATGTGCTCCTTTGAATCTGGAAGGACGTGTGCACGTGATGTCGATTGACTCTGCCGCGGCCTCGCCTCCAATCTGTGTGTGTCGCGCCGCATTCACATAAATATCTGCATTCATTTCACTACATCACACTGGCAGACATTTAAGAACGAATCTCATCAAGAATACAGTATCAACTGATATTTGGGGTTTCACCAGCACGCTCGAGGGGCTTCTTGCCTGACTTGGGCCGCACGAGGTACACCACACCAAACAGCGGCGTTTCTGCGGCGATTAAACACGTGTCACTCTTGTCCTCCTATTTCTAGCCATGGTATGGGATTATAGATACATCATTTTGCTGATAGTGTTCATCATCTCGATCGGCTTTTTCTGGAGGTCTAGGCCCCAGATTCCGCATCAGAACAGCTCGCACCAGCCCACAACAACCAAGGCGTCCGCAGAAACACGCAGAAAAGTCAAAATATCTACAAAGTCGCGTGTCAAGCAGCGCATATCAACACCAGATCCTGCGCCTGCGCCTGCGCCTCAACTTGACAGGGAAATTACGATTCAGAGGTTCGGCGATGCACTACAGACGCCACCAACATCCGCCGAGCCAGTCTCACCGCTCATGCAACCCTTTCTATCACTATCATCGACTCTCACGGAGTCGCAGTCAGTAATGGGTGAGCTGCAAGCTGCGGGTGAGCGACACGAGTCGGATCTGTTCTTCCCGCTCAAAGCAGGGCTCCAAGTCGTCCAGCTCGTCAGGCTCGAAGACGAATGGAAGGTAAGCCTGCATTTCAAGATCCATAATTTACGCTAAGCCCTTGGCTTAGAAACGCTTGAAAGATGAGGGCTCATTTGCTAAAGTTAAGGCTACCCTCAATGGGTTCGAGGTCGTCGCGACGGCTTCGGCGTCGGGCAATGCCATCGCTCACGATGGTACTCGAGACCACCTTCATGTCATCGCAGAGCAAGTGCTAGCCAATATACACGTATTTGCAGCTGATGCTGGTAGCAGGATCATACAACGGCTCTTGGTGATCGTCGGTCCAGGTGACGAACCTGAGCCGCACACCGAGACCACAGAACCTGCGCAACACATCAACCAACTACTCGAATTGCTGATAGCCAAGCTTGAGGTCTTTGAAGTTCGTGTTCATCACGGGATGAAACGTTTGTCAAATTGATCTTCTCTGTCAGTTTGATGACGGTATCGCCGCCGAACATCGGTTAGCGTTCGTCCGTCAGGTGGGTGAATTCGTCGCTCGTTCAATCGCGAGTCGCAAACCCCTCGTTCCTTTAGCGCTTGCGTTCGCCTACTTCTACGGTTGACTTCGAGTGTGACGGCGCCTTCGGTGATCCGATGTTGGACGACGATTTGCGACTTGTTGCCGAGGACGACGTGCAGAACATCACTGATGCTCTGCGTGAGATGGATGTCGAGGACTCAGACCCCGCAACAGGATCGCAAATGCTCGTCGCAAGTCAGATTAGCTCTCGCGCTCACGACGAGGTTAGTCTCTTCGTCTATATTGATGCCATAGTCATAACATATTTTTCCACAGCAGCTCTCACCCGACGACGAGCTCCGCACAGCTGTCCTGGAGCAACTTGCCGACGATCCACTACCTGACCTGATGGATGGACTCACCAGAGACAGCCGTCCTGGATACCAGTCCCTTGTCGCCTCAAGCCGCGACCTCTGCAGTCTACGCGATGGCGATATGATCAGTGACGACATCATCTACGCCGCTCTTGCGCTGCTCATTGCCGCAGTTGACAAGCACACTACGAAATTTGCTCTTGTTCACTCACAGGCATACGGGAAGTGGCTTGAACAGCCTGAGCCGATTGACAAGGTCTTCAAGATGGCTCAGTCCTCGGCATTTTGGCATCATCGACATCTGCTTCTGCCTGTCTTCCACGACATGCACTGGATGGCTGCAAGTATCTCGCTAGATGAAGCGACAATTGACTTCTACGATAGCTTTGCCAACGAGAGCAAAGCAGAGCTTCACGGCGGGGTACGCATTACTCGTGACTCCACATTGCTTGCTAACCCACCTTGCATAGCTCGTTGCGCAATTCTTAACCGACATCTTTGCCTACGCGCGCGTTAGTGGGCAGTCTTGTGTCGGCGACATCCCCTCAGATTGGGTCATCCGTCCAATGGTGGTGGGTAATGGTAGCCAGACTTAGAGTGCAGACAGGAGCTGACCTGCATTGTAGTCTCAATGCCAACAAACAAACAACCTGGACTGTGAGCTGTGGACGATTGCCGAGCTGATGGCAGCTGCTCGGGGCCGGCCTATAACAGCTTTCGAGGAGACCGAAATACCTGCCCTGCGGCGGTATGTCTTACGTCTGCTTTCGACGGAGCTCACGGTCAGGAGTCGGCCGGACTACGCATACGACGGTAGCGACGTTGAGATAGTGGATTAGTACGAATAAATTTATAGACTTATCTACAGTTGTGCAGCTCTTGTCTCTTCAGTGCAGCGTGGAGGATTTTGATACTACTAATAGCAGGTGACGGGGACGGTATCATTCACCTCTGGTACGCGGATGTAATCCAGCCATTCGGCAAGCTATTACGAGCCGCCAATAACTCTATCATATGCATCGGTTTCTCACCGGATGCCAAATTGGGCCGTAACAGGCTCCAAGCTCGTTCCACAGCCAGACATACTTTTCGAGAAGTTGCTCGAGGCTCGAAATGTGGACCTACAGACCCAGCCCGCCGTGCCGGCTTGCCGAACGGTAACAACCGCCATCATCATCACCGCTCTTGCTCCATTTCCGTCTCCGCGTCCTAGTCTCCTCCGTCTGCGCGCCGTTCTTTCTTCTTTACACACAACCTTGAACTATGCGCACTCCCACGCTCATTGCAGTGCTCGCCCTGTCGTTGGGCGCTCTGGCCCAGTTCCCTACCATCACCTCGACCTTTGACGAGAGCGAGCAGCGCTGCATCGGCTCGTGTACCGGCGCCAACACCTGGTACACCCAGACTGTCAGTGCTTGCATGAACCCGAAGACTGGCACGTAAGTCTTTTATTTCTATCTTTGCTTGAGGGTGTCTTGGTTCACGAGCTGCGCTGACTCCCTGTAAAGACGGCAGGAGTGTTACTGTGGACGCGAGTCGTACACAGAAAACATCAAGGCCTGCTTCACAGAGTGTCTCGGCGCAGACGCGACGGGTGCTATCACGGAGCTCAACACTATCTGCGGTGAGTGGTTGTCCTAGCAGTGGTCCTTGTCCCCCTCGTTGTTCCCTCGCATGGCGCATTTCTGGTCTGTTGGGTTTCAACCCTGCCTTCTAGCCTTTCAAACTGCACTATTCCCTCATTTGTTCTGCTTCTTCCTCGTCACAACTTCCTGTCCACTGTCTTCGACCATGACGCTCTCAGCCGCTGCATTACTTGCGAGGAAAGCTCTACTCAATGTGCTCTGGCCCATGTGTCTTGTCGCACTCGGGGGCGGTGTCTGTGGCGCAAGTCACATGGGCCTTGGGTCACATCATGGATTTGGGTGTCGTCCTTTCTGCGCAACCGACCGTCTACCGTGATTCTTAGTGTTGTACCATCCCACATCCGCTTTGTCATCGCTCATTGCATGATGACGGCTGCGACCTATTGTCAATCGGCTGTGTTCGTCGCTGGCGTGTTCCTTCGAGCGACGTATCTGCTTGGCGTCAAACAACCTTGCAGTGGCGCTGCCAGCGCATGTTGCTATGCATGTGTGCTGAGGTGTATCCTTTACCGTTGTGCTCTGTTCAACCGAGTCTACTGGTTCCCGTCCATTCGCCGTCCTAGAACAAAGATACTGCCACCCTCGCAACCCGCTCTTCCTCCTCGTTGTGACCCTCCTCGGACTTCCTCGTCACCTGAACCTGCCTCGGCACGCTCCATCTTAGAACTTGCTGCTCGCTTCTTTTTTGTCTGTACATGGCCCAGCGGTACTTAGGACTGCTGGTGCAACGCTGTAGAAGCTGTGACATACTTTAGCGTTTAACATGAGGTGTCCTACCTCGCTCTCCTCATTCTCCAACCCCATCCCACTTTCATAATCTCACAAGCCCGACCTCCTACAGTTGACAGCGTGCTGATCATTATCCTCCGCTTTCAGGTACGACCGGTAACGGTTCCGCCTCTCCTCCCTCCAACCCATCGGACGGCACCCCCTCGAGCGACGCCAACGCGGCCAACACCAACACTGCCAAGCCCACAGGCGGCAGTCTCGGCGGGTCTATCCCTGCGAGCGAGAACAAGCCGGACGGTGCGGGTCGTGTTGGCGTGGCGATCGGCGCTGTCGTCGGTGCAGTCGTGTTGGGAGTAGCGGCGCTGTAGGAAATGGTTCGGTGAACACCCTGTTGTTTGTGCTTGAAGATGTCTGGCTGCGCTCGTTGTTCGTGTCCCGACGTACACACCCTCTCTTGATTATGTATACGTTTTTGGATGTGCCTAAATTGTGAGGTTTCTGACTGACGGGTGAAGTCAGGCTCTTGCGAACGAACTCGACTCACTCGAATCCTTCACACACATTGTGCCAGGCTCGCACGCCAATGATGACACCGAATCGAGATATTGGGATGTTACATGTCGCTCAATTTGCTAAATGTGCTCAGCGTTTACCATCCCAATCTCAACTATGCCAGGTACGGTGTCACCGCTCAGGCTGAACAAGGGATGAACTCATTTGCACGATCGTTGCACGCTGCCTGGCGACTAAAGTGGCTGCTTTGATCATCTTTCTCATGCGTGACTCCGTCATTCTGTTAAAATCTCGGTGCTCGAGTCTCAAGTGCACAGATATTAACTAGCTGCAAGGAGCCACATTCCGAAATCTCAGCTTTTATCGGGCGAAACATCGTAAAAGCCATGCGAACAAGTTCTATTTTAATGCCGACACGACCAGTTCCATCTGGCTCCGTGTAATATAGAGATAAGAGAGAGCAGCCGCACAGTCTATGGATTTGCTGCCAGAGTGCTGCTTAGAGGCCGAGAACACGCAGGCATGCGGTGAGGGCAAGCTCGGCGTGAACATCGACGCTCACACAAAGCTTGGCAACGATCTCAACAAGGCCTGAAGGTTGAAATTGTCAGTTATCACATTCGACGGAGACGCGAAGACTTGTGGACTAGAACTCACCAACGACGTAGACCTGGCAGGTCGTGAGGAGGACCTTGAGGCAGAGGTCAAGTGCGACACAGGCCTGGACGTTGGCGCTAATGTGTGCAACGACGGCAAGGCACGCATGAATAGCCTAAGAATTCCGTTAGATTTGCTGTCACAATCGTGTGGCAGGAACGTAGAAGAACGTACAATGATGATGTCGGCGCAGACCTCGGCGCAGGCCTTGATAGTAACGAGGTCCTTGAGGTTGAGAATGACACCGACATTGATGATGGCCGTGATCGCGACCTTGATGCAGGCGATGATCTCGTGAATGTAGACGGAGACGTCAGCATTGACATCGACGTTGACCGCAGCGTGGACTGTGATGGTGGAATGAAAATTAGCTCAAGTCATTCCATATCCACAATCAACGTACTCTTTGCGATGATCTCCAAGCAGTGCGCCTTCAACTCTACAAATATGGCGAGGCAGGCTTTGAGGCCAACGAGATCCTGGCCGACGACGGAAAGCCCAGTCTCGGCAACTCGGACTGGCTTGGCGAACGCGAATGTTGCGAACGCAAGGAGAGCAAAGAGGATCGTGTAAGAGCGAGAGAACATTGTGAAGATAGTTCGAGAGAGATGTTCGTGAGTGTGGATGTTCTACGTGGGAGAGGAGAGGAGGATTGGAGGCGACCGAGTTTGGAGGCTGAGGATCTTCCTACTCATAGCGCAGCCTCTTTTATATCCCCATGCCCAAAGATCGTGATTTGAAACATGAACTCACTTTTCTGGAGCCCCGACTTTGTGACGGAGGCTTCTCTGCTTCCTGATCGCGTCAAAGGCGGACATTCGTCCAGATTGGTCTCGGTAAAGAACAGCAAGCGCTGCGGATCACCGCGCAGTGCTTAAACTTCGAGTATCCCGCAAACTGTAATGAACATGACACGACATGGTGACTGGTGTGATTGAGGAAGCATCACTTGCCGTACAAGCGGCCAAAACGCGGCGATGATGGGACGCTTCTCGAGGGTGGTATTGAGGTGTGACAGGCTAACCAAGCACAGTTGCAAAGGGTCTTGTCCCGTATTGCCCATTGGGAGCGGAGGCGGACCGGCCCCACGCAGACTGCACAGAACTGTTGACTTTATGATGCTGGTAGACAGTTGGAAGGCAGCCTAGCAGCAGACTCGTCGTCGTTGTCGTAGCACCTTGCAATTCAAAGGCTCACTGTGACTGAATGAAATGCCAAGAAAGTCTAGTCTACGCGGAACATAAAGTTTGAATAATCAAAAATGCAAGAAGCGAGTCCATATTTTGATCGGGAATTGCGTCGGCGGAGTGCGGCTTCAAACCCATTTGTGAAACCCAAAGGGCTTCCAGTTAGACGGCAAAATCAGAAACGATTATTGCTACTAGAATAAACAGTGCATGTCAACCTTTGTGAATGCGGCATGTTCATGGGTCTAATGCGCAAACAAAGCAGATGGTCATAGAGTAGTCTTCAAAGTGGTGCCTCAATGATGGGAGGGAGTTTTGAGTAAGTAGTCATTCAGCTAGCAATCGCGGGGCAAGTCAAGCTCAGAGAAAACCGTATCCCAACATTCAATTATTATTACAGTGACATGTAAGCGTACTGCTTTTCGATCTAATCCCAGTCGAATGGAAGCTGCTGGAACCACTCTCCGGCTGGAGCCTTCCAATTTGGTTGTACTTCACTCCTCTGCGCGTGCTTTGGAATGAGCGACTGCGTCACCAGTCCCGCAGGTGGATTGCACCCAAGGAACGTTACTTGTTGCAGTGGACCCTCCCGTGTCTTCAGAACCTCCAGAATCAGCTCCACCTCTTCATCGTGCCATAGGGACTCGGTAGTCAAACTATCAGTAGAGAACTCGACGTTTTGGAGTACCGGCATGCTGATAGGCCCTCTGGTGATGGTATTGAGGCTTTCAACGCTGGCGCGAGAAACTGCGACGATACGTAATGTACGCAACGCAGGCCAGTTCACCGAACGTATTCTCTCTACCAACTTATGCGACGCCATAATGCTCAGCATCGTCACACTTTCCGCGACAGCATCCCCCAGAAGAGTTTCCGCGTGCCAAGCAAAAATATTGGTGTATGCGCGTTCGCGCTGGGCAGCATCGATCGTGCGAACGTGTATCCGCTGAATCGAATTGTCAATGCGCATGTCGATCATAACGATTGGGTCTTGTGCGCCCTGAGGAAGGTAGCATGGTGCTCCGGGCGAATCGTCCGGTCCAGTGATTCTCATCAGAGTATGAGCGACATGGATGCTTGGTATACTGTTCCACCCTTCACGCTCCGAGATCACGCCCCGTGGGTTCAACCCGTCCACTGTCGTCGTGCGAAGATTGATCCTCTGCAGCGTAGACGGCAGTCCTTGCGGCGGAGCATCCCGCAAAAGATTCCAGTACATCATCTCAATATTGAGAGTATGTAGCCCTGGCAGTGCGCGTACGAGCGTTTCGACAGTCGGATATGAAATCATACACCGGTATCCACCCACTGTGCAAGTGCGCACCACCTGTGCAGATGGCAGCTGGGCAAAAAAATCCGCGTTTACGCTTGTGCCCAAAAGTTGGATGTTGCGCAGCACGGGAGCGAAGCCACCAAACATATTTGGAATCGCGGTCAATGATACTGCGCTACGAGCAGCGGCGTCCCCGAGGATCGAAAGCCGCTCCAAGATAGGTGCGGACGAGCGTAGGATGATACCCAAGGAACTAGAGTCAGCAATGTGAGCAACCGGTCCGCGGAAACGGAATCGCAGCGTCCGAATGTGAGGCATGTGTCCCATAAGTGCGCTGAAGAGAGGGTCTGAATCATTGTCAACGAACAGCTCGGAAATGTCCACCGGCGCCCCTTGTGCACGCTCAAGAAGGGCCCTAAGTGTCGATGGTCGACGAATATCGGCAATATGGGTCCAAAGCAGGACCGAAGCTTCCAGTGCTACCTCGCGCCAGTGGCGACATACGTGAGTGGTTGTGATGCGGTCGCGTGTGTCGAGCAGAGCGAAAGCCTGGCACAGCAGTTCCGCAGGCAGACGAGCTATTGTCACGCGTGAATTGACCAAATAAGCATGCTTTCGCACGATTCGAGCCATGCTCGCTGTAACAGTCTCCCATGCATCGTTGAGCGCAGTTGCGGAGGATCTGTGGCGGGCCGCGGACGCGTCAGCAATCATGTATCGGGAAGGCCAGCAGCCTCAGAACGACCTTTGGGCCTCCCGCAAAGCTTCATCAAAGATCGCTGAGACCGCTGATTCAAAGTTTAGAAGTAGGGCGGGTGAAGGAAGGGTTGAATGATCTGACATCTGGGAGGGTGGAAGAGACAGTCGAAGAAGCGATGTCAACTCCGCTCAAGCCGCTCAAACCGAACATTCGAAAGGCTGTATGGACATACTTGTAGACTCTTGTATAATTTCAGATCCCTAGCTTTCTACATGTCCGCTCAAACGAGGCGCGTCTACGCCGTTTACTTCGTCTGCCTCTCGCAATTACTTGCCGACACAGATATGTTGCCAGTGCTTGACACCCAATTTTAAGCTCTGATGAGAGAAACGTCTTCGCGGAATCATAAAGCTGTGGCGATTTCGTTATCCCATTCGTGACTGCGCAAGTTACGAGATTGAGTGCTCAACCGTCGGATTCGTCAGACTTGACGATCCGAGGACGCTTGCGCTGGACACGCTTCCGCACTGTCGGCTTGTAGCCAGAGTCGTCATAAGTATCGGTATTGGTGTCTTCTTCTTGCTCGCCCTCATGACGAGCTCGTTTCTTCACCGGTTTCGTGCGCCATACCTTGACAGGCGGGGCTGGTCCTCGTAAACGATGAAAGTCTGCTTCGTCGTAACCGACATACTCGAGGAAGCACAGCTCGAGTGACTGAGCAACAATGAGAAAGGCACAATACAACACGGGGTGTGTGCATACCCAGACACCTGTATCCAACAATGAACGCAGGTCCGCGGCGTTGACGTCGTCTGCTGGTTTATCGTCCGCCTCGTCAGGCGAGTGTTTACGTTTCAACTTCCTCGCTTTCTGCTTGGCGTCCTTCACGACGTCGCATGAGCGCTTGACGGAAGTCCTAGTGCGCGCAGTCTTGTACTAAGAATGCAGACAGTCAGATAATCGAAGCGCAATGCGCGATATAGTTGACGTACCTCCTCAGGAAAAAGCTTCTACTCGCTGATGGCCGGTTTCCGCTGTACCTTATTACAATACATCCCCATAAAGCGCCAATCGGCTCGGTCTTTGTGACGAATGAACAGTCGAAATTCGACTTGGCAGGTGATCTGAGGCTCCCATTTAGGGCAGATCATGAACCCGTGGCGGCCAGGAGCTTGAGGCGCGAAGGGGTTCAACCCTTTCGTCGGGAAGATGTTCCACCGATCTGCCCCCGCTGAACGGGTGAAAGTACTCTGGAGGTTTCCACCGCCCATCCTCGCACAAATGTCCGCACGACGCATCCACAGACCGGCGGCGCCAGTTGGACAAAACACCGACGGCGTTCATTGGAAGTCGCTGCTCTTTCATGATACCCCGGGCCCAGCCGTCAAAAGTCTTCTGGTGCATCAGTCATGGGCAGAGAGCTGACGAGGTCGCCTACGTACTAGAACCCCCTTGTCGGAGTTTTCACGCTTCGGGCCTGCGCCGGAGTCTTCACGTTTTAAACCAGGGGCTGAACGCTGTGACGGATGTCAGGTGTAAAGAGCAAGCGTTCGACAGTTTCAACACACTGTTAACAGTGCCTCGGGTTCAGCTCCACTGCCTGGCTCGGTTTTGAGATGGATGCACTGCAAACCGAGACCATTGAGGGAGATATTCGGCTGCTGACGCAAAGACTCACCAAGCCAGTACACTTTTGGTGAGAGATGCCGGGCTCGCTCTTGACGGAACAGCTCGGAGTCGCCTCTGTTTTGACTGGCTGCGCCGAGACGATCTGTGCATGTGACCCTTGCTTGCTCCCACCACCGACCTGCAGGTCGCCCCCCGGGTCCTCGGTCTTGATTTTTGGGCCATCTTTGTCTGAGCTGATTACAATAGCAGAAGCCGGTTGTTTTCGTCGCATGTGGCGTGCTGTGAATACCGGCGGAGGCTTAGCTCGCGTGGTTCATCGATCTGTGTCTCTGAGACATACCTGTGGCTGGCATCGTGAGACCACCCCCGTGCTATCCTTGCACAGTCCAAGAAAACCTTCGCGCGGACTGCAGAGCGACAGAGACAGTGCTCAGACTTTGGAACAGAAGGGGGACGAGGCTGCCTGAGCGGAGTTTGCACATTCCACGCGAATCTGCACATCCGCGCAAATCCCGCTCACGTTTTCGTAGCCTCGTCTCGCTTCCTACGGTTTGCAAAGCCAAAAAGAGACATGATCGACTTTAACCGGTCGTGGATGACGCTGAGAGATGGCCTAGTTGAATTCAAAAACAGGCGAGGGTGGTGGTTACATTGAGTTACGACGAGGGGAAAGCTTCGAGGTGGGTTACACATCCCCGTGCGTCGTTTCTCGCGCGAATAGTGGTGCAACAGATCCTACCTTTTGCGTGCGTTCTCGGGCGACAGTACAATAGACAACAACAATTGAACACGCTGAATTGATACAGGTACCCTTGTCAGCGCGGAGCCAGTAAGGATGAGTGAGAGCGCACCTCTTGATACATGGTCGTCAAAGACGTGTTGTCGCCTCGACGATTAACGCGTCTTCTTGCCCTTGAGCCGTGCAGCCTCAACAACGCGCCTCTCGCGAAGGTAGAATAGTGCGGCGATACCGGCACCAGGGCCGGCCGCGGCGGTCATGCCAAGGAAGACGAGGATGTCGGTCGGCGACTCGATTGTCCAAAGACCAGCTGCAAAAATATCAGTACCAGCGCACTAGCACAGAAACTACGACATACCGAGGCCAATGGCAGCAAGAACAAGGGCGTAGTCCCACTTGAGGAAATCGAGGACGGCCGCCGGCAGGGTTGGCGCAACGTCCTTCGGGCCACTGAACGGGCGGCTATACTGAGGCACGAGGATTTCGAGCAGCGGTGCAAGGCTTGCAGCGCGCAGGCGCGGCAGGATAACTTGATAGTGCGCGTAAAGGCTGCTAGCAGCGCAAACAAAGTAGCCAATCTGCACGTTGCGCCAGCTTGCACGTGCACCGGCGGCACCTTCTTCCGGAGGTACTGCACGACGAACGACATTGTAAAGTGAGCCAATACCGATGCTAATGATTGGGAAGATCTGGAAGATAGCGAGGGTGCGTGGGGACTGGTTTGTGAGGATGTTGCGGGCGGGAATGATAAATCCGAGGACGGTGCTGAGCAACGAACGTTCGGCTTCCATCGGGCGAACGGGTCGGGTCGCATTTGAAGGCTGGAGTGCAAGAACGAAGACGAGGAAGTAGACCGGTAGGATGAGGCCGCCACCCATAACTTGTGTGACCAGGCCGACGACGTTGGGGACACT
>Ga0247815_10002446_pt1 | contig 13747 bp, 11 predicted proteins | sample UWRJL194509B1_FD_181014 | JGI IMG/M metagenome (GOLD analysis project Ga0247815, IMG submission 181014) | Plant litter microbial communities from Arlington Agricultural Research Station in Wisconsin, United States - UWRJ-L194-509B-1 | ecosystem: Environmental > Terrestrial > Plant litter >... | reverse complement strand
AGGCGATCGCCTCGCTCACCACCGACCAGTTCATCGCCATCGAGGCGGCCGATATCGGCTTCCTGTCCACCGGCCAGATGCAGGCGCTCACCACCGAGGAGATCATCAGCCTGACGAACGACCAGCTCGGCGCGCTGAGCTCGACCCAGGTGCGCTCGCTCAACACGCGCCAGATCGGCGCCTTGACCACCGCGCAGTTCGCGTTGCTGGTGTCGCTCGGCATGCTGACCACCAGGCAAGTCGGCTCGCTGCCGACCGACACCCTGGCGGCGCTCGACGACACCCAGCTGGCGCAGCTGACCTCGAGCCAGATGGCCGCGATCAACAGCAAGCAGATGGCGTCGCTCACCACCCACCAGATCCAGGTCTTGTCGGTGGCCCAATGGCGCGCGCTGAGCACCGCCGTGATCCGTGCGCTCCTGCCCGAGCAGTTGGCGGCGATGGAGGAGGACGATCTGAAGGGCCTGAGCACGCTGCAGTTCGTGTCGCTGAGCACCGCGCAGATCGCGCTGCTCACGGTCGAGCAGATGGGCCAGCTGTCCACCGCCGAGATCGCCGCGATGACGGCGGCGCAGATCAAGACGCTCAGCATCGAGCAGTTGGCGGGGCTGAGTTCGCTTGGTCCGCTGACCACCGCGCAATTCGGCATCCTGACCAGCGACCAGCTGGTGTCGCTGGACGCCGACCACATCGCCTCGCTGAAAACCTCGCAGATCGCCTCGCTCGGCAAGACGCAGGTGGTGAATCTGACCACCGACCAGATCGCCGCGCTGACGACCGCGCAAATCCGCGCCGTATCGTCGGCCGCGCTGCCGGGCCTGACCAGCGACCAGATCCGGGCCATCGAGGTGGTCGACCTGCAAGCGATGAGCACCGCCCAACTGGGCTTGCTCTCCTCCGCGCAAGTGGTGGCGCTGACGACCGACCAGCTGGCCGGCCTGAAAAGCGCGCAGATCCCCGGCATCACCGCCAGCGATCTGAAGGCGCTGAGCACCGACCAGATCAACGCGCTGTCGACGCTGGGCTCGCTGAAGGCCGAGCAGGTGCAGGCGCTGACCTCGGACCAGCTGGGCATGCTCGACGCCGACAGCTTCGCCTCGCTGCGTTCGACGCAGATGGATGCGCTGAACACCAAGCAGGTGCAGCAGTTGTCCACCGAGCAGCTGGTCAACCTGAGCGTGCAGCAGGCCGCCGGCCTGAATCTCGGCGCGCTGACCACCGTGCAGATCGGCTCGCTGAGCGCGGCGTCGGTGAAAGGCTTCACCACTTTGCAGATCGGCAAGATCACCACCGTCCAGATCGCGGCGCTCAACACCGACCAGGTCGGCGCGTTGACGACCCGCTCGCTGACGGCGCTGTCGACCGCCCAGCTGCGCGCGCTGAGCTCTGCCCAGCTCGGCGCGCTGAGCACGCTGGCCATGTTCACCACCACGCAGATCCCGAGCTTGACATCGGCGCAGATCGCCAGCCTGGACGAGACCTTGTTCGATACGCTGGCCACCAAGCAATTGAACGCGCTGACCGCGAACCAGGCGCAGGGCATCAGCACCTCGCAGATCGCGTCGCTGAATTCGGCGCAGATCGGCGGCTTGTCGACCGCCGCGCTGAACGCCTTCAACAGCGACCAGATCGGCGCGCTGGACGCCGCCGACATCGTGGTGCTGAAGACGGCGCAGATCGCGACGCTGAAACCGGTCGTGTTCGCCAGCTTGAGCGTCGACCAGATCGCCGCGTTCACCACCAAGCAGATTCCGTCGGTCACGGCGAATCAACTTAAGGCGCTGAACGCCGACCAGATGAACGCGCTGACGGCGGCGCAGATCGCGGTGATGAGCGCGGCGCAAAAGGCCGCGATCGCCACCAGCCCGCTGATCCTCGATCTCGACGGCAACGGCGTCCAGACCTTGAGCTATAAGGACGGCGTGCTGTTCGACATCGACGCCGGCGGCGCCAAGGTCAACACCGGCTGGGTCGGCAAAGGCGACGGCTTGCTGGTGCTCGACCGCAATCACGACGGCCTGATCAACGACGGCCGCGAGCTGTTCGGCAACGCCACCGACAGCGCCGCCGGCGGCAAGACCGATGACGGTTTCGCCGCGCTGGGCGAGATCGACGGCAACCACGACGGCGTGATCGACGCCAAGGACGCGCTGTTCGGCGAGCTGCGCGTGTGGGTCGATGGCAACGCGGACGGCGTCAGCCAGGCCGACGAGCTGAAGACGCTGGCGTCGCTGGGCGTGGCCAGCCTGAAGGTGGCGGCCGACAAGGTGAGCGAGCTGAACAACGGCAACTGGGTCGGCGCCAGCTCCAGCTACACCAGCACCGACGGCACGCAGCACGCCATGTCCGACGTCTGGTTCCGCACCAACCACAGCGCCAACGTCGGCGCGCTGACCCAGGCCATCGCCGGCTACGGCCAGCAGGCCGACGCCGCCACGGCGGGCGGCCAGCGGCTGACGCCGGCCGGGACGGCGCAGACCACGCCGCCGGCCGGCCTCGGCGGCAGCGTGGCGTCGCTGAGCGAGCAGTTGCGGCGCTACGACGCCAGCACCGGCCTCAGCGGCATGGCGACCGCGGAGCGCGAGGAATGGCTGCGCAAGCAGCCGGTGATCGGCATCCTGGCGGCGAAGTAAGCAAGGCCGGAGGCGACCCCGGCTTCACTTGACGAAAAAAAACCACCATGTGGCGGTGCGGCGGCCTTGGCCGTCGCATGCGCACATGGTGGTTTTTCTTTTCGCGAACCGGAGATCAGCTGATGTAGTTAAACAGCGACAATCCGGCCATTTTGGTGAACGACTGTTGCGCCGCCTGCAGCATGGTCGACTGCTGGGTGAACTGCGAGTAGGCCTTGACCACGTCCACATCCACCAGGTCCGACAGCACGTTGGCGTATTGCAGGTCCAGGTCGTCGCCCGCGCTGTCCAGGTAATCGAGCTCCTTGAGGCGCGAACCGACCGCCGCCTGCACCGACAGGATGTTGTCGCTGGCGTTGTCGATATTCACGTGCGCCTGGTTCAGCTTGTTGTTCAGGCTGGCCTGTCCGGCCGGACCTTCGCCGCCCGCGCGCAGCGCCGAAATCAGATCCCTCACGGTGGTGAACACCGATTGCTTGGTGGACGGCTCGATGGCGAAGTTGTCGCCTTCGGCCGGCTCGCCCTTGACGTCGAACTGCAGCCCGTCGAAGGTGATGTTCTGGCCGCTGGCATAGGGCTGCGGCTCGGCCGGGATCGGCGCCGGCGGCACCGGCTGGTTCAGCGTCAGGTCGGTCACGGTGTAGGTGGTGGCCCTGGGCACGCCCGGCGACTCCGGCACCACCTGGAAATTGATCTGGTACTTGTGGCCGGTCAACAGGGTCTGGTCCTTGACCGAACCGGCGCTGATGATGCCGGTGCCGGCGCGGTCGAAGTTGGCCGGATCGGCCTTGGTGACGAAGCTGCCGTTGCCGGTCGCGTTGCTCTCGAACACCGACGAACCGGAATCGGTGATCGGCAGCTTGCGGGCGGAGCCGACCTGCAGCTCGCGCTGCCCCTGGTCGCCCTGATAGGCGGCGCCGCCGGCGGTTTGCGTGAACGGCTGGGTGTTCGACTTATAACCGGAAAACACATAGCCGCCGACGCCGTCCGAACTATTCGCCTGGCCCAGCAGGTCGGCCAGCCGGCCCTCCAGCTCCACCGCCAGCGTTTCGCGGTCCTTTTGCGTCAGCGAGCCGTTGCCGGCGTTGACGGTCAGCGTCTTGATGTCCTGCAGGATCGAGGTCGAGCTGGCCAGCGCCACCGTTTCCAGCGACAACATGCCCTTGGCGTTGGCGCGGTTGGTCACCAACTGGGTGTTGATCGAGCGCGACTGCGTCACCTCCAGCTCGCGCGCGGCGGCGATCGGGTCGTCGGCCGCGCTCAGGTTCTTGCGCTGGGTAGAGAGCTGCTGCTGGGTGCGCGCGAGCCCCGATTGCAGCGAGCCGATCTGGGCGACGCCGACGTCGTAAATGGTTTGGGAACTGATGCGCATACTCATGGTGCCACCTCTTGATTAGTTGCCCAGGCTGAGCAGGGTATCGAACAACTGGCTGGCCACCTGCATCACCTTGCCGCTGGCCTGGTACGCCTGCTGGTAGCGTAACAGATTTGCCGCTTCTTCATCCAGATTCACGCCGGACACGCTTTGCTGCGCATTGGTGGCCTGGGCCACCGCCGCGTCGGCCGCGACGCCGCCGATCTGCGCCTCGCCCGCCTTGGCGCCGATATAGTTGACCATCTGGGCGTAGCTGACCTGGAAGGTCGAGCTGCCGTTGTTCATGATGTTTTTGGTCTGCAAGCCGGCCAGCAAGCCGCCGTTGTGGCTATCGCCGACGCCGTTGGTGTTGGGGCCGACGGTGAAGGTGTCCAGGTCCGCCGGCGTGCCGCTGATGCTGAAGCCGATGCCGCCGAAGCTGATGGCGGCGCCCTCGGTGTACGGCACCGGCGTGCCGGCCGGATAGACGGTGGCCGCGCCGTTGACCGTCACCGTCACGTCCTTGTCCGCGGGGAAACCCGACAGGGTGCCGCTGGCCTTGTCGAAGGTCAGCGTCAGCGGCGCGGTCAGCGCGTTGCCGGGCGCCAGGTAGCCGGCGTCCAGGGTGGCGTCGGTGATCTTGCCGCTGCCGGCGTTGGCGGTCGGCGCGGAGGTGGCGACCGGCACCGCCAGCGCGATCTTCTTCGGGTCCGAGACCAGCACCTTGAATTCCTGGGCGGCGTTGAAGGTCGGCCGCACCAGGAAGTTGTCCTTGGCCGCCGGCGTGCCGGTGATGCTGTAGGACACGCCGTCGATCACTTGCGGCTCGGTTTGCGGGAACGGATTGATCTGCGTGACCTTGCCGTCGCTCTTGCGGGTGACGTTGAAATTGGTGCCGTCGTAGTCGACGCTGTAGTCGCTGGCGGTCAAGGCCCCGGCGTCGGTCACCACGGCGCTGACGCTGGCGCTGCTGGCCAGCGAGTTCTTGCTGCTGGTGCCGACGTAGGCGTTGATCGGGCCGAAGAACGGCTGGCCGGGGTCGCCGTTCTTGTCCTGGCCCAGCGCGTGCTGGGCGTTGAAGCTGACCGCCAGCGAAGCCGCCACCTGGCCCAGCGCGTTTTGCGCATGCGCCATCGGGCCGTTGCGGAAGTCCAGCAGGCCGCCCAGCTGGCCGCCGGTGACCACGCTGTCCGGCAGTTCGCTGAAGCCGCCCGGATCGTTCATATAGCCGACGGTGACGCGGCCGGGCTCGTTCGCGGCCGAGCTGGTGCCCAATTGGAACGCCTTGTCGCCCAGCACCAGCGGCTGGCCGCTGCCGAAGGTCACGGTCAGTTGGTTATTTTCACCCGGCAAGACCTGCGTCTTGACCAGCTTGTTCAATTCGGTCAGCAACTGGTCGCGCTGGTCCAGCAGGTCGTTGGGCGCCTTGCTGTCGGTGGTGATGCCGGCGATGGTGTGGTTCAGCTGCGCGATCTGCCGCGCGTAGGCGTTGATCTCGGTGACGTTGTCGGCGATCTGCCCGTTGACGCCGTCCGAAATCTCGCCCAGCCGCGCGCTCAGGCCCTGCAGCCGGCCCGCCAGCGATTGCGCGCTCGAGATCATCGCCTGGCGCGACGCGTCCGAGGTCGGGTTCGAGGTGGCGTCGTGCACGCCGTTGAAGAAGTCCTGCAGCGCCGGCGACAGGCCGGCGGTCGGATCGGCCAGCAGGTTGTCGATCTGGCTGATCTGCTTGGAGTAGACGTCCAGCGAGGCCTGGTTGGATTGGGCGTTGCGCAACTGCGTCGCCAGGAAATTATCGTAGTAGCGGCGCACCGACGTCACCTCGGTGCCGGTGCCGATGAAGCCGAAGCCCTGGTCCAGCGTCGGCGTGTCGCCCTGGATCGCGACCTGGCGGTTGTAGCCGGCCACGCTGGCGTTGGTGATGTTGTTGGCGGTGGTCGCGAGACCTACCTGGGCGGCCAACAAACCGCTTCTGCCGATGCTGAGGAGACTCATGGTGTTCTCTATCTAAGGTTAGCCGGCCAAAGAGCGCTTGATGATGCTGGTCAGCTTGCTGGCGTAATTCGGATCGGTGGCGTAGCCGGCCTTCTGCAGGCCCTGGGCGAAACTGCTGGCGTCGCCCGCGCTGGCCATCACTTTTTCGTAGCGCGGATTGTTCGCCAACAACTTGGCGTAATCCTTGAAGCTGTCGCTATAGCTGTCGTAGGCGCGGAAGCGTTCGACCTTGGTCTGCGCCTTGCCGTTGACGTACTCGGTGGTGGTGGCCTCGACCACCTTGCCCTTCCAGTCGCCGGTCGCCTTGATGCCGAACAGGTTGTTGCTGTTGGTGCCGTCGCGGCCCTTGATCTCGCGCTTGCCCCAGCCGCTCTCCAGCGCCGCCTGGCCCAGCATGAACTTGGCCGGGATGCCGGTGGCGCGGCTGGCCTCTTCGGCGTGGGCGCTGAGTTTTTCCTGGAAGCTGCGCACGTGCGGCGCCTGCGAACCCTTGTTGGCGCTGCTTGCCGCCGCGGCGGCGCCGTTGCCGACCAGCGTCACCGCAGTGTCGGCCCCGTTGCCGCCGGCCGCCGCGATGGCGCGCTGCAGCTTGGCGTCCATCAGGCTGGACAGGCCGCCGAAGCTGCCGCCCTGGTCGGCGCCGGTCACCGGGTTGCCGTCGGCGCCGATCGCCAGCGCCTGGTTGTCGGCGGTCTTGGTCAACTGGCGGATCAGCATGTCGGACAGGCCGATGCCTTTCTTGGCGATGTTCTGGCTGGTCTGCTGGTCCAGCATGGTGGTGAAGGTCTTGGTCTGCTGGCTGTCCATCAAGCCGTCCTGCGGCGTGGCGTCGCGCATGCTCTTCATCATCATGTTGACGAACATCGCTTCGAACTGGGTGGCCGCCGTCTTCAGCGCTTCCGGGCTGCCGGCGCGGGCCGACTGCTTGAGGCTGCCCATGTCCTTGACGTCAAGCGCGAACTTGCTGGTCAGGTCGGTGGTTTTGGAAGTTGGGCTGGTCATGGCGGCGCCTGTTTAAATGATTTCCAGCTCGGCGCGCAGCGAACCGGCCGCCTTCATCGCCTGCAGGATGGACAGCAAGTCCTGCGGCGTGGCGCCGATGGCGTTGAGCGCCTTGACCACCTCGGCCAGCGACGCGCCGCCCTTGACCAGCATCACCTTGCCGCTGTCGGCCTTGATGGCGACCTGCGGATTCTGCGTGACCACGGTGCGGCCGCCGGACAGCGGGTTCGGCTGGCTGACCTGCGTGTCGGCGTTGACCGACACCGACAGGTTGCCGTGCGAAATCGCGCAGGTGTCCAGGGTCACGGCGCGGTTCATCACCACCGAACCGGTGCGCGCGTTCATGATGACCTTGGCCGGCTGTTCGGCCGGATTGACGTTCATGTCCTGCAAGGTGCCGATGAAGGAGACCCGCTGGTCGCTGCCGCTCGGCGCCTGCACCCGGATCACCCGGCCGTCCAGCGCGTAGGCGACGCCGGCGCCGTACTTGTCGTTGATGGCCTCGACCACGCGGCTGGCGGTGGCGAAGTCGGCGGTGTTCAGCTCCAGCTTGATGATATTGTTTTCGCCCAGCGCCGAGGCGACCGCGCGCTCGACGGTGGCGCCGCCGGAGATCTTGCCCACGCTCAAATGGTTGACGGTCAGCGAGCTGCCGCCGCCGCCACCGCCGCCGGCCTGCACACCGACGCCGCCGACCAGCACATTGCCCTGGGCCATGCCGTAGACCTGGCCGTCGGCGCCTTTCAAAGGCGTCATCAGCAAGGTGCCGCCGCGCAGGCTCTTGGCGTTGCCCATCGACGAGACGGTGATGTCGAGCGTCTGGCCCGGCTGCGAGAACGGCGGCAGCGACGCCGTCACCATCACGGCGGCGACGTTCTTCAGTTGCAGCTGCGTGCCCTGCGGCAGGTTCACGCCCAGTTGCTGCAGCATCGACACCACGCTCTGCACGGTGAACGGGGTCTGCGTGGTCTGGTCGCCGCTGCCGTCGAGGCCGACCACCAGGCCGTAGCCGATCAATTGGTTGTGCCGCACGCCGGCGATGCTGGCCAGGTCGCGCAGCCGCTCGGCGTGGGCCGGCGTGGCCAGCAGCGCCAGGCTGGCCAAAGTCACGACCAACAAACGGCTCAGGTGGAGGGAAGTGTTCATCGTCGGCCTCAGAACGGCAACAGGCTGAGGAAGAAGCGCGACGCCATCGACGCCACTTCGGCGCGGTCGACATGGGCGGCGGTGCGGTACTCGACGCGGGCGTCGGCCACGGCGGTCGATGAGACGGTGTTGCCGGTGGCGATATTGTCCGGATTGATCATGCCGGAGAATCGGATGAACTCGACACCCTTGTTCATGCCGACCTGCTTTTCGCCGGCGACGATCAGGTTGCCGTTGGCCAGCACCTCGACCACGGTGATGCCCATGGTGCCGGTGAAGGCGTTGCTGGCGGACTGGTTGTCGCCGTCGTTGAACGAGCTTTCGTTGCTGACGCCCAGCGGGTTGCCGAACGTCGATTGCAGCGGCTTCGGCAGGGCGACGCTGACGCTGCCGGTCTTGTTCCCCGAGCTGGCGCCGGTCTTGTTGGCGGTGGTGCGTTCGGTGATGACCAGCGTCAGCACGTCGCCGATATGGCGCGCGCGGCGGTCTTCGAACACCGGACGGTAGGCCGATGCCTGGTAGATGGCGCCGCTGGTGGGCACGGCCTGCTGCTGCTCGGACGTCAGCGGACGCGCGCTCATCGGCATGGTGACGATCGAGGTCGGCGTGCTCATGCAACCGCTCAGGACGAGGGCGGAAGCGGCGATGGCGAGAATGGGTTTCATGATCTGTTCCCTTACATCTGCGACAGTTTCTGCAGCATCTGGTCGGAGGTGGTGATGGCCTTGGAATTGATCTCGTACGCGCGCTGGGTCTGGATCATATTCACCATCTCCTCGACCACGTTGACGTTCGAGCTTTCCACGAAACCCTGCAGGATATTGCCGGTGCCGTTGGTGCCCGGCGTGTTGGCCTGCGGATTGCCGGAGGCGCCGGTCTCGACGTACAGGTTCTCGCCCTTCGACTCCAGCCCGGTCGGGTTGATGAAGGTGGTCAGCTGCAGGCTGCCGATCTGCTGCGCCGCGATCTGGCCCGGCACGGTCACCGAGACGGTGCCGTCGCGGCCGACGGTGATCGATTGCGCGGTGATCGGGATGGTGATCGGCGGTTGCAGCACGAAGCCGCTGGAGGTGACCATCTGGCCGTTGTTGTCGCGCTGGAACGAGCCGTCGCGGGTGTAGGCGGTGGAACCGTCGGGCAGCAGCACGTTGAAGAAGCCGTTGCCGTTGACCATCAGGTCCTTGTCGTTGCCGGTCGACTGCGGATTGCCCTGGGTGTGGATGCGTTCGATCGCGACGGTGCGCACGCCGGTGCCGAGCTGCATGCCCGACGGCAGGTTGGTCTGTTGCGACGATTGGCCGCCCGGTTGGCGGATGTTCTGGTACAGCAAATCCTCGAACACGGCGCGCGACTTTTTGAAGCCGGTGGTGCTGACGTTGGCCAGATTATTGGACGTGGTGTCCATCTGCGTCTGCTGCGCCTCCATGCCGGTCTTGGCGATCCAAAGTGAACGTATCATTTTCCTTCTCCCATTGCCTGGATGAGGCCGCCGGAGCGACAGCTACTCATCCCACGCAACCATTATGCGGGAGAGGGGATCAACTCAAAGCGAGGATCTGGGTGGCTTTTGCGGCGTTATTCTCGGCGTTCTTCATCAGGCTCATTTGCATTTCGAACTGCCTTGCCAGACTGATCATGTTGACCATGGAGTCGACCGGATTGACGTTGCTGCCCTCCAGCGCGCCGTCGACCACGCGCACGTTGGCGTCGTTCTCGGCCGGCAGGCCGCTGCTCTGGCGGAACAAACCGTCGTCGCCGCGCACCAGGCCCTTGGGGTCGGGATTGACCAGCTTGATGCGGCCGAGCACGTTGGACGGCCCCGGCATGTAGTCGTTCGACACGGTGCTGACGGTGCCATCGGCGGCGATGGTGACGGCGGTGTCGGGCGGGATGGCGATCGGGCCGCCCTCGCCCTGGATGTTCTGGCCGCTGATGTTTTGCAGCAGGCCGTTGGCGCTGATCTTCAGCCCGCCGTTGCGGGTGTAGGCTTCCGAGCCGTCGGCCGACTGCACCGCGATCCAGCCCTGGTCGCGCACCGCGATGTCGAGCGCGCGGCCGGTGGTCTCGATCGGGCCGGCGCGCATGTCGGTGCCGACCGTCGCGTCGACCACGAACACGCGCGTCGGCAAGCCGTCCGCCATCACCGGCACCGCGCGGAACGAATCGAGCTGGGCGCGGAAGCCGGTGGTGGTGGCGTTGGCCAGGTTGTTCGCCACGGTGGCCTGCTGCTCCATCACGTGGCGGGCACCGGTCATCGCGGTGTAGACGAGGCGGTCCATGATTTACCTTAACGCAGATTGACCAGGGTTTGCAGGATCGAATCCTCGGTCTTGATGGTCTGCGCGTTGGCCTGGTAGACCCGCTGCGCGGTGATCATGTTGACCAGTTCGGCCGTCAAGTCGGTGTTCGAGGTTTCCACCGAGCTGGCGCGCAGCTGGCCCATCGAGCCGGCGTTCGGCACGCCGATGATCGGCGTGCCCGAGGCCGAGCTTTCCGCCCAGGCGTTGTTGCCCAGCGGCGTCAGGCCGTCGACGCTGGCGAAGTTGGCCATGGCGACCTGGCCCATGGGACGCGACTTGCCGTTGCTGTACTGGCCCATGATGACGCCGTTCTCATCGATGTTGTAACGCTGCCACGAGCCGGCCGTATAGCCGTTCGCCGTCGAGCCCTGGTCGCTGGTGGCGCTGCCGTACTGGGTGATCTTGTCGAACGTCGTGGAGACCATCATCGGGCCTTCGGCGCCGGTGTCGGGGAAGATCGGCAGCGCGATATTGAACGGCACGGTTTGCGGTGGGTCCAGCGCCGCCATCGCGCCCTCGTCCAGGTTGCCGCTCTTGTCGAACAGCAGCGTGCCGACCTTGACGGCGGGCACGGTGAGGGCGGCCGCCAGCTTGGTGTTGATCTGGTCCGGGTCCATATTGGTGATCGGCCCGCCGTCCAATCCCAGCGCGTCATAGGCGGCTTGCAGCGACGCCAGTTGCGCTTCGGAGGCGGCGGCCGGCGGCACGCTGGCGGCCGCCTGCATCGCCTGGAAGGCCGCGTCCGCATAGACGCGGGCCGCGTCGGCGACCGCCGCCGGGTCCTCGGGCGTCAGCTTGACCGCGTCGGTGTAGCCCTTGCGGGCCGCGACAACAGCCTCGTCGGTATTCACCGTGGAGACGACGCCGGCCGAAATAATTTCCTTGCCATCGGCGGCGGCGTACACGTCCCACGTGTTGGCGGCGGTCTTGACGTAATAGGTCGTCATGATGTGTTCGGTACCCAGGCTGTCGTACACCGGCACCTGGGTCTGCGGCTTGTAGCTGTCCGGATTGTTGGCGTCGAACGGCGTCACCGTCGGCAGCGCCTGCTTGGAGCTCAAGTTCAGCTTGAAGTCGGCGGTGGTGGTCTGCACCGGCTTCAGGTCCGACTTGTCCAAGGTCAGCGGCACCGGCGCGCCCAGCAGCACCTGGCCGGCGGCGTTGGTCAGGTAGCCGGTCAGCTGCGCGCCCTGGGCGTTGACCAGCGTATGGTTATTGTCCTCATGGAACTGGCCGTTGCGGGTGTACTGCACCGCGCCGTTGACCACCATGCGGAAGAAGCCGCCGCCGTTGATCGACACGTCCAGCGGATTGTTGCTTTGCTCGATATTGCCCTGGCTGAATTGCTGGGCCAGCTTCGCCACCGTCACACCGATGCCGGGGTTGTTGCCGGAAACGCCGTTCAGCGAGTTGGCGTACAGATCGGCGAACTGCGCCTGCGACGCCTTGAAACCCACGGTGCTGGCGTTGGCGATGTTGTTGCCGATGACGTCCAGCGATTTCGATGCGGCGTTCAGGCCGCTCAGTCCTTGTTGGAACATGGTATTCCCCTCTGCTTAGGTGCGATGAGTTACAAAACTTCTTTGATTTCAGCCAGCGTGATCGGGCCGAGCGTGGTGTTGAGCTTGACGCCGCCGCTGCCGGTCGAGACGCTGGCCACGGCCGCCAGTTGCAGCGGCGTGGCGCCGGTGATTTCCTTGCCGTCGCTCTTGGCGGTGACCTTGAAGGTATAGTCGCCGGCCGGCGCGACGGTGGTCTTGTCGTCCATGGTGCCGTCCCAGGTGATCGGGTAGGTGCCGATCTGGGCGTTGGCGGGCAGCGCCATGCTGCGCACCGTCTTGCCGGCCTTGTCGATGATGGCGATGTCGACGGTGGTGGCCGGCTGCGCCAGGTCGATGCCGAACACGCTGCTGGTGGTGGTCACGCCCTTGTCGTCGGTGTTGGTGGTCAGCTTGATGCCCTTGCCTTCCACCAGCACGCCCTTGCCGATCAGGTTCAGCGCGCCCATCGCCGCAGTGTCGGCCTGGTCGGCGCGCAGCGATTCCAGCGTGGCGTTGACCTTGTTGATGCCGGTCACGGTCGACAGCTGCGCCAGCTGGCTGGTCATGGCGGCGTTGTCCATCGGGTTCAGCGGGTCCTGGTTCTGCAGCTGGGTGATCAGCAGCTTCATGAATTTGTCCGCGTCCGCCTGCACGCTGTCGGTGGCGGCCTTGGTGGGGGTTGGAACGGTGTTGACGGCTGCCGGCGTGTTGACCACGCCGCCGGTTAATTGGGCCATGCTGGCTCCTCTGATTAGGTTTGACCGATGGTCAGTGTTTTCAACAACAGCGTCTTGGCCGCGTTCATGGTCTCGACGTTGGTCTGGTAGGAGCGCGATGCCGACAGCATATTGACCATCTCGTCGACGACGTTGACGTTGGGCATGGTCACATAGCCCTTGTCGTCGGCCATCGGGTGTTTCGGATCGTACATCTGCTTCATCGGCGACTGGTCCTCGACCACCTGCTTGACCCGCACTCCGGTGGCGCTGCCGCCGTCGGCCGGCGTGGTCGCCTCGAACACCACCTGGCGGGCGCGGTAGGCCTCGCCGGTGGCGCTGGTGGCGCTGTCGGCGTTGGCCAGGTTGGACGCCACCACGTTGAGCCGCTGCGCCTGGGCGCTCATGGCCGAGCCGGAAACATTGAAAATATTAAACAAAGACATGATCAGGTCCCTCCCTGGATCGCCGCCATCATCGCCTTGATCTGGCCGTTGATCGCGGTGATGCCGACTTCGTAACGAATCGCGTTGTCGGCGAACTGGTTGCGTTCGACGTCCATGTCGACCGTGTTGCCGTCGACCGCGCCCTGCACCACGCCGCGGTACAGCAAGGGCGTGCCGTCGGCCATGGTGGTGCCGTCTTGCCGGGGGTTGGGGAAATGCTGGTTGGCGGTGGTCTTTAGGCTGGCCGGCGCGTCCGGGCTGGCCTTGGCCAGCGCCGACTTCAGCGCGCTGCCGAAATCGATGTCGCGCGCCTTGTAGTTCGGCGTATCGCCGTTGGCGATGTTCGAGGCGAGCACGCTTTGCCGCTGTGAACGCAGGCTCAGCGCGGTTTCGTTGAAGCGCAGATAATCGTCGAGTTTACCCAGCATGACATGCTCCCAATCGCCGCCCAGACAGTGGACGAACTTGTTATGACAGGATCGATGATACGGAGTTGATTGGCGGAACCATCGGCCGAGAAGGACGGGCTTTTCAGCGCTATTCCCAGCTTCAAGACCAGCCCGCCGGACTATGATGGCGCTATTGAAGGGGAAACCTACGCCATGAAATCACGT
>Ga0247815_10002445_pt1 | contig 13748 bp, 13 predicted proteins | sample UWRJL194509B1_FD_181014 | JGI IMG/M metagenome (GOLD analysis project Ga0247815, IMG submission 181014) | Plant litter microbial communities from Arlington Agricultural Research Station in Wisconsin, United States - UWRJ-L194-509B-1 | ecosystem: Environmental > Terrestrial > Plant litter >... | reverse complement strand
AGATCCTCCTCATCGCCGCACGTGCCTGTTCAACTGTATGGAGTCAGCAAGACGCATACTGTTAAATGCCCGCACCCAGTGCGCACTCCAGGTTGTGTATCTCTACACCTGCCAGCAACCCCGCCAGTGGTTCGCCACGATTGTGCTACACCGTTAACCACCCTCCATTCTGAAAAGATGAGCACCGGTACTCTCTGTGTTCTTCTTGTCGGTATTGGCGTTGCGGCCAAAGTCATTTGGGAGCTGTACCTCAGTCCAATCGCACGTCAGCGCATCCCGGGTCCTAAGCTTGCGGCAGTGAGCGATATCTGGCACACTTGGGTGCAGATCCGGGGATACCGCACCTTCACGTTCCATGAACTTTTCGAGGTGAGCGCATTATGATTATTTCGTGACGATGCTACGACTGAGTTCACTGACGTGCTTCAGCGCTACGGTCCGGTTGTTCGACTAGGACCAAATCGCGTCGCGTTCCGCAACATTGATGTCGTCAAGACCATCTACACGACTCACGACTTTCGTAAGAGCAGCTGGTGGACTGTTTTGACCTTCGGAGGCTCCCAAAACATGGTCTCAACCAAGTACGGTGGAGTCGCGATCTTTGCATCATCGTTCTTAGGTTGACCTGTTCTCTTGACCCGCAGCGATCCAGCCTATCATACACGCCTACGCCGCCTCAATGCTCCTGCTTTCCGAAACGATAACATTCGCGCGGCCGGAAATGTGCTCATGCACGAGATGAACGCCCTTGTTGCCCGCCTGCGTCGCGACTGTGCGGACGGCGGTTATGTCAACATCATCCAGCTGTTCCCTCAGCTGACTCTCGACATGTTCGCCCACCCTCCACTATTTGATCCGCTTTACATGCTAAATCACTCGTATTCAGCCTTGGTGTCACTGTCTTGGGTGTACGTTTCGACCAAGTTGCAACTGGGCAGGAATCCGTATTCGCAAAGGTGAGTCGCCATGCAGATTGCGCCAGAAGCAGAAAGAACTGAGAGTTATTATAGCACTTTGAATCATGGATGATAGACAAAGCGATGGTATGCGTCATCCGGTTCGAGGGTCAACTGTGAATGCTGAAACTCAAGCGCTCTCGCGTCGATAGATCCAACCGTTGCCTAGCTTCGTACGCAAGTTACCAATTCCGCGACTGCAAGAAATCCTGGCTGGCGACCCCACTATCACGAGGTACATTGAAGGCTTGTACATGCAGGAGGACGAAAAGTCTTTGGAAGGGCGCTCGAGCATGCTGGTCCGTTCTAGACCAGTGCGCGACCATGGATCCTCAGTTCACTCACCTAGCCTGCAGGCTTTATACAAGGCGTCACGAGAGGCAGCTACGGGAGAGCCAGCTCCTGTCTCTCTGGTTGTCGGTGAACTTGCCGGGATGCTAGCTGCGGGTGCGTGTAATGTTGTCCCAAACCTGGGTGTCCTGGTCATTGACGGTGATTTTGACCAGGCATGGAGAACACGGCAACAGTTATGGTTTGCGTGGCGTACCACCTTGCCCTTCACGAAGAAATTTGGAAGATACTACGCTCTGAACTCAGCACGGCGAACTTTCGAACGGAAGATATTGTAGAGACGTTGCGAAACATGCCGTACCTGAACGCCTTCCTCCGCGTAAGTTCGTGTGGGGGGACAGCTCGTCAGTGACACTGAGCTCTACCAAAGGAGATGCTCAGAGTCCGCTCATCAGCCTCATTCTTTTCGGAGCGGCTCGTTCCACCGGGCGGGGCAACCTTGGACGGTTACTTCCTCCCAGGAGGCACGGTAAGCATTTCCTCCTTATGGTGCGCTGCGACACTTAAATGTCTTTCTTTAGCAAGTAGGAGGTCAAGCGTACAGCTCGCACTATGATGAGCGAGTCTTTCCTCGGCCTCACTTGGTCGATCCTCTGCGCTGGGTACGACTGGACAATACCACCGGCAAGTACGTCAACCGTGAGGACGTCTCGCCCGAGATGAATTCCCACTTTTTCCCATTTAGTATGAAATCATCTTTATTGAAGGAGAAAGTATCTCTGACATTTTGCTACAGGCATCGGAGTCCGCTCATGTGTGGGCAAGGCGCTGGCAGACCTTGAGCTGGCCCTTATAACAACCACGCTCGTCCGAAACTTTCGCTTTCACTTGCACAAAACTGTGACTCCAGAGTCAATGAGGTTCGTTCATTGAACTTTCTGTTGCAAATCGACTTGTGTATACTTACTGAAGATGTGCTGCAGCACCTTCGAGGTCATTGTTATGCGTCCGCGATCGCGCGAGTGCTTGATTCGCTTCGAGTACGCCCCTCTTGCTACGGCGTAGCTAGAGAATCAGAAGAAGCGGGCATTTGTCAATATCTAAATCATCCAAGAAGAAATGTCTTGTACTTGTCAATGGGATCCGATCGTCAATCAGGAGCGCCGCAGCTCAGAGTCACCGCACAAGGAGTATCTGTAAATTTGGCAGCAAGTGGGAGCTACTGTAGACAGAATTCTAGCTGCTACTGCCCAACAGAATACCTTACAAGTGAGAAGCATGAATAAGCTAAGTAGTACCACCATTTTCTGTGTGAAATTGCGCTGCTCTGTAAACTTTAGACTGTCTATTCAATTCTTATTTATGAGTAGTCTCTCTGAATCAGCGAAGGAGAACAGGCAGATGAATATTGTTGTTTCGCCGCCTTATAGTTTCGAATGCTCGGTACATGCAGTAGTTCACATCAATATTGCGGACTTGCAGTCGGCAGTGGACCTTCTTCGCCGAGTCTCAAACTCTGACTGCTTGGGCAGATGACCTTGACATTAACTCATAACCACAAAGGCGTCACGGCAGTGGTTCCCCGCAAGTGAGCCAGGCATGCCTTGCCGATGCCGGACTGGCAAGTACGCGTGATGGACCAGCTCAGCTCACGTAAATTGGCGTCTTCCGGATGACTGAGAAGCCATTATTGACAGCAAATACGACTCATTCAGAGCGAATGGTTGAATAGAATTAGTCTAGGTCAGCCAACCAGTGGAAACGTTCGCGCACGGTCTAGGATGTGCCGCACCTGGATCCGCCAACCACCTGTTAGCATACGCGCCTAATACGTCGTTTGTGAACGGCACGTTAGCACTCAGACCCGACCACTAATGGGTTGTCGCCTATTGTGGCAAGCATTCCCACAGGTGAACAAGCATGCCTCAGCTGTTTGCAAATTCGTCCACGTCTTTCCCTTTTTATCCACATTGGCCAACCCGCTCGTGTATCTGTGCGAGACTAAACAAGTGGTGCGACGCCGCCGATTATTAAGTGTGGTTTGTGAGAAGAGCTGCAAGGCCCCCGAGCACTGTTAGGGCATGCTGTGTCATTGCTACCACCCCACTCTTCTAACCCGGCTGCATTCCGCCTTCTCATTAGGTCGGCCATACCGCTGGGTTGCTTCCTGAGAATTCTCCTGCCCACTAAGACGCATTTTCACTCGGTGAGCGACTGTCGATACCCTTTCATGGCGAATTTTTCTGGCAGATGTCGCTGTTGAAAAGTGTCGCGACAGTAGGGAGAGGCGACGTAGTCTTGCTTGGCGCATGTACGCCAGAGCTTCTTGACAGGGCGGCTTATAAATGATGATGTTTGGCTTCGTCTTCCATACTCACGCCGCAGTACCCTTGCTGAGAAGGACTAATTGAGCTACAATTCTCATAGAATGTTGAGCTAACCTTTTATAAACGTGAGAGCAGACACGACAATAAATATCAGGAGTCAGCGAGCTGTGTGTGCCTCTACATATCAACCTGCACCCTCGCTAGCCGCCGTCGATCTCGCATGACTGGTACCAACTCTTCATTCTATCTTAGTATGAACTCCGGCGCGATTGGACTACTCCTCGTTGGTATTGGTGTGGCGGCCGCGAGAGCGATTTGGCATCTGTACCTCAGTCCACTCGCACGTCAACGCATCCCTGGTCCTAAGCGGGCCGCTGTGAGCGACTTTTGGCACTACTGGGTGCAGCTTCGAAGGAGGCGTACCTTTGCATTCCACGATGCCTTCGAGGTGAGCGCATTCGATGGTGACCATCTCACGACGGCGTTGACCGGCAACGTACAGCGCTACGGTCCAGTCGTTCGAACGGGACCAAACCGCGTTGCGTTCCGCAATATCGACACTGTCAAGATCCTCTACTCCAGTCATGATTTCCGTAAGAGCAATTATTCAAACGTTTTGACATTCGGAGGCTTCCACAACATGTTTTCGACCAAGTACGTTGACTGTGTTTTATTTGGATTGTCGTACCTCATCGCTGATGATTGATCTTGGCTTACAGTGACCCAGCCTACCACGCACGCCTGCGCCGCCTGAGTGCTCCGGTGTTTCGAGGAGAGAACTTGCGTACGGCCGGTCACGTGCTCATTCAAGAGATGGAAGCACTTGTTGCCCGCCTCCGTCGCGACTGCGCCGACGGAGGTTTCGTCAATGTCCTGCAACTATTCCCTCAGCTGACGCTTGACATGTTCGTCGGTCTCTCTTCCCTCGCGTCGCTGCCCGCATATTAACCAGCTTCTTGGATTAGCTTCGGTCTTGCACTCTTGGGTGTGAACTTCAATCAGATCGCGGCTGGGCAGGAGTCCCAGTTCTCGAAGGTAAATTACCCACATAGCCGGACCGCGAGCGAAGTTACTGAAAAATATTATAGCACATTGAATCGTGGATGATAGACAAGCAATTGGTGCGCTTCAACGGGGGCGTGTTTGTCTGGAATCATGGATACTAACGAGATCCCACACCGGCAGATTCAACCACTGCCCAGCTTCGTACGCAAGTTGCCGATTCCGAGACTACAAGAAATTGTAGCAGGAGACCCATCTATCACAAGTTACATTGCGCATCTATACGCGCAGGAGGACGACAAATCCTCCGAAGAGCGGTCGAGCATGTTGGTCAGTTCGAGGACATTGTCGTACTGCTCAACCGACTCACCCATATTGCAGGCTGTATTCAAAGCGTATCGAGATGCTGAGACGGGAGAGCCAGCCCCAGCCTCTCTGGCTGTTGGCGAACTTTGCGGGATGTTTGCCGCAGGTACGTCTGATGTGGTCACAATGCTGAAACTGGGCCACCAATCATCTTAACCAGGCATGGAGACCACCGCGACAGTGATGACCTACTTGACATACCATCTCGCTCTACATGAGGACATGTGAAAAATCATACGCACCGAAGTCAGCGAAGTCAATATCGAAGCAGAAGACGTCGTAGATACGATGCGACAGCTGCCATACCTGAACGCCTTCATTCGGGTGCGACTCAGTCGTAAAAACGCTATTGAAATGTGCTAACCTCTGCTTTAAAGGAAATTCTCAGAGTTTGTGGCCCGGCCTCAGTCCTTTGGGAGCGACTCGTTCCTCCGGGTGGAGCCATGCTTGACGGTTACTTTCTCCCAGGTGGCACGGTGAGCCATCCTACCTGCCATGGTTAAAAATTCGCCAGGCTGATTCAAATCAGGCGGTAGGCGGACAAGCTTACAGTTCGCACTTCGATGAGCGAGTTTTTCCGAATTCAAAGAGCGTCGACCCGATGCGCTGGGTGAGACTTGATAATGCAACTGGCAAGTATGTCAACCGCGAGGACATCCCGCCGGAGATGCATTCCCACTACTTCCCGTTCAGTACGACATCAACTCGCTTGTGTATCTTGGTATTTTCTGATACATCTTTACAGGCATTGGGGTCCGCATGTGCGTCGGTAAAGCACTGGCAGACCTTGAGCTGGCTCTCATAACCACCACTCTGGTACAAAACTTCCGCTTCCACTTGCACGAGAGTGTGACCCACGATTCAATGAGGTGAGTGTGATGACCAGCTGTCGCCCGTTCGCTCGTGTTGGCTCAATGAGATCCGCTGCAGCCCCACTGAGATTGTCCTCATGCGTCCACGAACTCGTCAGTGCTTGATACGCTTCGAATACGCCCCTCTTTCTACAGAGTACAGTGGCAAGGCCGAATATTGAGGTCAAGATTTACGCAATCCACGAGGGAAGGGTTGGAGTTTAGGATCTGATACGCAGTGGAAGGGCGTTTCAGCGCCATTCACCGTGCAGCCGCCGCACGCTCACAAAGTCATCCGCAATGACTATCTGTAAATTTAGCGAAAACTGTATGATGAACAGAATCTAAGCTGCTACTTCGTGACAAAATGTCTTGAGAGCAAGAAACGCGCGTAAGTTTAGCGTACCGGTTTTGACCAATGTCGGAAATATGCCCGTTCTTTGTGAAGAGTGCCCGCTGCTCAGTCCCGGCCCGGTAGCGCATGTTATATGCATAGATCAATCAGACAAGTCGCAAGCTCGTCCCCCGTTTATCGTCACGGGTGATCCCCACTAGTGCGACACAAGTGCACGAGCCAAGAGCCTTCGGGGTGGCCGAATGGTAGCCGAGGGTTGTTTAATGTGTGGTAGCAGCTGCAAGGTCCCCGTGCGATGTTAGCAATTTGACGAAGAGGCGTAAGCTTACGTTGCGTTGAGTGCATCCCTACTCGCCCTTACTAGTGTCTCTTATCGCTTCCGTTCGAGTGGCCTAACCGCGTGTCGCTTCCGTGCAGGAAGGCACGTTTACTTGTCAAGCCACCTGACCCGTATCCCATCCACCAGACCACATATTCACTCGCTGGTTGTCCTTTGATGCCACTCTTGAAAGATGTTGCTGCTTAGACAGGGCACAACTGACTGTTACCCTGAGGGCCCATACCGCTGGGAGCTTTCCATCCGGGCAGGGTTTTCGTCTTTCATAACCGTGCTGTCACTCCTGCCGAGAAGCCCTAGTTTAGACCAACTTCTCATGAGACTCTGAGCTCAGCTGAGTCTGCCTTTCCAAATACGAGCAAGCATGACGTTCCATGCCAATAAATACCCGTAGCGACCGACTATCGCGTGTCTCTGCATATCTGCCTGCAGCCACTCTGCCTTTGATGCCGATAGCGCGTCAGCGATAGGTCTCTATCTTGAACGAACATAAACGCCAGCACTCTCGGAATGCTCCTCATCGGTATCTGCACTGTGACGAGAGCCATTTGGCATCTGTACCTCAGTCCGCTCGCGCGTCTTGTGGAAACACGCAGACAAAATCGACAGTGTGTTCCCTGCGTAAAGAATGTTTGCGTATTCTACTGGTGTTCCCATGCCTGTATTCCCTCCGTTTTACGTGCCCCGCAGAACTCAGGAAATACTCAAGAGGTCTTATCTCAGTCAAGATGCCGTATATTGGAGCAAAATACGCTACCGGGGAAGCAAGCGGCAATCAGAGTATTCCCGACGGGAAAATTTGGCCCTTCCCGTTGTGCACGGTGATGATTTACTTGACGTATTACCTCGCTCTGCGCGAGGAAATGTGGAAAATCATGCGCGCCGAAGTTGGCTCAGTGAACATCCAGCCAGAAGACTTTGTGGACGCACTGCGACAGCTGCCGTACTTGACCGCCTTCATCCGGGTGCGTCCATATTATACGGTTCGTGCGCAAGTTACCGATTTCGCGACTAAAGGAAATTATAGCAGGGGATCCTTCTGTCACCAATTACATCAAGAGTTTGTACACGCAGGAGGACGAGAAGTCTTCAGATGACCGCTCGAGTATGCTGGTTCGTTCGAGAACAGTATCAAGTTTCTCCATCCGCTCATCTAGCTTACAGGCCTCATACAAAGCATATAGAGACGCAGAGACGGGGAACCAGCTCCTATTTCTCTAGCCGTTGGTGAGCTTTGCGGGATGTTCGCCGCAGGTATGTCTGATGTGGTCACAAAAGGTGATCAACTCGCTAATGATCTCAACTAGGCATGGAGACCACGGCCACAGTAGTGATTTACTTGGCATACTACCTCGCTCTACGCCAGGACATGTGGAACATCATGCGCACCGAAGTTGGCTCGACGAACATTGAGGCTGAAGACATTGTGGACACACTGCGGCAGTTACCGTACCTGAGCGCCGTCATCCGGGTACGTCTGCGTTTTGAGATCACTTGTGAAGTGGGCTGATATATCTTGGAAGGAAATTCTCAGAGTTCACGGACCGGCCCCAGTTCTTTTTGAACGTCTCGTTCCAGCGGGTGGGGCCATGCTTGAAGGCTATTTCATCCCAGCTGGCACGGTGAGATATAACGCTTCCATTTGTGATACCAGGCAAGGCTGACACAATGACAGGTGGTTGGAGGTCAAGCATACAGTTTGCACTTTGACGAGCGAGTTTTTCCGCAGCCACACATCGTCGACCCGCTACGTTGGGTGCGACCAGACAATGCCACCGGCAAGTACGTCAACCGCGAGGACATCCCACCCGAGATGAACTCCCACTACTTCCCGTTCAGTATGTTATCGACAAACCTGGGCGTCCTCATATTTTCTGATATTTTTTGTTATAGGCACTGGAGTCCGCTCGTGCGTCGGCAAAGCGCTGGCAGACCTCGAGCTGGCTCTGATAACCACCACTCTGGTTCAAAACTTCCGTATCCACCTGCACGAGACTGTGACCCCCAAAGCAATGAGGTCTGTCTGCTTGCTGTTTTCTGGCAACTGTTTCCTCGCTGGTTTAGGTTCACTGAGATGCGCCGCAGCCCAAGAGTAATTGCACTGGGGGGTATTCGTACATTCCAGCAGAAATTATGTCTTAGCTATGTTGTGAGCTGCTGAAACGGTTCGTTTTGACAAGCAATGATAAAAACTTATTTTGAGGGAGTACAGATAGAAGAAGACCTGGCGCGGGTTGTCGCTCTGAGATTGCTCGCCTGTGGTGTGAACGGCCTGTAAGCGCGTCCGTCTTCACTGGGTTGTGCTTTTCCAACTGGCTGGTAGCTCCAGCTGATAGCTACATGCTCCATCGTATAAGCATAAGCGGCGCAGCGTCTCACAGAAGAGATGCCATCTGAAAGGCGCGACGGAGGCGAACGCGCAAGCCGGGTACACCAGCCAGGCAAGAGCAACGAGCAAGTCAAAGAAGCATCCCCTGAAAGTTGGCACGGAGGCGGGCGGTCAGGCGGGCAGATATGCGAACCAGATATACTAACCATCCGAAGGAATGGAGCAATGAAAATGTGCAAGCTGAACTCACTGACCCGGCCAGTATAGAGCTCAAGCGAAGCCGTCTAGAATTGAGGCGCTATTCAATGGGATGACATGGTGGAAACCTGACATCTAACACGGCGAATGGAGACGCTCGAGTCAAAGAGGCGACCGTGCCACACGACGGTAACGCCCGGACCGCATTCCGCACGGCGAGGTTCGTCCGCGCCCCTGCTCTGTCCCGAACCTTCCGTGCCTGCAACCCGCTCATGCACCCGAAAACAAAGACTCCCCTCAAATCCCCCACAGGGGCGCGTTGGGTTGCCGGGTTGAGATATTTGGCAAGCTGACTCTGTGTGAGGTGTGGGTGCTGTCTCGAAGCGTGGCGCCGTCACGGCGGCCGAAACGGCGCTCTCCGCCTTCAGATGACCACAGTATCATGCGAAGTCAAACCTCGATATCATCATGCTCAAAACCACGAGTCGCACTTGAGCGATGTCCTTCTACTAACTGCTGACGACTTTTGAATGGGCGTAGGCTTGCTTCAATGTCCTACGAGCACTCTGTAGCCATGACGCGTCTACGTGCCGGTCGATGCTTCCTGCGCTTCGGGAATGCATACGGAGTCGTGCATTGATCAGCAGCGGGCCCCGTGAGCTCAACTGATTATCAATGGTATCGACGAATTAGCGGGCCTGTAGGAACCTCAGCTGTCCGCGATATGGAACGAGCCTACACGGAGCAGCTGTAGTTCCGTCCCCATGATGCTCTATGACACGATATCTAGTGAAGCGAGCGACCAAATAAAGCATTAGACTGAGGTTCTAGCTTTCGCCTGGATTAAAATGCGATTATTTATTTGCCAAACGATAATAGCTTCACAAACGGTTGCTCAGCGAGTCCGCATCAGGCTTCAAACTACTATCTGACGAATGATTGATGCAAGTGAGTATCGCATGCATCTTGCGATGACCGGCGAGTCTTTGGGGCGTCATCGATTCAAATGACTACCATGTCATGATCAGATGTCTTTGACATCCTGCCGACCCTGCCGGTGCCTTAGTTATCTGTGACGGAGCCGCCTCCTTGGTTTAGCCTGTTCTCGGGGGACGTCTAGTCATGCACCCGGAGGACTGGCGAAGAGAGCATAAACCTGAAAGGTCCCCGATCAATGTTAGGAAATCAACATAGTGAGGTGATCGAACGGAGTTGGACCGTTCGAAGGCGATTCTCCACAGCAATAAAGCTTCAGAAGCTTGTGATTTCCACGATTCGCTTCTTTCATGCAGCTTCGTGGCGCGGGGCTCATGAGGACGGTTAACTGGACGCCTCGGACACTGAGTGATAAGAGTTGGAACACATTGAGCGTGTTTGGCTCGAATCGTGCACTGTATGCAAGTCAGCTTAAGGCGAAGCAGTTTTGACTGCACTTGCAAGGATCCTTCAATGAATCCAAATGACCGGCGTCAAGGGGCATGCCGCAGATGTTTGGTCGCGATTATCTTAATCACCGGAGAGTCCGCACGCTTGCTGAGGAGGCCTAGACCAGCTAATCAACAGTTACGCACAGTCAGCACCTCAGCTCCAACTGCGGAAGTGGAGACCGGCGACGTTCTGATATCCGCCGAAGCCAAGAGTTCACCTGGGTTGGTAGCGTTTGCGAGAAGCTTGGAAGCAGCCGACTATGGATCTCGATGGAAGTACACTCGGCGAGTCAGGAGAGGAGGGGAACGCCAATTGCTGACGAACAAAGGCCATTTGGCTTTTTAACCCTCGCCCCCTTGCACAGCTGTCACTCCGTGCCCCCTCGCGACCCGTTCAGCTTTTTGCCACACCAGTGTACCAACACACATATTTGATCTGAAATCATGGACACTACTACGTCTGTGGTGCTTGTCGCTGGCATCGCGTTGGTGGCAAAGGTAGTGTGGGAGTTATACCTCAGTCCCCTCGCGCGCCAGCAAATCCCCGGCCCCAAATGGGCGGCGGTCAGCGACTTCTGGCAATACTGGTGGCAGTTTCGGAAGCGCCGGACGCTGGAGTTTCATGCGATCTTTGAGGTAAGACATGGTCCATATGGTTGTGTAGATCTGTCAGTTCATGCATTTAAGCGCTACGGCCCTGTGGTTCGACTTGGGCCGAACCGCGTCGCGGTTCGCGACGCTGACGCCGTCAAGTCTGTCTACACTACTCACCGTTTCCGCAAGAGTAGCTGGTATAGCATGCTTGAGTTCGGCGGCGTTCAAAATATGGCGTCAACAAGGTGCAGTGGCATACTTGACTGTGGACCCTCGTCCTCATTAGCGACGCATGTCCTCGACTCTTAGGGATCCCGCCTTTCATTCTCGCTCGCGTCGCCTCAGTGCCCCTGCGTTTCGAGGTGAAAATTTACGTGCGGCCGGTCATCTCCTTCTAAAGGAGATGGACGTCCTTGTTGCCCGTCTTCAGCGCGACTGCGCTGACGGCGGGTATGTCGATGTCATCCAGCTATTTCCCCAGTTGACTATCGACGTGTTCGTGCCTTTACTATAACATGCCGCCTCACTTTAACGTACTCGCTTCTCCAGACTTGGGCTTACTGTCCTTGGCGTACATTTCAATCAGACTGCAACCGGGCAGGTGCCGGAGTTTGGAAAGGTCTGTTGGACTGCTCGCCATCACACAAGCTATATCATTAATTTCAATTCAGTACCTCCAATCCTGGCTAATCGACAAACTGTTGGTAGGTTCAATTGGTACTCTGGGGAATAAAAGACTGATGCACCAGCAGGTCTCTCCTTTGCCCCACGTCGTTACATCTGTTCTCCGCAAGCTGCCGATTCCGCAGCTACAGGACATCGTCACAGCGGACGAAAGATTGACCGGATATATCAAAGATCTTTACGAGAATGGTGATGAAAAATCCCCTGAAGGTCGTTGGAGCATGTTGGTCCGTATCGTTACCGAACAACCTTAGGCGTTTGACTACTGAATCGATTTGTAGGAGACATACAGATCATACCGCGACGCGGAAACAGGAGATCCGGCTCCACTTGAGCTCGTAGTCAGCGATCTTTGCTTGATGTTCCTCGCAGGTGAGCTCGTTGTACTCATAATGAGGTGGTCGGAGTGCTGACCCCGCTAGGCATCGAGACGACCGCAATATCTTTCACATATGTGACTTATATACTTGCCGCTCACGAAGAAATGTGGAAGATTATGCGCGCTGAAGTAGCCTCGGCGGATCTTCAAGCAGAAGACCTGGTGGATACCCTGCGGAAGTTGCCGTACTTGAACGCTTTTCTTCGGGTACGTCTGCGACGAGAACCTGTTGTCACCGGTACTGAATATAGTCATGAAGGAGATTCTCAGAGCACATGGACCAGGCTCAATATTCCTGGAGCGTGTGGTCCCAGCTGGCGGAGCTACCTTGGACGGCTATTTTCTCCCAGAGGGGACTGTGAGCACCTCCGATTGTAACGCAAACCCGCGTTTAAACTTGTCTGCCTTTTGTAGGAGGTCGGGGCTCAATCATACAGCCTACATCTGGACGAGCGAATCTTCCCTCAGCCGCACGTCGTAGACCCTCTGCGCTGGGTACGGCTGGATGAGACTACCGGCCAGTACGTCAACCGCGAGGACATCACACCAGCAATGAATGCAAACTACTTCCCCTTTAGTATGCTCTTCATTCCGCAGTCCTGAAGTAGGCAATCTGATATTTTTTATAGGTCTTGGGGTTCGTTCATGTGTTGGCAAGCCGCTTGCCGAGCTTGAGCTGGCTCTCGTCACGGTCACTCTCATCAAGAACTTCCGCATCCACTTGCACGAGAAAACCACTCCTGAGTCAATGAGGTGAGCTCGCAAGATATATCTTTTTGAGTATGGCACTAGTGTATTGAGCATCCATTGCAGACCAATCGATTTCGGCGGCGTGCGTCCGCGGTCGAGCACGTGTTTGCTCCGCTTCGAGCACGCCCCTACCACAGCAGTGTGAGAGTCAAGAGCAACTGATAGAGTCTAAGACTCTTGGAGTGAACGAAGACAGCTCTCTTTGGTGGCGGTCGGGGGAAAGACCGTCTTGGATCACCAGAGCACAGAACTTGTACGATTTCGGCAGCAAATGTACAATAGGCGCAGAAGCAACGGCTGATCTATGCCATTACTGTTACGGTTCATGATTAGGCTCAGGCTGCGTGAGTGACATGATACCAGCTCTTACTTCAGATGGTTTGAGGAATCACGCCACAGTCACACCATCAATCGTCACGCCACTAATACTAACGATTTTTATGTTCGTCAATTATCGATCAGATTGCGTGAGGCAATTGATGTTGTAGAGTATAGGCGAATGGTGACACTGCTTTATCACACGCGGCTCGTGTCGATGGCGTAGACAACACCCCAGGAGGCCGTGACATACAGGATTTTCTCCTGCTGCTTAGAGCCACGACCAAAGGCCACAGCGGTCGGATTCCCCGTACCTGGGCTCACCGTATTGCTCAGCCCATCAAGCAAAACGGCCCGGCCATTTGGCAAAACCGTGCTGACTGCATGCGGTGCCCTCGTCACCCAGATACTGCCGTCCTTCCCAATGATGAAGTCGTCAGCGCCGGTTTGTCCGGCAGGCGATTCAGCGACTGTTGTGATGTTGCCGATGAAACTGCCGTCGCGGCCCACGCGGACCTTGCTGACACGGCCGCTGTTGGTGTTGCTGAAGTAGAGGTACGAGCCGTCCCGCGAAGCTTGTACGC
>Ga0247815_10002444_pt1 | contig 13760 bp, 11 predicted proteins | sample UWRJL194509B1_FD_181014 | JGI IMG/M metagenome (GOLD analysis project Ga0247815, IMG submission 181014) | Plant litter microbial communities from Arlington Agricultural Research Station in Wisconsin, United States - UWRJ-L194-509B-1 | ecosystem: Environmental > Terrestrial > Plant litter >... | reverse complement strand
AATATCTCCGTTAGGATTCCGAAGGTGGTGCGCTCCATTGGAGTTCGCAGTTCCGGGATGTGGATATGCGGAGCCGGGGTATTGGAGTCGTGGAGACCGATGAGATGGGGTTGGTATTCCGGTCATGAAGCAGGGACGGGAAACGTGGCCGAAGCCGGAGTCGGTCATGAAAGCGAGAACACGTTGTGGACCGAACAAGCACGTGGATCTCGGAACGGGAAAACGATATCGGGTTTAGCGGCCTTGCGCGTGCGCATGTCCGTAACACTTGCTCACTCATCTCAAACATCCCCACCCATCATCCAGGACTCTTGCCCTGCATTTCCTGTGCATACATACACCCGCTTTCTCAGACCTGTTCCTTCACATTCCATCTTCTTTGCCATCATCCCCCATTGCATGTCTCGTGTCCAGTTCACCATCTCCACACCGCTCGACCTTGTTCTTTTGCTTCGCTCTTCTTCCACATCCTTAACTAGTGGTTCATCCGATCATATCCTTGCTCTTGTTTCTCTGACCTTTGTCATTCATGCATTTACTGTCCCTCTGTGGTCCCGCATCATGTGCAGTTTAATAGATGCTGCTTACTCTGGGTATCTATGGTGTGGGTGACCCGAGACCCGAGACCCATGGCTCACCCTGGGTTTACCCGAACCCAGAGAACTTGGGTCTGGGTAAATGACGGGTCGGGTCCGGGTTGGGCTGGCTGACCCAAGGGTTGACCCGAGTAATTCACTATACCCAACCTGTGAAAACCCATACCCAGACAGGCTGGGTCTGAGTAACCCACAGGTTTCTTCACAGGTAGCCCATGGGTCACAGGTCATGGGTTATCCTCACCATGGGCTGACCCAGAGATACATTTGTGGTCCCCCAACCAGGCTACATGGTATTGCATATGCAAAGATGCATGTGTTGAATGGATCTGCTGATGATTGAACAAAAAGAAGTCTAGATGAGTGCAACTTTTTATAATATAATATTGGTCAAATATGTTGTAATCAGCTCTTCAGCTCATAGATTGATGAGGAAGTCTTCAAACCCCTGAAAAATGTTGAAAAAAATACCAAAATAAGCTATATTTATGACAAAGTGTCCATATGAAGGGTGACCACAGTGTGTGGGTTTAAAGTGGGATACCCATGTGGGTATCCATGGGTTTCTATGGGTTTCACAAGCCAACCCATACCCATACCTGCCTGGGTATGGGTCAAAACCCATGCGGGTTACCTATACCCACAGCATTGGCTAACCACCTTTACTCCTGAACAAACCTAGCAGTCAAGGAACATTGCTTCTGGAGCCCAGAGGAACATAAATTGTACTACGTTCACACCAGACTCGAAGGCATCACCTGGGAACTACCCAAAGGTTACCAACCAGGAGGAGACTTGGAAGCAAAACCAGAAGAGACAACAGGACCATCTACCTCAACTGGATGTTGGTCTCACCGCGAACCCAGCCGCCCAAGAGCAGATACTGCCCACACCCGAGCATCAACACCAGACAAGTTCACACCGGGAGACAAATCCCCCAGACCAGTATTTGCCAGCATGAGCATCAATATCATCTCCATGTCCAATAGTCAACTCCAGACTCTCGTCCAAGCCCTCACGGACAAAACAGGCCAAAGAGACTCAGACCAAGCCCACATCCGAGCCCCTACTCCCTTCAATGGCAATAAAAAGACATACAAGTCTTTCAAGTCAAGCCTCAAAGACTATGTCTTCAACACCAAAAAGAACAACAACAAGATCCGGACAGCACTCTCGTACTTCACCTCAGGAGTAGCCGAACAATGGGCCAGAGACTACCGCAAGAACCACGAGGCAGTACTCAAGGCCAATACCCTCACGTTCGAAAAGTTCCTCGAGGATACCGACTATCATTTCCAAGATCAGCTCCTCAGATGTCAAGCTGAGGAAAGGATCAAAGATATCAAGTGTGGAGCTAAGGAGACCATGCCCAACTTCTTCATCTGCTTCAACAGCCTACGGATCGAGGCCAAGATGAAGAAGCCAGTACATGACAGCTTCTTCATCACCCTCCTGGAAGACGCACTCCCAAGAGAAGTCATCAGCACAGCCCAAGTTGGATGGACAGTCAGGCAAAGTGATCGTCTCCAAGATGTCAATGAAGCCGTGGCTGCCAAAACAATGACAGAGGCAGCCACCGCTGTCAAAAGAAAGGTCATCAAAGAGGCACAAAGCACCTACAACATCTTCAGAGCCCACACTGAAAATGTGGATTGCCAGATTAGACCCAAGCTCTGCACAGGCAAAGATCTCGGCACTTGCTGGAGCACTTCGGCAACCACCGGCTCCAAGAAGACTGAGGCGCCAATGTACTGGGCAAACAACGGAAGAGTCACACCAGAAACCTGCGTGCAGTACAGCCGCAAAGGACACTGCTTCAACTGTGGTGTCAGAGGACACATGGCAGATGATGCTTGCCACAAAGAAGAGAACAAGGAGTACCATCGCAAATGTGACACAAAGAAAGCTGGTAACCCGAAAGGCTGGCGTGAAGAAAAGAAGACTGAAGGACACAAATTCTTGAAGCGTGAGCAGCTCAGGAGCCTCGCAGAAAGCAGCAAGAAGGCAGCAGAGAACTTCAAAAATCTCATGGCTGCACAGCAAGAATAGATCAATCGCCTATCTCAGGCCATCTCGAATGAAGATACCTCTGACTCCGACTCCAATTCCAATAAGGATATTTGAAAACGCTGGTGAACGAAGTCACGGACTCACCAGCCTGGATTCCTATGGATAGTGAAAATGGAACAATTATTGGACCACAGACTTCCCTATGTGACATTGATCAAAAGAAAACCGGCTGTGTACGAGCCTCAGGCAACCCCCAAGTTGACCTCAAGACGAGACTCGTACTTCCGAACCAGACCCACCTCAAAGCGAAAACACTCCTCGACAGTGGATGCACCTGGAGTAGCATTGACATCGGCTTCATGCGACACAATAAACTCCCAACCATCAACTCCCTACGAGCCATACCCATCAGGAATGCAGACAGATCCATCAATGGCTACATCAAGAAATAAGATAGCGAGCATGCAGATTTAGCACCCCCCGGCAACGGCCGACCCTTGCCTTGACCCCCGGGCCACTGCTCATCAACCATTCAACTTCTCACAATTCCACTTCACAGAACTGAAGATAATGGCATCAAAATACGAATTGTGTAGTGATTTTAACAGAAAATATGCTAAGCAAGCACAGTACTCAAAATAGCGATTTTGGGCAAGGACACCGGATCTGTGTCATTCCAAGCAAGCAGCGCGGCTTTGGTCTGGACAGCCGGCAGATTTCAGTGGGTGCTTAGGAGTTATGTAAGCATTAGCACTGCCCTCGGAACCACTTCCGGATGCAATTCCAGTGCTGGTTGCCGTCCCCAGGTTGATGTATCGCAAAACCCCAGACACAGCACATTTGTGCTAGCGACACTTGCCAGCCGTGGAAGCAACTCAGGCAGCACAGCAGTTCTGGTCTGATACAAAGAATGAGCAGTCGGTACTGGGCAGTGTATACACTTTAGTGCATATTTAATTCGACCTCATTTCTGTATCTCTCACAGTGTTCCGCATTGAAGATGCCAAATTGGCTGCAGATTTCAGTGCCGGGGATTGCCGAGCAGAGTTTCAATGGGGGTGCAAAATCTGCGTGCTTCCTATCTTACGTAGAAACCAAACTCAAGTTCACCAACAGCACCGGAACCCTGCATGGCGAGACCATCCACATGCAAGTCATTAACCTCGGAGGAAAGCACAACATCTTCCTTGGATATGACTGGTTCGAACACCACAATCCGCTCATTGATTGGCACCAGAAGGAACTTCAAATGGCACGATGCCCAACCACGTGCAAACTCCGCCACATGTCACATGATGCTGAATCCTTACAAGATTATGTGCGGTCTATTGACACCTACAAGGAAGAAGGCTACGCCCAAGCCACCTACTCAGACAAGACACCAGCACCTGCCCCGGAGACACCTAAAGTTGCTATCCCACCCCAATATGCAGACTACAAGGATGTCTTCAAGAAGAAAGAGTTCGATAAACTCCAAGACCGAAGACCATGGGACCATGCCATCAACCTCCTCCCCAGAGCTGAGCAAGATCTAAAGCTCAGAGGGACGATCTACCCCATGTCCCAGAAAGAAAAGATTGAGTTGGATAAATTCATTGACAAGAACCTCACCAGTGGGAGGATCTGGAAATCAAACTCCCCAGTTGCCGCCCCATTTTTCTACATCCCCAAGAAAGACGGAAGCAGCAGGCCAACCCAAGATTACAGGAGGATCAATGCAGCCACAGTCAAAGACAGTTGGCCCCTCACAGTAATCAGTGACGTCATGAATAGAATCCAGGACGCCAAGTACTTCAGCAAGTTCAACGTACGATGGGGATTCAACAATGTCCATATAAAAGAAGAAGACGAGTGGAAGGCTGCCTTCATCTGTGACAGAGGCCTATTTGAACCCACTGTCATGTTCTTCGGACTCTGTAACTCGCCAGCAACTTTCCAGCACATGCTGGATGACATATTCGACAACCTTATCAGAACCAACAAGATCATTGTCTACCTAGACGATATCCTTGTCTTCTCCAAGACAATTGAAGAGCACAGGCAAACTGTCAGAGAAGTACTAGAACAGATCAGGAAAAACAAACTCTACCTGGAGCTCAAAAAGTGCAAGTTCATGCAGACAATGGTAGACTTCCTTGGAGTTATAGTCAAAAACGGCGAAATCCACATGGATCCCATCAAAATGACAGCCATCCATGAATGGTCCACCCCATGGACAGTCAAAGAAGTTAGAAGTTTCATGCAGTTCTGCAACTTCTGCTGGACCTTCATCCCAAATTTTGCCAACATCACGGTCCCATTCAACAAACTCACCAAGAAGAATGTCAAGTTCGAATGGAGCAACCAACAGCAGAAGGTGTTTGACAAACTCAAGGAAATCATAGCAAGGGACACCACCCTGCTGCTCAAAGTACCTGGAGCCAGATTCCGCCTGGAAGCCGACACATCAGATTACGCTGTAGGAGCAGTTCTTCACCAGATCATCAGCGGCAAGCCATGACCCCTGGCCTTCTTCTCCAAGTCCCTCAACCCCACTTAGAGGAATTATCCAATCTACAATAAGGAATTACTCGCAATCATGCCACTTGCAGCATATAGGCACTTCCTCCAGAATGGCCCGGAATTTGACATCTGGACTGACCACATGAACATCCAATACTTCTCCGAGCCTCAAAAGCTCAATTGATGCCAGACTCATTGGGAAACAGAGTTACAAGCTTGCAGCTTCAAACTCCACCACCGACCGGGCAAACTGAATGTTGTTGCCAACTCCCTCTCTCAAAAGGACAAGCCTAAAGGGGGGGGGGTAGAGAATGTTGAAACTGTTTTCCTCAAGCCAGAATGATTTGCATCCAACATTGCAATTATTGTCCTTTGCATAAAGGTTGGCACTCCCGGACTCAAGTCCAAATGCAGAATCGGCTAATGCCGGGGCCCCGTGTGCACTCTGCCTCTTTCCCTTCATGTAGCCACCCATCCTGCGCAATACACCACACTTTTTCAATGCGAATTACCCTCAATTAACACTACAATGCCATACCGCAAGATTGATCATGGCTTCAAGGTCACTGCCATGTGTTTGACAGACCGTGGCCGCAACTCGGTCCATGAGATCACAGAACTCACCAGCATCTCTCAACGAATGTTCTACCGCCTGTGCAGGCACTGGGACAATGGCCTTGAATTCTCGAACAAGAAGTGCGCGCCTCAAGGCTGCCCTCGTTTGCTTGATACCAAGCTGTCATGGGACCTCGTGTGCTGGAATGCGACACACCAAACACACTACCTGGGTCAACTTCATGCACGAGTATACATGCACTCTGGCATGCTGCGCCCATCACTATCCACCATATCTCGTACCTTGAAGCGTGCACGCATTACTCAAAAGAAAGTGTCAAGGTTCTGATTGAATGAGACCCCTTCAAGGAGGCCGACTACATCCGCCGCATCTCTCAGTACACTCGAGACCAACTTGTCTTTGTGGACGAGTGCTCTAAGGATGACCGCACATGCTTTAGACGCTATGGACGATTGCCAGCAGGCCAGCCAGTGCATGTAGCTGGCCCATTTGTTTGTGGTACTTGGTACTCCCTGCTCCCTGCCCTCTCAGATGACGGCATATTCACATACAAGATTGTGAAGGGCTCCTTCAACAAGCCACACTTCTGCTCCTTCCTCAAGAATCATGTTGTAAGCTGCCATATTGCTACAATGTCCAGGGCTGACCTCCGACACCAACAGCTGCCCAAGTGCAACCCATACCCTGGGCCCCGCAGTGTGCTAGTCTGTGATAATGCGCAAATTCATCATGACCCTGCTATAGATGAGCTTTGTGACTTAGCAGGTTAGTACTTTCGCATTGGCCGTAATTTTGCGACGGCACACTAACACAATTGGCCTTCAGGAATTCGCTCAGAATACCTTCCTCCCTACTCACCACACCTCAATCCAATTGAGCTGTGATTTGGCATCATCAAGAGACATATTCGAGATGTTGGGGACACGTTCAACTATGCAGTGTCAGCCTTCAGAGCTCTGGCTGACACTTGCGATGTTATCACGCCCAAGATTGCTCACAATTGCTTCAAACATGATGGATATTGGTGTGTAGACTAGGAATACAGTGTAAAATGAACTCTTTTGACAGCTGTAGTATGCGAGGAGCTTGGGGTACAAGAGCAGGGTACAAGTACATGACGGCAAATGAATGAAGACAGCGGACAGAAATTGAGCTAGCCACTGTGCTTCCACTGATCTAATGCATATTGAAGATGGCCCTGGAGGCCAAGAAGAAGGTCAGACGTAGTCAGGAACAGGTCCACAACGGGAAGCAAAGAAGCGGGGCCATCAAAGCCCTCATCAGCAAGAGCTTGATACACAGTCCCAGGGACTTTGTACAGCTTGCAGAAGTCAGTAAGAGTGATATCAGGGGGTGTTTTGGCTTGGAGAGGCACAGGACGATGAATGACAGGATGGGGCAGTGGCGCAGGAGCAGGAGCAGGAGCAGGAGCAGGAGCAGGAGCAGGAGCAGGAGCAGGAGCAGGAGCAGGAGCAGGAGCAGGAGCAGGAGGAGGAGCAGGAGCAGGAGCAGGAGCAGGAGCAGGAGCAGGAGCAGGAGCAGGAGCAGGAGCAGGAGCAGGAGCAGCAGGGACCACAGGCGGAACAGCAAGGCCAGGAATCATCTGCAGTGCAAATACATGCTCAACAAGGAACTGCTGCTCAGGGACTGCAGCCTTTGCTGCACGTTGTTGACAACAGGCTATAGGGTCAAACTGCTTGCAGTGCGGTGGAATCTCTAGCGTAGCTGGGTCGTCAGGCTCAATCTGTCAAAGTCAGTGATGGTGCTCCACATCAAAAGAGTGTACACACAATACACTCTGCCCAACACAATAGCTTGTCAAAGCCAAGGCAGAGATGGGGCTTGCCGTCGCGCACGACACACCAGTTGCTTGCACATGTGCGATCAGCACACTGATACTTGTCCTTGAGCTCCACAATAGTTGCATTGACAAGAGCATCATGCTCAGCCAAGATCTGGTGATAAAGGTAAGAAAAGAGGAGGAGTAAATGGGGGGTTACTCACTGTGTTGCGCTTCTGTTTCTTCCTTGCTCGCTCAGAGCCTTCCGGCTCGTCATCCTTGCGAGCACCCTCATTATGCGGATTGTAGCCCTTGAAATTGATGCATCAGTGTTATCCATATGTTGAAACAGTGCTCACTTCATTTGTTACAATGAAGATCTTGATGTGTAGGTTGTCGGTTGTGGTTGGCTTTGTCTTGAGACGGGTTGTGATAAATGCGAAGCTCGTAGCAGACAGTGAAGCCTCTTTAGGCTGAATACAAGGGCAAGAACAGGTAATAGAGACAGCAGCATTGGGGGGGAGCTTCATCTTCTGAAGGCCGGCCATGCGGAATGCTTCAAACATCATGCTGAAGCTGAAGTGCATTGTTTCTTCTGTAGCAATATTGCGCTTTGCGCCACGGCATGGCCTGTGCGTGAACTTGATGATAGCACAGGGGCCTTTGCCATTGTTGAACCACTTGGAGGGTGACTCAGGCTCAGGTGATGGGGTGGTTGAGGCCTCTCGTTCTTTGTTTTCAAACTCGCTTGGAGGCTGAGGGCTGGAAGTGCAGGAATATGCAGGCGAGGACATTGTGCCCCAAGGGCGTGCAAGGTTTAGATGCTGTTGCGGGCCGGGAACAGGCTGGACAAGAGGAAGCGGAGGAACGAGTGCACACAGGGCCCCGGCATTAGCCAATTCCGCATTTGGACTTGAGTCCGGGAGTGCCAACCTTTATGCAAATGACAATAATCGGCTGTCATTTCGAGACAAAGAAGAAATTGTAAAGAAGTACACCGCTGCCACCAGCAACAGGACTCAAAAGTTGCTCTCGTCCTGATCAACAAGGACAAAGACTACAAGGAGACCAATGGAGTCATTGAGTACAAAGGTCTAGTCTATGTCCCTAAAGACAAGACACTACAAGAACACATCCTGTACACCCGCCACAACATGTCCATCGCCAGACACCCTGGTCAGAAGCGCACCGCCGCACACATCAGATGCAACTGGTGGTGGCCCACACTCACCAGCAATGCTGCCAAGTATGTCACAGCCTGCAAAGTCTGCCAACACACGAAAGTCCGGCCTGGACCACTCGCCGGCCCACTACACCCACACAATGCACCTGACGCACCTTGGGATGTCATCACAGCCGACATGAATGGACCCCTCCCCAAATCTGGAGAATACAGCACCACCTTCATAGTAGTGGACAAGCTCACCAGAATGATCATTGCTGTACCAACCACAACTACACTCACAGCTCAGGGAGCTGCCTGCATCTTCCAAGACCATGTCTTCAAACACTTTGGCATCCCCAAGAAGATCATCAGTGATGATGGACCACAGTTCGCAGCAGAATGGATCATGGAGTTCTACAAGAAGCTTGACATCCAACCCAACCTCTCAACAGCCTTCTGCCCTCAGACCAATGGCCAGACAGAATGTGCCAACAGAGAAGTGGAGAACTACCTCAAGGTCTGGACCAACAATAGGAAGGAAAACTGGGCCAAGTGGCTCTCGGCTGCGGAGTTATCAATCAACATCAAACCTGTCACAGCCACTGGTGTATCCCCATTCGAGCTTAACCACAGAAGTATCCCCAACTTTGGAGTATCCCCTCGCCGCGTCAGCTCCAACAAATCAGTAGAAGACTTCTTCAAACGCATGGAAGCTGCGACTAAAGAAGCAAAAGCTGCCCTGGAACACACCAACAATCTCATGGTAGAACAGGAGAACCTACACCGCTGCCCCACTCAGAACTACATTGTCGGACAGAAAGTATGGCTGGAGTTCACGCACATCAATCTGCCCAAAGCAGCAGATGGCTCCAAGAAACTTTCAGACAGATGAGTAGGGCCATTCAAGATCCTCAAGAAGATCGGAGCCTCGGCGTACAAGCTTAAACTCCTCGACGGATGGAGAATACACCCGGTGTTCAACAAATCACTCCTCACACCATATGTTCCCCCTTCTGCAGCACATCAGGAGAAACCAGCACCTCCCCCACACGTAGTAGTTGAAGGCAACAAGGAAGAATATGAGGTTGAAGAAATCATAGCATCCAGGAAACGAGGATGAGGTGTCCAATACCTCATCAAGTGGAAAGGCTATGGACCCGAACACAACCTCTGGGTATCCCAGACGCAAGCCAAGAACTCAGGAGAATTCATTGAGGAGTTCCACGCGAAACACCCTGGTCAACCAGGTAACCCTCCACAATGAAAGGTTAGGTTCCTCACCCAGAAGGAGTAGCCCTGAGAATTATTCCCCCACGACTTCTTCCGACCCCTCACTACTGGAGTTGATTACTCCATCCCTGATGAATGCACATGTGCTCAAGAGGTTGCCAAGCACAAGCAACAGGAGTATAAGGAGGTGTTCTTAGCGAAATCATTGTAGTCAACAAAGCATCCACTCCAACACCTGCAACTACAATCCCGACCCTGCTCAGACTCTCTCATGCCGTTCTCTGTCCCCACCATTGCCATGCCCGCCAACGAGGTCCAGCAGTTTGCTGACCCTGCTGCCATGATGCACCAAGAGGTCGCTTGCGTCCGTGCTGAGATGGCCGCCAACCCGAACGACCCACACCACTTCCTGGCCAGACCTGTGCAAGATGCTGCCAGACAAGCCAGACAGAACACAATGGAAGGCCCGGCCCCACCCATGATGTTGCCAGAGCAGCTATGGACCGGCACAATCCGCGATGACTGGACCACTGCCAACCCACACAACCCAACCCTCGACTGGGACCTGTCTGGAAGAGTCAACTTCCCCATTGACATTGACTCGCTTGACAACAACCCTCCCCACACACCCATAACCAGATTTGATGCGACAGGTACAGGGAGCACCGACACAAGGAACATGCCCAAGATCAGCGTGCAAGACACGAAGGCACTCGGCCTTGAACGGGACGTAGTGACCTGCCTATTGACGTGGATACGCCATCCCCACATCCCATTGAGCGTCATCTGCTCACCCCACCTTTTGACCCTTGTCGCATCCACAAGGGTGCTGTCTCATCACTCCTCCTGGACGAATTCAACTTGTCCGTCGACAAAATGCACAATGACCAGGATGCTCATGGAGTCTACCATGACCTTGCCATGAAGGCGATCACGTTGCTGCATGCCGTGGAGACAGATCTGCACTATGCGTCCAAAGACTGTGCCAAGCTCAAAACATGGAAGGATGCAGTGCTCAACCTGGTGGAGTGCATGATCTGCCTCAAGCCCATCCGTGAGCTAAGAGCATTTGCCTGTGGACACACAGTCTGCAAGACATGCGCGGACACCATGACTCACGAGAGCCGGTCCCACAAGAAGAAATGCCCCCTCTGTTGGAGGGTCTTGTTCACCTTCCCCTTGTGCGCACACAGGGAGTTGGTTGTCAAGATCAATGAGATGGTATTCGAGGACAAAGTGGTCCTCCAGCATTGAGGACTGGAGGGGGGTAATGTTGTGCTCATGTAGGTAGTTGTCCTAGATACTGTTTTCCCACTGTACAATGTATCTGTTTGGGTAGGGGCCTGTCCTATTCGGTAGCTTGGCTCAGTCTGGACCCATCTCAATCCAGCTCCTCAACTTCCCGATGTGGCCCATCCCCTTCCATCACCTTCTCCTCTTCTCAGGCTTCTCTCCAGTCATGCCTTGGTCATCCGCAGCCACTTCTCACCAGGCTACCGCCCTTCTGGGCTGATCTCACATGACTCAGCCAGGCTCAGGATGTATATAAACCATTCCATCCCTCACCCTCTCCCTCTCCTTAGATTCGAGCTGGTTGAATACTTTGCCACAGTAGCTTCTCACCCACCTCTCCTCTGCCTCTTCCTCTTACTCACCCTCCTCTCCTCAATCAATCTGTTTACCTTTTGAGAGTGTCACTATTGTTTTTGGAGACTCCTTTGGCATCGCCACAACACCTCCCTCCCACTCTGCCTGCCACTGGCCACCCACATTCCCCACTTCCCACTTCCCTCTCTTCCTTGCTTCCATTCCTGCTGTCCCATGTCAAGAACAAGCAGCACACCTCAATATATTGATAATACTGAGTGGACAACAATGACACAATCTCATGTGTGAGTCCATTTTGTGTTGTACCCTTCATTATGTCCCCCCCTCCCATCCCCCCACCATGTGCTGCCCCTCAGTGTCATGTTAATTATGTCTTCTTCCTGCACCCATTTGCCATGCTGGCCTCTATTTGTTCTTACATTTGTTCGTCTGTTTTGTGTTGAGTCTCCTCCACGTGGTCCCTGCCTCCATTCACCATCCCAGCTCATTGGTCACTTTGTCACACTCTTCCTCTTGCCTGAACCTCTAGTGCCACCCTCATTGCTCTTTTGGTGTTTCCTATCCTGGATCACCTTATGAGACCCTGTGTGCTGTATGCAGCAGCCATGCCATCTTGCTCCTAATATATGTCATGCATGCCCATGTGGGGATGTGATGCACATCCTCCTCCACATGCTTGTGTGCCTGCCTGTGTGCCAGTGTTGAGGTGTGGCCAGCCACCTGCTTGTGTCATTGTGCCATGCCATGCTGTGCTTGCATGTGTGCATGTGTGCATGTTGGTGCTGAGGTGTGGTTGCCTCCTTATGTCGTTGTGGTTTGGGGTGCCTGCTTGGCCGCCTGCTTGTGTCATTGTGGTGTGGTGTGTTGTGTCTTAACCCTTCCCCCTCCACCCTCCTTGGCAATTGGCTTGCATTCTTGCTATCCATGTAGTTGCATATCCCAACCCTCTGTCTTGTATCCACCATTTACCTTTCTCCTTTGTAACCTGCCTGACCCTCCCGCTTTTAGTCTACTCCTTGCCGCTCACTAACTATTTTGTTTTCTTATACAGATATTTGATGATGTGACACTCAAGTTTTTGCACAAGACACCACAGCTAACCTAAGTCATACCGGTTATGGACAAGATGCACCTCCCTCAGTCCGTTTGCTGAAAGCTCATGATTAGCTCACTCAGAGCCTTAGCTATTCTGTCATCATTCAATGCTCCATTGGCCATCATCTTTCCCATGAAGTAAGTTTGTAAGTTTGGGCAAACAGCTGAGCAACTATGCCAGTGGCCACTTTCTTTGTAACACTCAAATCAGTCTCAATATAATGCTGTAAAATGATTTGCATTACAATATGAAGCCAATTGAAATCCATGAACCGCTTTGGAGGGTTTAAAAGGTGTGCAGGAGATGCAGCAAGCAGATAAATAAACTGGTGCAACAGGCCAACGGCAGCCGCCGCCTTGCTGATTTTCCTTAGCAATCAAATCAAAAATGAATCCAATATTTTCTTGTGATATATAACTCATACTATTTTTTACAACAAAAGGGGAGCTGATTTATGCCGGTGAGGCGAGTTTGGCCCGTTGCCTGCTGCGAGACTGAAGCAGAAAGTCTACATCATCATGCCGGCTATGTTCACTATTTTGCAAACAATCATAAGGTTATAGATATACCTCTGTCTGGAAGACAGAGGTATAATGCCGACTTGCATCATGCACACAAGCATAGCACTGTGACCTTCCATCATTTGCACAAGTCCCCAAATATGGGCCAATCTATGTAACAAGAAGCAGCATGAGTGGCAGTTGACACGCTGCCACAACGATCAGGAAGTAGACACGTCGCTGCCGCTGAGCTGGGCTGTAGGTCTGCGGAACGCCGCCCGCAGACTCGGGCAAAACAACATAGCGTAGCGAGCGCACCTGAAGTACCAGCATTCACATGCACGGTGGGGAGACATGTCAGTACCAATGGGTAGAGTAAACAAGAAATTTACTGACGAGGAACAGCCCATTGGCAAAGAAGACATAGAGAAATACAATCCAATAAACCCAGGAACGCTTCGTCGCCAGCTCTGTAAGTATCGTCGCGATGACCCTGTGAGTGTAGCCGCCATGTTAGTGGGTGCGTGTTATCTCCGTCAGACGACGCAGCCAGAGGATAGGACATACCCGACAAACTTGTAGCCCGCATATGCAGTTAGCTCGACGACATTTGCTACGCCTTGGATGTTGAGAAGGTAGCATGCGAGTCTGACGAGCAGAACTTCGACAAGAATACAAAACACGGCGCTGCTCGTC
>Ga0247815_10002442_pt1 | contig 13761 bp, 7 predicted proteins | sample UWRJL194509B1_FD_181014 | JGI IMG/M metagenome (GOLD analysis project Ga0247815, IMG submission 181014) | Plant litter microbial communities from Arlington Agricultural Research Station in Wisconsin, United States - UWRJ-L194-509B-1 | ecosystem: Environmental > Terrestrial > Plant litter >... | reverse complement strand
GGGTTATCAGCCAAAGGCGCATTCAGTTTCTTCAGCGACTTACCACTCAGTTACATAGTTTTAAGACTGCTGATCAGGCTTACCGGGAAGCAATTACACTTATGCAGCAGTTTAGCCATGATATACCCTTTTCTTTGTTGTACAGATATCATCCGATATCAGGAACCTTTAGTTTAACCCAATCTGCAGGAACCGCCTTTGAAGATGCAAACACGATGGAGTGGCCGCTGGCTGAATCACTTGTTTCAGAAGTTACCATAATTGTTGACAACGTTGCTGTTCAAACAAGTGCTGGCAATATGTCAAGTGGCCAGCATACAGGGGCGCGGGCGATGATGATCCCTATCAGGCAAGCTGATGGTAGTTTTACAGGTGTTTTAGTGGCGGGGTTAAATACCGCAATCAGACTGGATGATAATTATAAACAATTCATGGAGTCTGTGGCTTTCCAGATTGGTCTGGCCATAAATAACGGAATTAATTATGAAAAGGAGAGGCAGACCAATGACCGTATTAAATATAGTGAGGATCAGCTGCAATTTGCGATAGATGCAGCTGGTTTGGGAACCTGGGATTTAGATCCTGTTACCAACCGTTTTTCTGGTAATTCAAGGCTGAAGTCGTGGTTCGGATTGCCTCCGGATGCCGAGATCGATTTACAACTGGCAACAAATGTGATTTCGGAATCAGACAGATCTTCGGTTATAGCTGCTATTCAGAAGGCAATGACTTACAGCTCTGGTGGGGGGTATGAAATTGAATACACCGTTCTGAACCCGCTTAATGCTATTGCACGGGTAGTAAAGGCCAAAGGCAAGGCTCTGTTTAATAACAATCAGGAAGTATCCCGTTTTAGCGGCACGCTGCAGGATATCACTGAAGAAAAAAAGATTCAGGCTGCACTTGAACGTGCTTTCGAACAGGCAAGACTCTCTAAGGAAGCTGCCCAACTTGGTACTTTTGATATGGACCTGGTTAAGGGTACGTTGGAGTGGGATGCTCGCTGTCGTCTTTTGTTTGGAATATCACATCAGAACGATGTTACTTATGAGTCAGATTTTTTACCAGGACTGCATGAGGCAGACAGGGAGAATATAGGCAAAATCATAAACCGTACTTTCATAAAATCAGAAAGTAACGGTGATTTTGATGTGGAGTACCGTACGGTTGGCGCAGAAGACCAGCAGGTACGCTGGGTTCGCGCTAAGGGAAAGGTTTTTTTTGACGAACGGGACCGTCCGTTGCGCTTTATAGGGTCTGTACTGGAAATAACTGATCAGAAGCAGAACGAAATCCGAAAAAATGATTTTATCGGGATGGTGAGTCACGAATTGAAAACACCTCTTACTTCGCTTAAAGCGTATGTACAGGTATTAAATTCGCGCTCCAAGGCGGAAGGGAACAGTTTCGCTATCAGTTCACTGAACAAAGTTGAGTTGCAGATTAATAAAATGAGTGCATTAATTAATGGTTTTTTAAATCTATCCAGATTGGAAACCGGGAAAATCCACTTGAATATGATTACATTCAGGATGGATGAACTGGTCAATGAGATCATTGAGGAAAGTTTACTGGTGATGAGTACCCACAAAATACAATTGCTGCCATGTGATTGTTTGTCTGTTCATGCCGACCGCGACAAAATAGGGCAGGTAATTACTAATCTGATCAGTAATGCCGTCAAATATTCGCCCAGAGGAAAGCTGGTTGAACTCGAGTGTAAGCTGGTTGGAAACAACGTGCAGGTGAGTGTCAGCGATGAAGGTATGGGGATACGCCCGCAAGACAAAGACAGGTTATTTGAACGCTTTTACAGGGTTGAAAGTACTCATACCGAAAATATCTCCGGATTTGGCATAGGTTTATATCTTTCGGCCGAAATTGTGCATCGGCATAATGGAAAGATCTGGCTCGAAAGTGAAAAGGGAGTAGGTTCTACATTCTTTTTCAGCCTGCCGATATAGATAACTGGTCTGCGGCGTAGTGGTTTATTGACTGTTTCACTCCAGAATATCCTGAGAAGCACTTTCCCATCCAATGATAGCAGTTTTGCGTGTACTGCCCCACATATATTCACCAAATGTACCAGACGATTGTATCACACGATGACAGGGGATTAAAAAAGCCACGGGATTACTTCCTATTGCCGTCCCTACTGCTCTTGAAGCCCCTGGTGAATTGATTTTTTGTGCTATCGATCCATATGTAGTAAGTCTCCCAACAGGCACTTGTAATAAGGTCTCCCAAACTTTGAGCTGAAAGTCTGTTCCTCTTAGGTGAAGCTTTATTTTACTGAGTTTTGTCCAGTCGTGCTGAAAAAAAAGTAGCGCATTTTGCTGATGTGCATCTGGTTGCTGCCTGGAAACGGCGTTGGGAAATTTAGCCCTTAAACTTTCCACTGCCACTAATTCATCTTCTTCAAATGCCATATAACATATGCCCCTTTCTGTAGAGGCTATAATCATATGACCAAAAGGGCTATCCGCGAAATGGTAATTGATATTCAGGTTCTGGCCGCCATTTTTATACTCTGCAGGGGTCATTCCTTCTATACTAACAAATAGATCATGTAACCGGCTGGTGCCAGAAAGTCCAGTTTCATACGCTGCTTCAAAAAGCGTAACCTTATATTCTTTAAGCAGCTTTTTGGCGTATGCTGTGCTGATATATTGGAGGAATTTTTTTGGTGTGGTGCCAGCCCATTCGGCAAAAAGCTTTTGAAAATGAAATGGACTAAGATTTACGTGTGCTGCAATCTCTTCCAAGCCCGGCTGCTCTTTAAAGTGGGTTTTGATATAATCAATTGCCTTTGCAATTCTGTTGTAGTTGATCTCTTCCTGTTGTTTCATCGTATACTATTATACAACAAAAGTAGGCTACTTCTTTTAAATGCGAAATCCGATTCTTGCGTTCTTTGAATTAATGGTGTTACAAAGCGTATTTCATAAAGTACTGTTACAGCAAAGCCAGGGTGATGAAATATAATATAGTGAAAACCGGATATTGTTCATATTGCTTGCGCAGGAAAGAAAGCGCGGCTACCATGTGGTTTTCCACTGTGTTTTGCGATAGGTTAAGCTCTCTGGCGATATCCGCGTAGCTCATGTCGTGCTCCCGGCTTAGCACAAACACTTTACGGCGCTGCGGGCTCAGCGCGGCTAATTTCTGCCGGTAGGTTTTTTCCATGTCCTTTGCCATTATCACATTATCTGCACTTTCATCTGCGTGGAATGCGTCCTGATGAAAAGCATCTATATCTACCGTAACTATTTTATTTTTGCGCAGGTAACTGATGGACGTGTTGTGCATTGCGCGGAATAGATAGGAAGAAAATTCACCTTTTATTTCAAGGGTATGTCTTCTTTCCCAAATGTTATACAGCAGTCCGATAGCAAGTTCTTCTACGGTAGACCGGTCTTTAAGATAACGCATACCTAATTTATACAGTTTAGGTGCATAGGAATCGAACAGCATATTGAAAGCACGAAAATCGTCCTTTTTACATAATTGCAATAAATCGTTATCATTTAATTCCTGAACAACCTGGACCATTTGTACACCTGTCTATTGAGATGGGACAAACTTAATGACGCAAGGTAAGGCAGGAATTAACTGTGTGTTAACTTATCGTTAGCTGTGTAGAAATGTAGTGTATTCAGCATCTATTTACCTTGGTTGTTAGATTGCTTGCCAACCTGATCTATGGGCCTGAAGCGTAATGCACTCCAGGTATCATTGACGGAAATTGCGGTTACTGTGGTGATGCCATATTCCTCGCCCAGATTGCGGATAATGTCTCTATTGATGTCGGTTTTAATTTTGGAGGTACCCTTTTGGTAAGCGAACCACAGAACACTGTCAGGACGTATCAACAAGAGTTGATTTTGTAAAAAACCGATGAAGTCGCTTTTCGAATAAATGAACACCAGAGTATTTTCATTTTTTTTGTCTTTGTTTAATGAATCGTTGAAACCCAATTCACTGATTTCGGTACTCAACTCTTCTGGGGCATTGATTATAGTGCCTTTATCTTTGAATTTAAATTTACCCAAAATCTCTTTCATCATCATTTGTATTTAAAATTACTATCAGTTGCCGATTAGATTAAAAGTAACAAATAAAGATGGTTCCCTCAAACAGATTTTCTTTAAATGGAAAAAGAACGGCCTTCAGATCGGCCAGCACAATTCTTAACAGGCTGAAAACGATTATTCTGTGGTGTGATATGTCATTGCTGTCCAGGAACTGAACGTACCGGCGGGGTGATATATCTGGCGCTTGCAATGATCAGCTTGAGGATAAATCCATATTTATACGGCGCCACTTATTAATTTTGGCATAATTTTCGTACTTTTGCAGCATAATGGTTGGAAAGGATTAGTTAACCACACACCATTATGCGTACTGGGGCCGTTTTGGATTTGACAGGGTGGAGGTACGTATGTTAGCATGCAGTGCGTTGTACGGAGAGCACTTTAAAGAGAACGTTCACACTTTGATTGGCGAAAATAACTACGCCTTAGCTGCTTAATTTAGAATTAAATAGCTTTTGTCCCTCTGGTTGCTGCGTTTTTAGGCTAGAATCCGGGGCATCGAAATAATAACGCTGGCGATTGTAAGGTACGGTACAGTTGCGAGATAAAGTACCTAAGGAGAAAGGCAAGGTAGGTTTCCGGCCCGTCTGATCCCGAAAATAAAGTGGAAAATAAGCATGTAGAAGGCATAATTTGCCACACAACTGGACAAGGGTTCGAACCCCTTCGGCTCCACACAGGCCTTTGAGATCATCTCAAAGGCCTTTTTGTATTTGGGAAATATTTAGCTAAATATGTTAAAGGCATAAGAAGAATAACCGCAGACACTGCTTTGCGTTTAAGTATTTTCTTTGGAAATTCCGCAAGATTCTGGCTTGGCCTACAGGATGATTATGACACTGAAAATGAGTTGAATGATAAATCTAAAGAGTTTGATAACACAAAAGCGTTTGCTATCGCCTCATAGTCTAAGTATCGAATTATTAATAGTGCTGTTAATTTCCAATTCAATACCTTCACGGAGGGTTTAGCCCGAACCCTCTGCCTCTCAAACTATTATTTCACTGCGCTGGGAGTAGTCACTTCCTTACCAATAATCACATCATTAAATACAATATGTTCAGCATTAGTGAAACTTATTCCATTTGTGCAGGAATCGATTGTTACGTTTGAGAAGTTTATATTCCTGACTTTTTTATTGGGATATCCTTGTATCACCAGTCCGGCGTGGCTTGCTGTTTTAAATTTAAGTTTCTCTATGAATACATTACTGATGTCTGTCTCAAAACCTTTGCCCTCATTATGGTAAGAAGACGTTATAAATACACCGTCTTCAACATCCCCAAACTCGACATTGTTCACGTAAATATCCCTTATAAACCCTCCGCGGTCCGCATTCGATTTTAAATATATACCACGCTTGCAGTAACCACCGTAACCACAGTTTTCTACAAACACATTTTGTACACCGGCGGACATTTCACTGCCGATCACCACTCCGTGCAAACCTTTGAACCGACAGTTACGGATAATAATGTTTTCAGAGCTAACTGCAGTTTTTCTACCTTCATGATCCCTCCCTGCCTTAATGGCAACGTTATCATCTGCGTTATTAAAGTCAATATCCTCTATAAGTATGTTTTTAGAATATTCAGGGTCAAATCCGTCATTATTCTTATTGAATGCATTAAACTTCACTTTCCTTGCCGTAATGTTTTCCGATTTTAAAAAGTGAACGGTCCAGAATGGTGAATTAGATAGGGTGACCCCTTCAATAAGTATGTTTTTGCACTCAAAAAATTGGATCAGGTGCGGCCGCAGATAGTGTCCTTCTCCAAACAGACGCTTTTTTACCGGTACATCTTCATGGTTCATCTTTCTGCTGAGTTGCTGCGCAGGTTTTTGAAGGTCGTACCATTTGCTAAATCCTTCCTTGCCATTTCCATCTATTGTTCCTTCACCAATTATAGCGACATTCTGTACCTGATAAGCATAAATCAGAGGGCTATAGTTATATAAAAATGTACCCTCCCAACTTGTAGGCACAAGAGGAAGATAGTGGGCAGGATTGGTACTAAAAACGAGCCTGGCACCTTTTGCCAGTTCAATGCATGTGTTATTCACCAGGTGAATCGGTCCGTTAAGCAGATAGGTGCCTGCAGAGACAACTATTTTGCCGCCATTCTTATCCTTAGATGCTTTGATAGCTTTATCAAAAGCTGGTTTATTATCAGTTATTGAGTCGCCCTTGCCGCCAAAGTCTGTTAATGGCAGAATGTTAGAGGAAATTTTTGGTGGGATGATATTTTTCAGGATTTCATCCCGTTTCTCTAGGCGGGACAATTTGTTTGAACGGGTAGGTTTACATGCGAAAAAACAAATCGCGCTTAATATCAGGGCACAGTACAACTTCATTATGGTTTTGCTATAAATTCGTTACGCTCATCTAATGATGTGGAAATCTTAAAGATAGTATAAAATTCTAGTTTCAAACTGTCCATCTGCATACAAACGGCGCTCGTTTCGTATCAATATTGTTATTTTAAACGTTTCAATTCAAGATTCAGATGATAAAGATAATCTGATTTACATACATCGATTTATGAAGATAAAAAAAACCTGGTTTATCACTGGTGCTTCCAGTGGTTTTGGAAAAGAGTTAGCGCATTTGGCATTAGAAAACGGTGATCAGGTGATAGCAACCTTTCGTAAAGAAGAACAACTGCAGTCCTTTTTGAGCAAATATCCCGAAAATGCATTTGGACACCTGTTAGACGTAAGTGATTTTCGCCAGGTAAATGCTGTAACTGAAAAAGTTACCAAAGAATTTGAGCGCATTGATGTAGTCGTGAATAGCGCAGGTTATGGCTTTGTTGGCGTAATAGAAGAAACCAGTTTGGAAGAAGCGCAGGAAGTGATGAATACCAACTTTTATGGTACACTGGCCGTAACCAAGGCGTTTTTGCCGCTGTTAAGAAAACAGGGATCCGGTCATATTATTCAAATTTCTTCTTCCGCAGGGTTTGCCGCTGTTCCGAGTGTGGGTATCTATGCCGCGAGCAAATTTGCGGTTGAAGGCTTTACTGAGGCACTAGCTGCGGAGATGAAACAGTTTGGCGTGAAGGTGACCATTGTTGAGCCGGGTGCCTTTCGTACTGAGTTTATGAAGGGAATCGGTGCTGCGGCAATTCCAGTGCAAGAATACAACGCTTCCGTTGTCACTATGAAAAGCTCTTTTGAAGGTTTTCATGGCCAACAGGATGGTGATCCAGTAAAAGGAGCTGCGGCTATTGTTGAAATAGTTGAGAGCAATAATCCGCCCCTGCGCCTAGTGTTAGGAAAAGATAGTTTTGATCTGATCCATCAAAAGCTGGCACAAGTTAAAGAAGAGCTCGAATTATGGACGCACCTTAGTCTGGGAACGAAGGTAGATTAACTTTCCATATTATTTAATTAATAAGTGCTTATTAATAGACTATTGATCCAACGTAAAAAGGCACCGTACTCCGGTGCCTTCATTATAATTTATATATGCTGAACTATTTTAAATCGAACCTATCAAGGTTCATTATTTTAGTCCAGGTTGCCACAAAGTCATTTACAAACTTACCCTGGCCATCTGCACTTGCATAAAGTTCGGCAACAGCCCTCAATTCCGAGTTTGATCCAAAAACAAGGTCAGCACGTGTACCCGTCCATTTGATATCGCCTGTTTTGCGGTCGGTCCCCAAGTAAACCTCTTTATCTTCAGAAACTGCCTGCCACTTTGTATTCATGTCCAGCAGGTTCACAAAAAAATCGTTACTGAGCACACCCGGGCGTGAGGTAAATACCCCATGTTTGGATTCATCAAAATTAGTGTTTAAGACCCGCAGACCGCCTAATAATACAGTTAACTGTGGTGCAGTGAGCGTTAGCAAATGGGCTTTATCAATTAATAATTCTTCAGTTGAAACTGCAGTTTTTGAGTTACGGTAATTTCTAAATCCATCTGCTGCGGGCTCAAGGTAACTGAACGATTCCGTATCTGTTTGCTCCTGTGAAGCATCCATACGTCCTGGCGTAAAAGGAACTGTAATTTCATGCCCGGCATCCTTTGCGGCTTTTTCTACTGCTGCAGATCCGGCAAGTACAATAAGGTCTGCAAGCGAAAGTTTCTTGCCTTCGTTCTGTGCATTATTGAATTCTGTTTGAAGGCCTTCAAGTACATTTAGTACTTTTTGCAATTGCACCGGGTTATTAACTTGCCAGTATCTTTGCGGCGCGAGGCGAATGCGTGCCCCATTGGCACCACCACGTTTGTCTGATCCTCTGAAGGTCGAAGCAGAGGCCCACGCTGTAGAAACAAGTTCAGAAACGCTTAGTCCAGATTCCAGCACTTTTGCTTTCAGCGCCGAAACATCGCCCTCGTTAATCAACGCATGGTCTACCGCAGGGATAGGATCTTGCCACAATAGTTCTTCCTGTGGTACATCTGGTCCAAGGTAACGTGTAATTGGGCCCATATCCCGGTGTGTTAACTTATACCAGGCACGTGCAAAAACATCTGCAAAATCTTCAGGATTTTCTAAAAAATGACGTGATATCTTTTCATAGGCTGGATCGATCCTTAAAGCTAGATCTGTTGTCAGCATAGTTGGCAGGTGTTTTTTTGAACTGTCATAGGCATCTGGAATAATAGCTTCGTCAGTCTTCGCTACCCACTGATGAGCGCCACCCGGGCTTTTAGAAAGTTCCCATTCAAAACCAAACAGGTTCTCAAAAAAGTTATTGCTCCATTGCGTAGGTGTTGTAGTCCAGGTAACTTCCAGTCCGCTGGTAATCGTATCTGGTCCATTGCCAGAACCATAACTGTTGTTCCAACCGAAGCCTTGCAATTCCACATCGGCCGCCTCAGGTTCTTTGCCTACATGGTCGGAAGATGCCGCACCGTGTGTTTTACCAAATGTATGGCCTCCTGCAATCAAAGCAACCGTTTCTTCATCGTTCATTGCCATGCGGCCAAATGTGTCACGGATATCTTTTGCAGATGCAGCAGGGTCAGGGTTACCGTCTGGTCCTTCAGGGTTTACATAAATCAATCCCATATGTGCCGCTGCCAATGGTTTTTCCAGGTTACGGGAATGAATCTCGCCACCGGCATCCTCGTCAGATACCAATACACCATGATCTTCCTGTGCCCCTGGCGAACCATGTGCGTAACGTTCGTCATTGCCCAGCCAGGTAGTTTCAGAGCCCCAGTATACTGATTCGTCAGCTTCCCATGCATCTTCACGGCCACCTGCAAAACCGAATGTTTTAAATCCCATTGACTCAAGCGCAATGTTACCAGTCAATATGATAAGGTCGGCCCATGAAATTTTGTTTCCATATTTTTGTTTAATAGGCCAGAGTAATCTGCGTGCTTTATCAAGGCTAACGTTATCAGGCCAGCTGTTCAATGGGGCAAAACGTTGAAGTCCCGCTCCAGCACCACCACGTCCGTCGCCTACACGATAGGTACCTGCACTGTGCCATGCCATACGTATAAATAATCCACCGTAATGGCCAAAGTCTGCCGGCCACCAATCCTGCGAATCGGTCATGAGGGCATGAAGGTCTGTTTTTACTGCTTCAAGATCCAGGCTCTTGAATGCTTCTGCATAATTAAAGTTTTCGCTCAATGGATTTGACAATGAGGAATTCTGACGAAGGATATTTAGCTTTAACTGGTTAGGCCACCAATCGTTGTTCCGGGTGCCGCCACCGCCAACATTGTGTTTCATGCTGCCATTGTGAAATGGGCACTTACTGATGTCATTTGATTCTTTGTCCATATGTATAAGTTTATATTTGAAAACGTAATATGTCCCATAATGTGGGAATTATTATAAATTTAGGATAATAGATGGATTAATCACAATCATTTATTTCTATGCTAAATAGCTAAAATCTATATCATCTGAAGCGTAAAGTAGTATTTGTCTATTTCCAGATGATTTCTTTATTGATTGTTTCAAAATTACTGGGGCTCTCTTTTACAGCCAAGGATGGGCATATGCCCAAGGGAATCCTTACTTCAAAGTAACAGCACTTTACATCTCAATTTCTTTCAACTGTATCCCCACTTTTGGGGATACAGTTGAAAGAAATTTTGCACTATCTTTGCGCCAAACTGATTGCGCGTTGTCTAACTGTGCTAATCTTCTTTTGGATAGTTCTAAATCTTTGTCTATCCACCTTCTTTTATATACATAAAGAGAAATCTGGCTATGATCAAATGGATTTGCTTATGCTGTCTTAATATTCTTCTGCTTTGTCAAACAGTGACGGGGCAAAATTTTAGTCCTTATTTTAAGACTTTAAGCACAGGAAACGGATTGTCACACAAAAAGGTGAATGCCATTTTACAGGATAAAAGAGGCTTCATTTGGTTTGGAACTGAAGACGGGCTGAACCGGTATGATGGTAGATATATTACATCGTTTACAAGCTTACCAAATGTACGATCTTCTATTTCAGGCAATATCATTACCGATCTGCATGAAGACAAATCAGGTATCCTCTGGATAGCCACGTCTGACGGAGGTATTTCCAGTTATGATTATCGAATGCCTTCATCCAGGCAGTTTACACAATACAAGCATAATCCACATGACCCAAAGAGCTTGCCCGAAAATGGTATCAGCAAAATAGCGGAAGACAACCTGGGTAATCTTTGGCTGGCAACAGCGGGAAGTTATGCGGTACGCTTCAACAAAAAAACCAAACGCTTTGATACGCCTGTTACAAAAGGCACGAGGGCAGTATTGTCATTAATGATGAATGGTGATACATTGCTAGTGGGCCGCGCAGGCGGTGGTTTGATAAAAATTAATACAAAAACACTTGCTTATAGCGAAGACCTGCGTTATGATGACCTCTATGCCAATATGCCACATGCAAGCATATCATCTATTTTTAAAGACAGCCACCATAATACCTGGTTTGGATCATGGGATGAAAAGGTATACAGGATTTCGGCTGCTGATGGAAAAGAACAGGCTTTTACACCTGGGCCTAAAAACCCGTCGGCTCCCGCAGATGACGTTGTTGCTTTTGCTGAAGACAAGGCAGGTCAAATTTGGATGGCCAGTAAAAGTACTGGAGTATACATCTATAACCAAGATGAACGCCGTTTCATTAATCTCCGGAGTGACGCACAGATGGATGGTACACTCGCAGATGATCAGGTCAATGTGGTTTATATTGGTCATGATGGAATAGTTTGGATTGGAACAAATAATGGCATTAGTATGTATAATCCGTTATTTGCGCCATTTGTACAGCATTGGCTGCCCGCAAAAGAAGATATTGTCACCTACGACTTCTTTAAAAATGAGCGGGGCCAGCTCTTAATTGGTACCAATGAAGGTATTTTCATCAAATCGCCTGGACGGGTATCTTTAGACCACAGGAAGCTGTATTACAATGGACAAAAACTTGCAGTCACTAAGTTTTTCAAAGACCTTGATGGTACATTTTATATTGGGACTGACTATACGCTCTTTGCCTATAATCTTGCCACAAACAAGATAAGTCCGCTGCCAGATACCGAAAATGATCCGGTAATGAAAAAGCTGATCAGTTCAAGGGTTGTTTCAATAGTGCGTGACACACTGAATTCACATCCGGTCCTCATTGTGTCTCCTTATGGCCACTACATCACTTATTATGATCTGCAGGATAAAAAATGGGTGTCCAGAAAAGATATCAGCCAAAACATTATTCAAAAATATGGGCTTAAAGATAACCTTGTGCGGAAATTCTTTAAAGATAGCAAAGGTCATTTGTGGCTGGCCAACTTTAAGGCAGGGCTCGGCAACTGGTTGCCAGAGCAGGATCCAACAGTTAAATATTTTATCAATGACCCTACAAATTATCATTCCCTAAGCAGTAATGATGTCTTTGATATAATGGAAGACAAAAAAGGAAATTTCTGGGTCAGTACCTATGGAGGCGGTATAAACTACTTAGAAGCAAAAACGGGTAAGTTCACGCACATCAGTGAATCCACTAATTTAACAGAAGGTTTGCAGGCCGGCCCGGATGGCAAGCTGTGGATGCTATGTAACGGCCATATCCATAAATATGACCCGGTAAAAAAGGTGTATACCTGTTACGATCTTCCTCATATTCATTCCACTGGAGGTGTAAATGGTTATCTGTATAAAGACAATGGAGGCAACCTTTATGCCGCCGGGAAAAATTATTATATATCGTTTAATCCCGCACAAATAAGCGCGATCAATTTTGAGCCCGAAGTATTCTTCACGGATTTTAAGATCTTTAGCCAGTCGCACAGTCAACTTCTTCAAAATGATAAGATCGAATTAACCCACGATAAAAACTTCTTTTCTGTTGTGTTTTCTGCGCCCGACTACAGTGGTGACAATATCCATTATGCGTATAAACTTGAAGGTATTGATAAGAACTGGATTGAAGCTGGAAAGGCAAACTCCGTTCAATATACAAATCTACCGGGCGGCTCCTATGTATTAAAAGTGAGGGCAAGCAACTGGAAAGGTGGTTATGTAAGTAAGTTTAAGTCTTTAAATATTGTGATCATTCCGCCATTTTGGTTGCAATGGTGGTTTTATGCAGCGCTGTTCGTGGTCACGTTCTCGTTAACTTATTTCTTTTACCGCTACAGGATGAACACCTTACTTGAGCAACAGGCCATAAGGAACGGGATTGCCCAGGATCTTCATGATCAGGTAGGGTCAATTCTGAGCAGTATATCGGTATACAGCGAGGTGGCCAAAATTTATCAGGTGAACGGAGAAACTTCTAAGCTGCGTAACCTCCTGGATACTATTAGCAATGTGTCGAGCGAAATGATTAGTGAAATGGGAGATATTGTATGGGCAATTAATCCAAAAAATGACCATTTTAACAGCATATTTAACAGGATTGTGAATTATGCTGATCCCCTATGCAAAGCGAGTGATATCAAATTTGATTTCAAGTGCGATCAGAAATTACTGGATAGTAATTTAGGTATGCAAACAAGAAAGAATGTGTACCTGATCATTAAAGAGGCAATCAATAATGCCATCAAACATGCCCAATGCACTTCACTTGCCGTACGGATCAAGTTATATGATGATCTGGCAGAATTGAGTATCATTGATGACGGAATAGGTTTTGACTGTGATGCTGTCCCGAATGATGAAAATGCAGATAGTGGGAATGGACTTACCAATATGTCGTTCCGGTCCAGAGAACTAAAAGCAGATTTTAAGATAGAAAGTCAGCCCGGGCAGGGAAGTAAAATCAAATTTGTTTTTAAAGTGCAATAAGTTAGCGGCGGTACTCCTAATAAGAGTTATTTACAGAGGGATAATGTTTCGTTTAAATTAGCGTTTTTAAATAAAACCTGGGCAAGTCTACTATCATCTCCATTATCTTTTAGGGCTAGGATGGTTTAGCAAACTCCAGCGTTATCTAATCTATGAAATTGCTGCTGGCATTTGGATTTTCCAGATTATATTTAGTCATATCTGGCTTAAATACTTCATCTTTGGTCCCTTTGAATGGGTGTGGCGCAGCCTTACCTATCAAAAAATACAGCCATTTAAGCGGGTTGTAAGTCGGGATGTTTTGTCTGACTTGAGCACGGCAAATGCGTGATTTTAATATATTTGAATGAACAATAATCTTAAAGAAAAGTTCGGTAACATTGATATCTATTTGTTCGACCAGTTAT
>Ga0247815_10002441_pt1 | contig 13768 bp, 26 predicted proteins | sample UWRJL194509B1_FD_181014 | JGI IMG/M metagenome (GOLD analysis project Ga0247815, IMG submission 181014) | Plant litter microbial communities from Arlington Agricultural Research Station in Wisconsin, United States - UWRJ-L194-509B-1 | ecosystem: Environmental > Terrestrial > Plant litter >... | reverse complement strand
CAGGGGCAGGCTTACGCCACATGGTAATGTAGGTAATCATTCTACAAACCCGATGCCGTCATTGGGATCGACCGGGAGACAGTTGCTCATACTGAGGTCGCTGATCCACGAGTTCGGGTAGTTGACCAGAATGTACTTGGCATAGCATTCATCGTCCCGGCGCTTGTAGAACTGGATGGTGACGTTGCCGAGCGGGGTGTCAGTAAGCATTTCGCTCATTGCATATCCGCGCATTCCGGGCCGCGTGAGTGGCGGCAGAACGTTAAGCAGATACCAGTATAAGCCCTCCGTGATCCTTGTAGCCGGGGTGGTTTCGATCCGTGCGAGTTGCACGATTTCGTCATAGTCCGTCCTTCCGAGGATAACCCGAGCGGTCCCCTCTTCGGCCCGCAGTCCTGATACAATCATGTTAGTTGCTCCGTTTGTTGGTAGTCGGATAATGCCCGAGTAATTCAGGGAGCGCAATAGAAAAGGGCCGACAACCGCTAAGCTGCCGACCCCTCGCTATGCTAACGTTATCAGTGTTAGCTGTTGTACTCGAAGTAGTGGGGATCACCGTCATCGAAACCAACGGTGTTGAACGGGTCGAACGCAGCCTTGGGGCCGTTATCATTCGCCGTTCCGTGCAAGACGAGGTAGATGCTACCATCGTCGTCCACAAGTCCAGCTTCCTGCCGCAGCAGGAGGCGGGGGGCATCCAATTCTTTCGCTGCGTTCATGTTACTTACTCCGTTCAAAGTCCCTAAAGACAATGTGGTTATACGTTACTGATAACGTTATCACAAGCAAAAAGTTCCCCTTTTGCTCATTTATCTTATACCTCGTTGTTTTCCTTATCTTTTTCTACGAGGATTTCGATGCACTTTTGGCCCGCATGGTTCGCACACATAGGCACACCGTCGATAATCCATACCGAGGGCTTGGCGCATTGATCTGGCGGTACACCGCGAACGCCGCGATAGCTAACCCGGCGCTGCCCTTCTGTTGTAACGCTGTACCGCTGAATGAGTTTCAGCTTTTCTTGGCACATCGGACGGTTGCTGCTAACCTCCGTGACTTTGACGATCTTGGTCATTCGACCTCTTCCTCTTCTTCGTCGTCGGCGGCTTCGGCCTCCGCCCCGCATAGGGTGCAGGACATACTGCGATCAACGGGATCGTCAGGGCGCATCCATTCCCAATCGCATTCGTGGCCGTCGCCTTGGCTGTTCTTCCAGTCTTTCGTTTTCACGTACTGGGCCGCGATACCCGCTGGTACTGAACCGGTCAGCTCTTTGAACCGCTCCAACGCTTTCGCGTGGTGGCTGAAATGGGTGACGACTTGGCCGACGATCCGCACCGACATATCCCCCTTGGTAGGGAATAGCAGCACTTCGTTACCGGCTTTGTCTTTGCCTGTTACCGGGAACTTAGTCATCGGTTTTGGCCTTGACTTCGATTTGGGCGAGGGACTTGACCATATAGTATGGTACGCCGCCCGGCAGTGCGTCCACCGGTACACGGCCCTTGAGGGGTTCCGTTACAAGGTTGAGGGCAGTGCCGAGGGTGAACAGTTGGTCGGCGTAAATTTGTTCGCCCCACTGCTCGCCATGCTTGTCGAAACAGGCTTCGAGGAAAGTCTGCCCGCCGCCCGTATGCTGCTGGAACGTGTCGGGCAGTTCGCACAGGAGCGCGTACACTTCGTCGCGGTGGCTTTCGAGACGTTCTGGGCTAAAGGCAAACTGGGCCATAAGGCCGAGCGCCACTACCCCGGCATCGTTGTTGAATTCTTCCTCTGTGCAGAGGCAGTCGCGGAAGATTTCTTCCACTCGGTCGGCTGATAACGTTGTCATGCTGGTTGCTCCGTTGTTGATAGGTATATGTCGCAGACCGGCCACAAGTCGGCAAGGGGCTTAGTCTTTCCTGTGCGTTTTGGTCACACGTAGACGCCGCCGATTGCGTATCTGCTTGACGTTCTCCATAAGGATCGCCTTGCGCTTTGCATCGTATTCCTTGTGGTTGCCCCACCATTCAAGGGTAGAGTGTTGCACTTCGGATGCGAGGCCGAATTCTTCGATCACGCCCAACGCATCGCAGGCCGCAGTTGCAGCTATGTCAACGTTATCAGTGGGCAAGTCCCGGCGAGCTACCATCTCGTCAATCCACGGCTGCATCGCATCGCGGAATTCAGGTGGCATACGCAGCGGCTCGAATTCATCCATGCCTGCAAGGGCAATGAGGATTTGGCCGATACCTACCGCTTCGATCAATTCAGCAGCGGTGTATTCGTCCTCGCTTATTTCGATATCCTCGTCGTCATCATCGTCATCGCTATAGGATGGTCCGCCGTCTCTACAAGGCATATCAGACGCTCCATTCTACGTCAGTGCAGATCATCACCCCGCTGATGGCATTACGCGCATCGTCCATATCATCGCTGGCTATTTCGCTCTCAACGAACTGTTCGATAGCTTCCTCCACGTTCTCCGCTTCGAAGGTAGCCATCTCATTGTCTGCGCCGTACATAATAAGGTAGGTGTTCATTGGTTTGCTCCATATACCATAACAACCACGGGGCTACCGTGGCTGATAAGGTGGCAGGACGTTAGCCCGGTCCTGCCAGCGGGGGGTGAGTTAAGCCGCCTTAGCTTCCGGCAGCTTCTTGCCGGTCAGCTTCACTACCGCGAGCGGATCGGTAGGTGCGCCCTTGACGTGGGCGATATAGCCGCGCTCACCGAGACGGCGCAGAATGCCCGCATCGACATTGGCCCGAGCGAACTGGCGCTGTCCGAATTCACCCTGCAATGCGGTGATCGCCTTGCGGTCGCGGTCGGTCAGCTTCGCGTCGGCCATCGTGCCGAACTTCGAGTAATCGACTTCGGTGCGCGATGCGCGGGTGTTGGTCACATCAGACACGCCGGTATAGCCGGAATTGATCGTGTGATGCGGCACAGAGGGCTTGGCGGGAGCCGAAGGCTTGGCGGCAGCGGGTGCCTTCGTCTGCTCCATCGTCTTCTTGGAAACGACGGTGATCTTACGCTTGAGAGTAGCCATAATAGTTTGTTACCTTTTTCTCGCAGTTGTTATCTCAGTGAGTGCTTGTTGCCCCGCTGATGAATAATAAATAGCGCGGGTTATCTTTGGGCGCAAGCGTTTTGTTTATTCTCCCGAAATGATAACGTTATCAGCTTTCCCATACCGGTGCTGCGTCGATGAAGTCATCCATGTTGGTTATTTCACGGTATCCACCATTCCTGCGCGTGTGTCGTGTGAAGATTTCCACGTCAGCCGCCGCGTGTGGAGATAGGGCAAAGTCAATCATAGTCGGCATTAGCCGCTCGCCACAGAACAACCGGTAATCGCGCTTGAGGAAGTACTTAGCCAACCGCAGGTTCTGTATGTTCTCGACCAAGAACATTACATCGGGTTCGTACTTGTCGAGGAACTTGGTCAGTCCTCCCTTACCCTTTTGCGTAGAGGTCATGTTGGCAAGCTCGACAAGACCGGGCGTGATGGTCGAACAGCGCACGTAAAGGGACAACGGCTTATGCTTGACCCACTCTGACCTTTTGAACAACCCGGCCTTTAGGCTCTCGGTATACCACTGGTCAAAGGTCATGCGCCAATCTTCCGCACAATGTTACCATCGGGGTCGCGGGTCAGCCGGTAGTCGAGTGGCATGGCGTCCTCTGGTTTGATTTCCCGGCAGCTTAAAATCTTGCGATCAAGTAGCCCCAAATCCTCCAACGAGATACGCGCCTTGTCCTTGCTGGCCGGTCGTCCGGTCCCCGGTGCCCATAGGGCAAACGCCGCATCCAAAGCTTTCTGCGTCGCATTCATTGCCTCGGTCGCCTCGTCAAAATCCTTGAAGGCGTTGGCGAGGTCGAGACTTAGGGTGAATTGGGTAATCTCTTCCTCCGGTTCGAGTTCTAATGGCTCGGCATCGGGTTCGTCTGGCCGTGCTGGCGGGTCCATTTGACTGCGTACCATGGTAATGCTCCTAGTCGGTGTTGTTGTTAGTTGGATAATAGGCGCGCTATATGCTCCGCACAAGACGCAGTTTACGCACCTTTGCAGCCCCTTTGACGATCTTTCGCAGCTTAAGCTTAGGCTTAGGGGCGGGGGCTGGTTCGACAGTCGTTTCGTCCCAGAAATCCGCTATCGCTCGACCTAGTGGGCCGTCCCAATAAATAGCGAGGTTGGTAGCTTTCCTGACCATAGCCTTGCGATCCACACACCCTTTGAAATAGGGCGAGCGTTTGCCCCAAGTCTTCATAAGGTGGTTGGCTAATGCTTCCCATACATGGTCAGGCATCCCGCTTTCCATGATAGCGTTATCATAGAGGTACGCCGCATCGAGAAACGCAGTCTCCACCGACCACCGTGTAGTGGTTGACCAATTCGGGTGACGGCTTACTACCATCTTTATGTTTGAAAGGTGATGCTCCTTAGTTCCCGGTTCCGGCAGCGATGATTTCTTCCAAGCCATCAGAAACCGAGTGACGCCCAGAAGTCAGGAAACTCGCGGATGGCAAGCTTTACAAGTGTGACGATGCAGAACAGGAGCAAACCAATGCCGATAACGCCAATAGTTATGTCGGGCTTGGCTGGCCTCTTCTCAGGTTCGACGCTCCATTTAACCCGCTTCCCGCTTTTGTACTGTACAAGCAGGTTGGAATTGATGGCAACGACACCAATTACTTCGCCCTGTCCTTCACGGTAGAAGAGTTTCTGCATCTCCGGTGTAACGGGAGGGCCATCGAAATAGTATACAGTCTCAGGTGGTATACGTGGTGGTGGCGCTTGCATGGTGGTTCTCCTAGTTGACTACGCGGTACAGCAGCTTGCGCTTGCCGCTAGGGAGAATACCCCAGACAGACTTCGTCCACCAGTTCTGCCCGCGTACCATGAGGTATTGCTTCGAGCGGTAGGGCTTGTTGCGCTTGCCTTCGCGGTCGGTACCAGTCGCTACAAAGGCGACATAGGGCGAGAGGTCGATTTCATTGCTCATGCCGATGGTCCCTTCGGTACGATGATGTTGTTCAGGGCCAGCTCGACAATGCCGTGCATCATCTGGTGGCCGTGAGAAATCTGATCCGAGATTGTCTGGTTGACCGCGTTATCCACGGCCTTGAGCGTTTCGGGCAAGTGCGCAATGGCATCCAAGAGTTCGTCGGATAGCGCAGTCATGCCTACGCGGTGGAGTGCGCCCGCTACCGACTGAACGGCGAAACACGAATGCTGCACATTCCTTCGGTGCGCAATCTGCGCTTCATGTAGCTGGATCATTGTCAGAGCATCCGAGTGGTGCATTCGGCCTGATCGTCAGGCACGAGATGCTGGCGCACATTGTAATTCGACTTGGGGTTGGGCATGTAGCCACCGTTGGTCGCGTCCCCCCAGATCGAACCGTTCTGCCAAAGTTCCTTGGCAACGTCGCGAGGGATTTGGTAATCCTTGCTACCATCGCGGCTTTCGGGCCGGAACGTAACAGTGAGGATTTTCTCGATCTTTGGTTTGCGTGGCATTGTCTGGTTGCTCCGTTATTGGTGATAACGTTATCGCAGAAGATATTACATCGCACAAGCAAAAAGGGCGACCACCCGCAAAGAAGACGCCCTTTAAGCTGTTTCAAACTACGTGCCGCCGTGGGCAGTTACCAGTAACGATTGTTCATGTGAACCTCCTATGATTGCCATACTGTGATGTTGCGGGGAAGCGTGGCGCGACCGGGATACCAATTCTTGCGGTATTCCTCGCGTACTTCCCTCTTCATGTTTCCGTAGCACGTGATCGAGTACGGTCCAGCGGAAGGGTCGTTCAGGTGCCACCGCTTCATGCTGCATTCTTTCTGGCCGCGTTGGCTACCGAGAAGCACATGTTGACGAGATGCCCGGCACCGCCGTCCCGTACCATACGAACGAGCATCTTCTTATGCTTGAACCGGGCCGCAGTCCATACGCTCTTGACCATGCTGGCCGAGAACAGGTCGATCAGCACTGGGTTACGCGGCCAATCTTCGATATCCCATACAATCGTGCGGTACTGCTTCTCCCCAACTATTTTGAAGCAAAGCCGAATGAACTGCGATGGCTTCGTAATACGTGTGATAGGCTCGCCCTTGAGGAACGCTTCTACGCCCCAAGGTGTATCGAAATCTGCATCTTCGTTGTCGCGTGGATTATAGCCCATGGTAGTTGCTCCGCTGATAACGTTATCCGAGGCATTTCGATAGCAGCAGATACCAAAGGATTGCAACGATTATTAGTGCAACAGCGACCGGGCTTCGTGCTTCCTTTTCGAACTTGGCTTGCTTCTCGACCTTGTGCTTGGCCTTGAGCCTAGTGTGCGCTTCCCGGCCCTTATCGGTGATCGCTTCGCGTAATATAAGAGCATGTTCACGGTCGATGGCCCCGGATTGCTCTAGCGTCGTAACGTCTTTGAGGTCCGCATTCGCTTTGCGCAGGAAGGCAGTGTCGCTCTCGTAACTGCGCTCTAGCTTGGCGAGTTTAGCCTCTAGCTGTTTCGGTGTGAGAAATGGCGATCCGTTAGACATAGGCAGCTTTCCGATAATGCCGGTTATATGAGAGGTAACGACCGTTTACAAGCGTAGTTCCCGACCTATAGCGATGCTATCGCAGCCTTGCCCGCTTCCTCTGCGCTGTAATGGTGCGAGCCAGTACCAGTGAACGTACCCTGTAACGGGTTGCTGATCTTAGTAGACCACGACCAGCATTCGCCTTCCTCCGAGTACCAGACTTGGATGATAACCTTATCAGCGGTTGAACAAGCCAAACTTTAGTACCTCCTTATGCGCTTGATCTGCCATACGATTGAAGCTCGCTTCATCCTCGTCTGGGATCGGGTGGTTGTACAACTCATGGAGCAGGGTTTGGTAGCTGGTGAATTTGCTCAACTCCATCCCCTTCCAAGGTCCATTTACTACCTTCTTCGTGAACGCCACTGCGAAGAAGAAGAACTTGTAAGCTCCCCAGTACTGATAACCAGCCGGGGTTATCTGATCTACCAACCCGACGATTTGCCAAGGACGGTCCCGCTTCGCCTCATTGACCAAATCCCGCTGGACTTTTACTGTAAGTGCGAGCGCGTTGTGGCCTAGCCCTAAAGGGTCCGTCCTCAAATCCTTCGCATTGGATACGAGGCTGAGGATTAGGTACATTTCCTTCGCTGTACGATCAGTTACATTTAGCATTGCCATTTACTACCTTAATAATACTCGGTGTCCGCGATCCAGCGGATGACCTGACCGTACCAAGTTCCTTGCTCGCCCCGCAGCTTACACCGCAGTTGCTTGCCTTCCTCGTTACGAATGGTCCGCTGTACGCTGGCCCCAGTTATTTCATACCGGCTTTCCGGTAAGTACTTGTATAGCGGCAAGATGCAGAGTTCGTAACCCCAAACTTTGTACTTGGCGAATACGTACATATCGTCAATGCGCGCTGTGAATTCCTTACGCGATAAGGTTTCCCCTACCGGTAGGCGCAGCAGCGCGTTGACGAATTTCTCACGCTCGGCTTTCGAGGGCTTAGGCGGTGCCTTGGGCCGTGGACCCCGCAACCGCCTGCGCTCGTATTCCTTGAGTTCGTGAGTTCCCTCTTTAGTTATTCTCTGACGTATCGGCATCGTCGTCATCCCCGTATGCATGACTGCGGAAGGTTAGGTCGCAGACCCATCGCATAGCCGTAACGATAGCCAGCAACGCGGCGTTCAGCTCGCCGGGTGCATGGGTGGTGATAACGTTATCATCGGAATAGCGGGTCCGTAGGGTACAAGTGTGTGTGCAGTGTTCGTAGTCGGGATCGTCCTCACCGTCGTCCATGCGCTTGACCTGCGCGAGGCCGAAGTACGTGCGCAGGAATTGCACGGCATACTTGGGGTCGGTAAGCAGATCGGGCGGCACGTGATCCATTTGGAAGCACGTCTCGCAGTAGAGCGCGAAGTTATGCTTGAAGGCGTCGGTCGGTACAAAGTCAGGCGTGGTAAACAGTGTGTTGAACATATGCTCAACGAATAGATCGCGTACAAGATCGTCGCCGTCGATATACACGTGATCGGCAGCGGCGAACGGAGACTGCCGAAATTTGTCGGTTGCGTTAACTGGCATCGGATTACCTTATATAGTATTGTAGTGTAGAGGACGGATTACTTAACGGATAGGGTTAACGTCCGATCAATACCAAAGCTTTTCGACGTTCCGAAACAGTTGCTTGGGCCATACAACGGTATGCCAAGGGGCTATCTCGCCGTGCTGTCGGAAGGCCACCGTGCGGAAGCCAACGCCGAAGTATGCACCACAGTACCGGAAGTCCAGATCGGTTTGCTCCGCTCCGACCTTGAGCTGTTCCGGGAATTTCCGCATAAGAGCTTTGCCCTTATATGTGTGGTTATCGTGGCTGTAGAGGGGGATTGCAGGCCAATGAGCGAGGGGGATAGGGGGTTGGGGGCGGCGAAGGATGATCGCGCGCTTAGCGGGGCTTAAACCGCCGTTGAGAGGTTCGCCCATGAGGCTGTCGCCGATGGCGTTTAGTTCGTGGTAGCCGATACCCAAGTTGGCTTCGATCCGCGCATTGACTGCCGAGATAACCGTCCATACCGGATGCTGGTCGTCTAGGTCCGTGTCGGCAATGTCGTACATCGTTTCGTACATTTCGTACCGGTGCGCTTGCAAGTCCTTGTCGCCGTCGCCGTACTGTAGCTTTTGCAGACCCTTGAGGCCGCGCTGGAACCGTACTAGGTCGCCGTCCGCATAACCGTTGGAAAGATCGGCGTACAGTTTGGCTTTGTTATCCTTGTTGATAATGTTACCATGGCCCGCTACTTCCTTGCCGAAGCTTTTGACGAGCGATGAATAACCCTGCATCTCGGCATCGAATATCGCGAACCGGGTTGGCAGTTCCCATTTCTTTGTCGAGCGGCAGAACCACAGGATCGTACGCGCCATATCAAGCAGATTGTGGTAACGGCTGTGCGGGGTGGTTGCTATCAGGTGCAACGCAAGGTCGTGATCGCGCGTTTCCTCGTAAATGATATTGAGCATGTAGCGGAACACGCCACGGACCCCGCGATGCGTGGACAGTATGAGCGCCCAGAACCATGCCTGTTCGAAGTCGCCCCGGCGCAGTTCCTTGTGGAAGGCCGAGACGGTATCCCATTGGTTGTATCGGGTGGAGAGCGCCCTTAGGTACGCCCGCTGCAATTGCTCCTTGTCGGTATCCCCGGCGTTCGACACAATGGACGAGAGCATTCGCATCTTGTGGATGCAGTAGGCGGCATCGAACCAGCGGTCGCGCTTGCTATCCCACCGGAAGGCGAAGCCATCTTTGCATTCACATTCGCCGATGCGTAGGTCTACGAATGTGGTTAGCTTGCTGTCGGTTCCTGTGTGAACCTCGCCGAATTTGTTGAAGGCCGGATGCTCTGGCTTGAATGATCCGGCAGGATAGTTAGGCGGTATCTCAAACGGTTTATATAGCTTTTGGAGCGCGCTATCAGATAGCGGTAGCTCGATTTGTCCAGTCATGTGCGATCCGTCCCGTGGGCTTGAGTAGTGCAAGAGACGGATAGATATAGCAAATATAAACAGGATAGGCAATAGCTAGTTGTGGAAAATCACCCCGAATTCGTCGGCCTTTTCCACGTCATTAGATGGTTCGAATTTCTTATAGGCTCTGTCACCGCATTGTTCGTAACCATGGTGCAGCATTTCAATGTGCGCTGGACAACGCCCCCACGGGATTGCCATGTACCCGGTATCGACAAAGTCTTGTAATACCCGGCGCAGTACGTTGATCTGGGTCGCGAGGTATACAGGGACATAACCCTTACCGGTGCTGACGTGATAGAATGGTTCTGGCAAGACATTGTGATTGGCCCAACGTAGTATGGTGGAATGCTCGACGCCGAAGAACCTAGCTATACCGTTCCGAGTGCAGACCTTAACGCCGATACCATTGATGTAGATGACACGGCTAAAGGTTTTATAGAAGACGTGGCCTACCGGGCGTATCTTGATTTTGTTACGCTTCCTGACAACCGCTCGATCCGGTTTGGAGGCCCGCCGTATCTTAGCCGCTTTAGAGCTTGGCAGCGGCAGCTTGTGATACCAAGTCATGTTGCGCCCAAAAGAAAGGGGGCCAGCCCGAAAGCCGACCCCCTATGATAACGTTGTCAGTCGATGTTATTCAGCATCCGCCGTTTCAGCTTCGGCATCTTCGCCGGTCGCTTCATCGTCGCCGCCGCCGTTGACCATCGCCATGATATCGTCGTACGCCTTGGTGCGTTCCGCAGTATCGACGCCCGCCTTCTTGAGTTCGGTGAGCTTCTTCTTGCGATCCTTTTCGGCAGTACCGAATTCCTTCTCACCGAGCGAGTTGTGCGCCCAGTCGATGATGATGAATTCGAGGATGGTGCCGTAGTCCTCGGTATTCAGCTTCTTGCCGACCTGATTGATGATGTTGGTCACGTGAGCGCCCGCATCTTCGTAGAACACCGCCTTGAGGGTGGTGCGCTTGACCCGTGGGCCGCTGGTGGTGGCTTCGCCGGTGCCGTGGGCATAGTCGGTCTTGATCGTCTGGGCGAATTCGACCGCGTTCTGCGTCCGCGCCGTTTCGATCAGTTCTTCGACGTTTTCTTCGTTGACGTAGTTCGCCATCGCGCCGAGCTTGACCCAACCGATCTTCTTGTCCGACGAAATCTCGGCAAGGTCGATCTTGTCGCCGAGACGGTTGAAGTTCCGGTAGATCGAGATGAACGAGAGAGCCTTGCGGCCATTCATATCGAAGTTTTCGTCCGTGAACTTTTCCCAACCCGAGCCGGACTTCGTCTTGCCCTCGACCACGGTATCGGCATAATCGCCGTATTCGAGGTAAGCGCGATCCGAGTACAGCTTGGCAAGACAGCCGCCGAGCAGGAACATGTTTTCGGCAACGGCTTCCTGCGCAGCGTTCGCAGCAGCGAGGGGGTCGTCGTCATGTTCGGCAAGAAACGCGGTTAGCTTTTCGTCTTCCGTGAGCGAAGCGGCCAGTTCCTTGTAAGGATCGGCAGCTTCCTTCGGCGCCTTTTTGACCTCGGTTGCGAAAACCTGATCGCCTTCGACCGAATTCTCGTCTTCCTTGAACGCCGCGTAATCCTCGGTCTTGACGCATTCGAGAACTTCGTTGCCGTCCTCGTCGCGAGCTACCTTGGTAACGGTGAGACGATCATCGGCGGCGAAGACGGGGTTTTCCTGTTCCTTGGCATAGCCGTTGAACAGAAGCTCGTCGCCTTCCGCGTACTTGATCTTGGCGGGCTTGGCGGCAGCTTTCGCAGCAACCTTGCCGGGCTTGGCGACGGCAGCCTTGGGCTTGCCCTTGGCGAGTGCAGGCTTGGTGGAAGCCTTGGAGTTCGTAAGTTTAACCATTGTGAATTTACCTCTTTACTTGCAAGTTTTAGGTACGTTACCGGTTATGCCGAATTGCTTGTCAGGCAACGTGCTAATAGTTATGGGCGAGTTTTCCAGAAAAGGCAATAGCTGATTTGATGATAACGTTATCAGCAGGAAATTAAGATAAAACAGGGTACATAGGGGTGCATGATAACGATTGTTTCTCTACCGCGTGGGCGAGGCCAAAGAGGGCCAAGGAGTACGCATCCGAGATATTATCATTGGTTGTATAGAAGTTGCAGTTATGGTGCAGCACGTCCTTAGTCATTTGCTTGATACGCTTGCGGCGCTGGTCCGCGGTCATACCGTCCCGACCTCCCGGATACTTTACCCCGAAGCGCCCGCCCATGAAGCTATGCAGTGCTTTCGTGTACACGCCGTATATAGGGTGCTTGTCTTGCCGCAGGTTCCACTCAATGACGCCGCGAGCCTTGGCCCGCCCCGCTGCCTTGCCTTCATTGGTGAAGTTGATTTCCTCAGAGTACACGAAGCTGCGTGAGCGCATGTTGGCATCGTGTATCATATAAGGTGCAACAAATTCGAAGAACTCATTTACTATGATATCGACGGACTTATGATCGGGGGTGCCGGGTGCGGTGGTGATCGACTTCTGCGCTTGTAGCTCGCCTAGCGCATTTAGTACGACAACCCCGCTGTCCCGCAATGATCCGTCAAACCCGATTAAGAACTTTGGTTTTAAGCCTCTTTGGCCCACTGGTATTTTCGCGCGGCCCCACATACTTGGATCGCCTTTCGAAGCATTCTACAGCTACGGGGCATTCCCTAGCTCTCCTGCACGTTATACTTGCACATACCCGGTCGGGCAAGACTTTATCTTCTACTCCCTTTTGGAAGTGAGATACACAATTCTTGATCCCGTCAAGGTACTTATCAGCTAGAGGTTCGGTCGAGAACGACTTATAGGGCTGACCGCCGAACAGCTTAGAGTTGCTGCGGTCGATGTAGGTGATGACTAGGCGCTTGCTTACCTTGCGTCCTTCTTTGACGGCCCGCACTAGCAATAGCTTATAGTAGCAGGATACTTGGGTACGGTGAGCGCCGAGCGCACTGGTAAGATCGTCAAACCTAAGGTCTGCCCGGTCGTAGCTCTTGAATTCCCAGATGTAATAGACGCCCTCAACCAGCAACACTAGATCGGGATGCCCGACAAGGTATGGGATTGATACCTCTATTTCGTTGTAGACGTTCAGCTTGCGCCCGCAAGTACATTTACTATTGATAACGTTATCATAGATATCCTCGACCTCGATATGCTCGCTGGCTTCGTTGTCGCGATCATTGCATTGCCAGATACCGAAGGTGTACTTGCCGAGCGGGGATTTCTGTAGGAATTCCTCTAGGACATAGCTGTGAAGGAAATGCCCTGACGCGAACAATAGTTTGCGGGCAGGGGAAAGACGCCCGGATGACTGCTCACGTTTACTAAAGTAAAGGAAAACATGTTCACGCGCGCAGAACTCACGGACACCCGTGGTTTCGATGATATCGGATACATGGAGATTATATGCATATTCGCCACCTGTCCTAGAGCGGGTCGTACCCGATTGGTTTAGTACCTCGCACACTGCCGTTGCTGGCACCACTATTTTGCCCTTCGGCATCGGTTAACCTTTCGAGTAGATCATATAAGTCCTTACGCTTAATAACACAATATGCGTCAAGCACAACCTGTTTAGCGTCGATGAACTCAATATCCATTATAGGGAGCTGGCCCGCGAGCCGACCGGCAATCTCAAGAGTGTCGAACATTCCCTTCGTTACGCGAAAGCTGTCCGCTGCCGTACTTTTGCATTCGAGGCGGGCGAGGTTGGGGATTTCTGTGTCCCCCTTTTTCCAACCCTTACCCGAACCGCTGATTTGCCGACCGCCGATCCGCTTGGCGCTTTCCTTCTCTTGTACCTTGGAGCGTTTGTAGGCAGGGCCGGTGCGGGCTTTCTTTTCCTCGCGGTTAAGAAACGGGTTCTTCACATTTCTATCCCCCAAAGGTCGCGGTATGCCCCGATCACCTTTTCCTGCACGCGGAATAGCAATTCAGGGTCTTTGACGAAACGCTCCTGCCAAGCGTCCTTACCACGTTCCTTGCCGAAGCCGATAAGTTCCTTCTTGTCAGGCGATAGGCCGATCTGGCTAGCCATCTCTAGGATAGAGCCAGCTTGGATGATCGTGCCTTCGGGGTAGCCGTTGTTTTCCTTTGGCTCGCGAACCACAAAGAACTTGCCGGTTTTGAAGCGCCCGCCGGTCTTATCCTTGGTGATCTTGAATTCGTGTTCGTTGCGTACGACCTGACCGGCGCTGTTCTGCAATTCCTTGTTCTTGATTTCAACCT